>JGI24819J35694_1000134_pt1 | contig 14998 bp, 13 predicted proteins | sample METZYME_3_800m_FD_35694 | JGI IMG/M metagenome (IMG submission 35694) | reverse complement strand
GGGTCTGGATTCGAGATCACTGCCTTCACACGGCAGGGGTCACTGGTTCAAATCCAGCCGCGCCCACCATTTACTTCTGCTATTTCAAAGGTCTACAGCGGTCAGTCATGGCCGTATTCCGTAGGAACCCCTCATTGGCTGTGATATAACAGAGTCTGGGGCCAATAGTTGCTCTTTCAAACAACCCCTATTACTAATTTATTGAAGATTTAACAACCGAAAATGGAGAGGTGGAAATGAAAAAAGTTATTGCTTTTGTTCTAGGAAGTTTTGTAGCGGCTAATCTGGGTATGACGGTCGCACATGCAGCTGCTGATGAAGTTAGGGTCGCGTTTTTCCTGGAGTGGGCAACTCCAAACCAAGAAGATAAAGTTAAAAATACTTTTGATACAGCTCTGGGTGTTCCAGTTAAATGGACGAACTTTGCAACAGGTGGGGAGATGACGGAAGCTATGTTGTCTGGAGATATCGATATATCTTATTCTCAAGGATTAACACCTTTTGTAAATGCAGTTAACGCTAAAGCACCTATCAAACTTGTAGATATTGCAGTTATATATGGAATGGGTGGAACAACTTGTGTTGCAGCCAAAGGTATAGATAAAGGAAATGCTTCTATTAAGTTAGATGGTCAAAAAGTAGCAGTTCCTTTGGGAACAATGGCTGACTATGTTTTCAAAGAAACAATGAGGGTTGTTGGAGCCGATATTTCTTCAATGAAAGTTGTTGATATGAACCCTGAAGACGGATCTGCAGCATTTGTTAACGGTGACGTTGCTATGGCATGTTTGTTTGGTGGTAAATCTATCAAAGCAGCTAAAGAAAAAGGAGCTCCATTACTAACTGTTAAAGAAGCTCAAGATGCTGGTATTGCTGGTATTGATATTACTTCAGTAACTAACAAATTCCTAAAAGAGAATCCTGGAATGGTAAAAACTTTTGTTGAAGTAACTCACGATGCAAACGCTAGATTTAATGCTGGAAAGTCAGACATGAACGTTATAGCTAAAGATGCGGCTATGGATCTTGCTGGTACTAAAAACCAAATGGATGGATTTGAGTTTCCAGATGCAGCAACAATGAAATCTAAGTACCTGAATAAAGGCGGTATACTTATGACTTACCTAAGTGTTATGGGTAATATGTTTGCTACGTCTGAGAATCCTGCTCTTAGTGATTACTCTCAAGTTGTAGATACTAGTTATCTACCCTAATTAAGCTCTTAAATAATATTTAAAAAGGCACCAATTTAATAAATTGGTGCCTTTTTTTTATCAAAAATCTAATATATTATTTTTATGAGTGATCTAGTTTCACAAAATGTGAATATGATTTTTGAATCTCTGAAAGGAGAAGCTGTTCATGCGCTTAAAGATATAAGTTTTACTTTAAAAAAAGGTGAGCTATTAACTGTATTAGGCCCTTCAGGTTGTGGAAAAACAACTTTATTAAATATTGCAGCTGGTTTTCTTCGTCCAACTTCTGGAATTATTACTTTGGGTAATAAAGAAATAAATGGCCCTGGAGTTGAAAGAGGAATGGTTTTTCAACAAGGTGCTTTATTTGAATGGTTGACAGTCGCAGAAAACGTAAATTTTGGTTTAAGAATGAAAAAAGAAGATTCTGTTACGACTGCAAAAAGAGTTGAAGAATGGCTCGAAATAGTAGGTCTACAAGGTTTTGGGAATACTCCTACGTATCAATTATCTGGAGGTATGCAGCAAAGAGTCGCTCTCGCAAGATGTTTAATCAATGATCCAGATTTAATATTAATGGATGAACCTTTAGGGGCTCTTGATGCTTTAACTCGAGAAAANATGCAGTCTTTAGTTTTAAGAATTTGGAAAGAAACTGGNAAAACAATTATTTTAATCACTCACTCTGTCGAAGAAGCCTTGTTATTAGGTGAAAGATCTTATGTTATGGCTCCTAGACCTGGAAGAATACATAAGGAATACAAACTTCCATTTGCCTCAATGGGCTTAAAAGAAGATTTAAGAGAAATAAAAAANAATAAAGAATTTGTATNTAAAAGAGAAGAAATATTATCCATGATTTGGGATATGGAAGAAGAAATAATGGGTAAAGAAATTTAGGATGATTACAGGAACTATTACATTTTTAATAATTTTTGCAGTTATAGGTTCTATCCTTTATGGACAAAGACAGATCAAAACTGAAAAAAGTGATGCAGTTTTTGGAAATCCTGAAAGAGCTAAAGGTGGAATACATTGGGTTGTAGTTGGAACTTGTTTTCTATTATTTACTTGGCTTTATTATTCATGGGATATCGCAAAGGCATTTTACCCTAAGTCTGCAAATGAACTTTGTCAGGTTGCAAAAGTTAACGAGTCGTTGCTATCTTTAAAGTATCTTTTCCCAATAGAAGAAAGAAGCCATAAAAGTACTGCTCTTATTAAGCGAGAAAACATTAATATAAGTGACAAAATAATTGAAATACAAAATTCGTCTGATTTAAAAAATCAGGATAAAGTAATTTTCGTAAATTTACTTAATAAGACTCGTCAAACAATTCCATTATTAACTAATAATAATTATCTAGAAACAGAAACTAAAAATACAATAAATGAGCTAACAAATAGAATAAATGAATTAACAGAAAAGTTTCCAAAAGATAGTTTCCCTCCGCGTTTATCAGATGAAGAAGAAAACAAAAGAATTGAAGCAGTAAAAAAACAATTAGGTTGGGGTGCAACTGGTATGGAGGTTCCTCCTCTACCCGAAAGTAAGGTAGGTTTAAAATTTCATACTGCCGCTCAAGAATTAAATTTAATTAGTGATGAATTTTTTGCAATGAGAAATCATCACTCTGAATATTTACGATTACTAAAAGAAATAAGAGATCAAATTAAAGAATACAAAAATGCATTGAACGATGATCAAGATCTGGAGATGAGATATGTAAAGGAAATTAAAAAACTTGGTCAAAGAATCGAATATGAAAGCATTTTTCCTCCTAATGCTTTAGATGAAATGGAAAATGCAATTAGAGCTTTTGATAGAGTTCAAAAAAAAGAACAAGGCTCTATAAGAATTAAAGATATGTTGTTATTTCCAGCTGGAACAATTGTCGCTAGTGGTCCAACTTGTGCAGAAGATGGCCCTGGTAGATGGTTACCTAAACCATCAGATACCTTTCGAATCTTTGGCGACCTATTAAAACCAAGCGTAGGATTTAAAATGATCCCACTGCTTTGGTATGAAATGATGGGGGTAAATAGAATAGTTGGTTTTATTCTTCCAGATTGGATAGCAGATATATTGCCCGGAAAATATCCTGTTCATACTTCTGATGGAAATGTAGAGCCAAATTTTAAAAGCAAAGTTTTAGATTTTGTAACTGGTGAATTCGAAGCTTTCAAAATACCTGTTCCCATGGGGCATATTTGGGATTCATTCTTACGAGTATTTATGGGTTTAATGCTTGGAGTTATTTTTGGCGTACCTTTAGGCATCTTTATGGGTTTAAATAGATTTGCAAAAGGATTTTTTGATCCATTGGTTGAACTATATAGGCCAGTACCACCTCTTGCGTGGGCCCCATTAGTAATTACTGTCTTTGGNATAGATAACCTTGGAAAAGTATTTTTATTATTTATGGTCTCTTTTTCAATTATGATTATTTCTGCAAGAGCTGGAGCTTCGGGAACGCAACTATCAAAAATTCATGCGGCTCACTCACTTGGAGCATCAAGATGGCAAATATTACGACATGTCATATTCCCAAATTCATTGCCTGAAATACTAACGGGGCTAAGAGTTGCTGTTGGTATGTGTTGGGGAACATTGGTTGCAGCAGAATTTTTAGCAGGAACTACTGGTATTGGATTTNTTGAAAACGTTGCTAGAAAATATATGCAATATGAAGTTATTTGGATTACCATTTTTGTAATGGGAATGCTGGGACTTTTATTTGATATTACTCTTAGAAAAATAATAGATAAAACTACTCCGTGGCACGGGAAGGGTTAATTACCAAGCAATAAGATAAATCCTACTAGGCTTACAACTCATATTATTGAGTTGATTGGTGTTAGTAAGGGAAAAATATGGATATGCAAAACGCAACTGAGAGTGCAAAGTCCATAAATCGCCGTGAGTTTATAAGGGCAGCCTCAGTTACTACCTGCGCAGCAGCTACATTTCCTTGGATTGTTCGCCCAGAAGTTTTGGCGGCATCAGGAACCGTCAATGTGTTGATGTGGTCAGATTACCTTACACCAGGATTTCTGAAATCATTCAAGGATAAGACTGGTATTAATGTTAATCACACACCAATCGGTTCGAATGAAGAAATTCTATACAAAATGAAATCCACTAGTGGCCGGGGTGTNGATATCTGTAGCCCTACCAATATGCGCTCGCTACAGTGGGAGCCTCTTGGTTTGTTACGACCGTTTGATCGNAGTCGGATTAAGAANCTCAACAATGTAAACCCAGCAATGCTGGTGGTGGGAGATCAGGAATGGGACTTTGGTGGTAATGGACTCCACTGGCTTCCGCATATCTGGGGTACAGAAGGTGTGGCCTGGCGGACTGACAAATGGACACCGCCTCGGGATGGTGAGATACCAAGTTATGGTGATATCTGGCAACCTGATATGGAAGGTAAGACCATGATGAGTCCACATTCAGGTATGCTCGGAGCAGGTTTGCACCTTGAAACAACTGGAGCACTGGAAGCGGGTGCCATGCGTAAGGCGTATACCGATGAAGCGGCAATGCGTAAGACCTGGGCAGTTGTGACTGATTTCTGCATTAAGAACAAAAGTCAGGTCAAGCTATTTTGGAACAATGCTGATGCCCAGAGAAACGGTTTAATTAACCAGGGTGTGGTTGTAGGCCAGACCTGGGAAGGTCCACCGATCACCTTGATGCAAAATGGTGCCCCGGTTCAGTACCGAGCTCCGATAGAAGGGTCGCTGGCATGGATTGATGGTATGTCACTCTCGTCCGCAGCAGAAGACCTTGATTCGATTTACGCTTTTATCGACTATTGTTTTACACCAGAGCCGGCAGGCAAATCAATCGATGGTGGTGGTGACAGTGATTGGGGGAGTCATGGTTACAACTCTGCTGTGCTTGGTGCTGATCGCTTTAGTAGCGAAAACCACAATAAGATATTTTCATCAGTCTATCCGGGGAATTCTCTATTTAATTTGTGGCCGTGGCCAAAGGAGCCGCAATGGTATGCTGATGTACGAACAGAATACCGTAATAAGTTTGTTAACGCCTGGCTTGCCCAGTAAGGGGTAGCGGTTGCTATGGTCAAGACCACCTGCATCGGTGCTTATCCAAAGCCGGATTACGTAGACCTTCCGGACTGGTTCAACCACCCTGACGGCCCGGATGCCACGGACCCGACAGAGCGCTGGTCAGACGCCATGAATGCGCTCGGTAATGATGCCCAGAGCATCATCAGTAGAGGTGTCCAGGAAGTCATCGCAGACCAGATTGAAGCGGGGATTGATATTCCGACCGACGGTGAGGTCCCACGCGAGAATTATATCCATTACCACTGCCGTCACATCGAGGGTATTGATTTTGGAGTTCTGACTGAGGTCTCGCTGAGAAACGGCGCTTACAGTGCCCGGTTGCCAACCGTCAATGGACCGGTCAGTGCACGGAATATATTTCTGGTGCGGGACTGGAAACGCGCCCAGGCTTGTACTGATAGGCCGGTTAAAATCACGATTCCCGGGCCAATGACCATCACCGATACTACTGCAGATGCGTACTACGATGACGCCGAGCGGCTTGGTGCCAAGTTAGCAGATGCGTTGAATCACGAAGTGATCGCTCTTGCAGAAGCAGGGTGCCCGAACATCCAGGTTGACGAACCGCTATTTGCGCGAAAACCGGCAGCTGCATTGGATTACGGATTCGAAAACCTGGAGCGTACCTTTCATCGATGTCCCAAGAACGTCACACGTACAGTGCATATGTGCTGCGGCTATCCGGATCGGTTAGATAATCCGGACTATCCTAAGGCAGATCCGGACAGCTACAACAAGCTGGCAGATGCTATCGAATACTCGTCAATCATGGCGGTGTCCTTTGAGGATGCACATCGCCACAATGACTTATCCCTGCTGGATCGGTTCAACCAGACCTGTGTGATCCTGGGTGTGATTGCAGTTGCCAAAAGTAAAGTGGAATCAGTTGGCGAAATCAGAGATCGGCTAACGTCTGCGTTGGAGCACATTGATGCGGATCGCCTGTTGGCTGCACCGGATTGCGGGTTGGGGCTTTTGAGCCGGGAGTTGGCTCGCTCAAAGTTGGCGAATATGTGTGAAGCGGTACGTACCATTGGCTGATAAGGCAATCTGGAGCTCAGTTCGACTTTCTGCCCGGAGCTGAAGGGCGTATGAACCAACCGTCGTTGACGTTGGCAGTATCGTTGTAACCAAAAACACCTTCAAGCTTGAAGGTAATGCGGTAGGTCATATCATGACCATCGGCGGCAGGAAAGTGTACAGCCGGTTCGACTTCCCAGAACAACCAATCCCGGCGGGTTGTTCTGCGGTATCTTGCCTTGAGAACAACATCATCCAGTTCTCCCGGTTTGTTCCGGTAGAAGAACTCCGCGTCATACGCTATGGCGTGTGTGGTTTGCTGTCTTAACCTCTCATAGAGTGTGAAGTACTGATCGATGCAGATACCGTCATTGCATTTATCGGTGTTGTTCTGGTACCAGCGAATCTGGGTTGTGGGTCGGAAAAAAAACCGGGTCGACAAAGGCCAGTCAAATGTAATTTGACCCCGGTATTCAGTTTTAGCTTTAGTGAAATAGTGTAGTGAGTTCGTGATGCTGAGAACCCAGCGGCTGGCCCTGTCGAAAGTCAGGCGATGTCGCGCGCGTCCGAACAACTGGTAACTGCCGACTCGTTTTCGAATACCAGCATCGAAGCGCATCTGCCGCATCGAATCCGTACCGGCAGGTCTGATCCGAAGGCTGATGTTCTGGTCCTCGGTATTGACTGGGTTCGTCGAATCATCGTCCTGACCGAATATGATCTGTAGCCGCTGTTCGGTCCTGGGCAACGAAAGTTTACCGCGGATACCTGCTGCCAGGTTTTGCCCGTCATTTTCATCGACTCGCATTTTGATGTAAACGCGAAGTCGTGTTTCCTGGTCTTCGTCGTCAATGTTTTGGTTAGAGAAGAATCGGTCAATCCGATCCGCTGCATCAAGAGTCAATCTCGACCACTTATTGTGTCCGGTTTCAGTTATGCTGGAAGATACGTCGCTCTGGTCAGCATGCGCGCGGTTGCCTGTCGACGACAGGACGATTCCCATGATCAGGACTAAACAGGCAGCAAACATCGGCGCCGCCCGGTTAGGGCAGCTCAGCACAAAACTGAGAACCATTTCTGGGCTACCGGAGACTGATCGACGCGCATTCTGACCTCCCAGCGACCGATAAATTCGCCCATACCCAAAGCTGGATTAAAGGCGCCCAAGAGAGTAGCACCCCTAGGCGGATGCAGTTTCAGCCACACCGTGATGCGAATACTGCCTGCTCTATGGAAGCTATAGGTGGTCTGCTCACGCCGTTTTCCGGAGGGGTCGATCCAGTCAACATTGAGGGTATGTTCACCATTGCGCAATCCTTGGATGTCAATCACGGAGAAAATCTTGTCGGCGCAGTTGAATTCGTCGCTCAATGACGAGACGGGAACTCCATTCTCAATTGAACTGGTGACAAAGGCATCCAGTGATGTTGCCGCCATGACTGGAGATACGAGACAACATAGTACCAGTACAATCCAACGGCCGAGTATGAGATGGCAACCGGTCATCTGTTGTTAACACCCGTTAGGCGGCTTTTCGCAATAGTCCTTCGGTTTCGGTGACAGCCGCTGCAAGTTTGTCGAACAGTTCATCGACTTGCGTGTTTTCAATAATGAGCGGTGGGCATATGCCGATCACGTCTCCCGGGAGGGCACGGACGACCAGCCCCTGGCCAGGGCACTGGCTGCGATAGCAGGTGCGGCCTTTGCGTCAGGTGAGAACTGTGCTCGGCTTGACTTGTCAGACACCAGTTCCAAAGCTGCAATCAATCCAACACCTCGGGCTTCACCAACGATGGAACTGTCCGAGAGCTCACTGAGTCGTTCCAGAAAATGGGGGGCTACGGACTGAACATGACCGATCATGTCTCGCTCTTCGTAGATTTTGAGTGTCTCGAGTGCNACGGCACAGGAAACCGGGTGACCNCCATAGGTGTAGCCCATGCCGAATGCNCCATGCTTGCGGCTTTGCTCCTTGAANACATCGTAGATTTTCTCAGAGATCATCACAGCTGATATTGGAAGATATCCGGANGACAGTTGCTTGGCGCANGTGACCATNTCAGGNCGGATATCGTAGGTGTTACATCCCCACATATTGCCGGTTCGGCCAAATCCACAGATCACCTCGTCGGCCACCAGCAGTATGTCGTACTTGTCCAGCACCACCTGNATTTTTTGGAAATAGGTGGCCGGTGGCAGGATCACGCCGCCAGCCCCCATGACTGGCTCGGCAACAAATGCGGCTACGGTTTCAGGCCCTTCCTGCAGTATGAGCTGTTCCAGACTGTTGGCGAGTCGAGTGGAGAAAGCCTCCTCACTTTCGTCTGCTTCGCCAAAGCGGTAGAAATTGGGCGTATCGGTCTGCTTCATTCGATCAAGCGGAAGGTCAAAATCATTCTGCATCAAGGGGATCGCAGTCAGGCTGCCACCAGCGACCGTAACGCCATGGTATCCGCGAAGTCTCGAAATAATTTTCTTTTTATCCCTAAGGCCGCGACCGTTGTTGTAGTACCAGGCAAACTTGATCGCGGTATCGATGGCTTCTGAGCCTGAATTGAGAAAAAACGCCTTGGTCATGCCGCTGGGAGCGATGGATATCAGACGCTCGGAGAGTTCAATCACCGGCTCTGTGGACCTGTGAGCAAAAGTATGGGAATAGGGTAGATCGGCGAACTGTCGGGCTGCAGCATCAGCCAGCCGGGTCTCGGAGAATCCCAGTGACACACACCACAGACCGGCCAACCCCTCCAGATATTGGTTGCCTTTGTCATCCCAGACGTAGATACCGTCACCCTGGGTGATGACCAGTGGGCCCTGTTCCTCATGTGCTGCAAGGTTGGTGTAGGGATGCAGTGCGTAGGCGATGTCAGATTTTCGGTTACTGTTGGGATTGGAAACCATGGATGCGACTCCTTAAGCGGCGACCTGATCTATTCTTAATGGGTGCCGTGATGTTAGCATGATCAGAATTGTGCACCTTGGTGGGTATGCGAACAAGGAATGCTTGTCCTCGAGCGGCCGAAAGACCACAATTCAGGGTGTAGAAATTAAGATCAGATGGACTGCCACTGACCACTATCTTTGGTGGTGGTTATCGGAGGGGAGAGATAAACATGGACGCTAAAGTCAAGATTACACTGAATCATTTCGTTGGGGGTAAGCAGATAGCGGGCACCAGCGGGCGTTTTGGAGATGTGTATAACCCTGCCCTGGGCGAAGTAGTCAAACAGGTGCCCCTGGCCTCAGCGGAGGAAGTCCAATCGGCTGTCGAAAATGCTGCGAGCGCATTTCCAGCGTGGGCTGAAACCCCACCGGGTCGTCGGGCACAAGTGCTCTACGCTTACCGGGAATTGCTCCACCGACACATGGACGAACTGGCCGAGATTGTGTCTGAGGAACATGGCAAGACACTGGATGATGCGAAGGGTTCGATAACCCGTGGGCTGGAGGTGGTTGAGTTTGCCTGTGGCATACCGCAATTACTCAAAGGAGAGTATTCCGAGGGCGTTGCCACCGGAGTAGACAGCTGGAGCATGCGTCAGCCGGTGGGGGTGTGTGCAGGCATTACGCCGTTCAATTTTCCTGCGATGGTGCCCATGTGGATGTTTCCCGTTGCGATTGCCTGTGGCAACACATTTGTGCTCAAGCCCTCTGAGCGTGATCCGTCCTGTTCTTTGCGCATGGCCGAATTGCTGAGTGAAGCCGGTCTGCCAGATGGTGTTCTGAATGTGGTTAACGGTGACAAAATCGCGGTAGATGCGTTGTTGACCAGTCCGACCGTGCAGGCGGTGAGTTTCGTTGGTTCGACAGCAGTCGGAGAGTACATCTATCAGACCGGATGTAAAAATGGTAAACGGGTTCAGGCGCTGTGCGGCGCAAAAAACCACATGGTGGTGATGCCGGATGCAGACTTGGGACAGGTAGTCGATGCTGTGATGGGTGCCGCCTACGGTTCTGCTGGTGAGCGCTGCATGGCGGTATCTGTGGTGGTAACCGTAGGTGATGACACGGCGGATCGGTTGATGGCGCTGCTCAAGCCACGAATTGAGGCCCTGAAAGTCGGTGCCTATGATCAGTCCGACGTCGAGATGGGCCCGGTGATCACACCCGATGCCCGCGACCGCATCAAGGGCTACATCGACCAAGGTGTCGACGAAGGTGCCGATCTCGTCGTCGACGGCCGGGATATTTCAGTTGGAGGATACGAGAACGGCTGTTTTGTCGGTGCCACGGTTTTCGACAAGGTCACACCGGCGATGAAAATATATACCGATGAAATTTTTGGTCCGGTGCTGTCTGTTGTCAGAGCGGGGAGTTATGAAGAGGCCCTGGACTTGGTCAACAAGCATGAATACGGAAATGGCACCGCGATATTTACCCGTGACGGGGACGCTGCCCGTGATTTCACGCATCGCTCACAAATCGGCATGGTGGGCGTGAATGTGCCCATACCGGTACCGTTGGCGTTCCACAGTTTCGGTGGCTGGAAAAGGTCTCTGTTTGGAGATCACTACATTCACGGGCCGGAGGGCGTTCGCTTCTACACCCGGATGAAAACGGTGACATCGCGGTGGCCGTCTGGTATACGCGACGGCGCTGTCTACAACTTCAAGGCCGGCGGTGAGCACTGATTAGCGCTGTCGATAGAAGCAGCTGTCAGGCGGAAGCTGCGTTATTACCGGCAATCCTGCCGAACACCGCGCCGTTGAGTAGGCCGGTGCCACCAGGGTAGTTGTGGTAGAAAATTCCACCCACCAGTTCGCCGGCGGCGAATAAACCGGGGATAGGGATCAGGTCTTCGTCAACAACCTGCGCCTGTGGTGTGATCCTCAGTCCACCGAACGTGAAAGTTATGCCACAGGTCACGCCAAAGGCCTCATAAGGCGGTGTATCCAGCGTTGTGGCCCAGTTCATCTTGTTTATCAACAGTCCATCGGTTCGTCGCCCGTCTTTAACCGTCGGATCAAAAGGGATGTCGACTTTAACGGCTGTATTGAATTCGGCAATGGTTCTAAGGAATGTTTCTCGGTTCATACCCTGTTCTTCGCTGAGTTTGTCCGCCAGTTCCTCAAGACTGTCAGCCGCCACACGTGTAATCTGGCGGATACGGTACTCATCACGCATTAAGTGGGTGACTTTGGCATCGAAAACCTGCCACGCCGTTTGCCCGGGTTGTTCCAGGATACGGCCACCATACTTGGCATAGGTATAGTTCCTGAAATCCGCACCCTCATCCAGAAAACGTTCGCCTTCATTGTTCACTACCAGCGAGAAGGGATAAGAGTGCTTCTGGAACATGTCGCCTACAGCCAGGTCGCCGAATTCAGGAGCATTGAGGTCCCAGGCGACCGCGTGACAACCGGACCAGTTACCCCGGGGCGCAGCGCCGATGTCTAAGGCCATTCGTATGCCCGCCCCAGTGTTGAAGCGACTGCCGCGCACTTTTGCCAGTTCCCATCCGGGTCCAAGATAACGTGTGCGCATCTCGGGGTTGGCCTGGAAGCCGCCGGTTGCGAGGACGACGGCACGACAGTTGACCGTGCTGTTGATACCGTCCTGCCTCACGACCAGACCATTGATGGTGCCATTGTCATGTTGAAGAGCCATCACACGGGCGCCATACCGGATCTCTACGCCCGTGGCTTTAGCAATAGTAGTTTCCATATCCACCAGTCCCGGCCCTCCCCCACGGGCTTCGACGGTCAGGCCGCCCCAGAATCTGAATTTACCGTCGACCTTGAAAGCCTGACGGCCATACATCGGTATGAACCTGACGCCTTTGTGGCGTAGCCAGCGTACGGTGTCCAGGCTGTTCTTTACCAGAACTTCTACCAGATCGGGGTCACAGCGGAACTCGGTGACACGGAACATGTCGTCGAAAAACTGTGATTCACTATAACTGCCGAAATCAGAATTGTTGATTTCTTCTTCGCTGAGGTCGCAGATGTCTAATAGATCATCGCAGCCGTTGTAAACAAAGCGAATACCGCCCGCCGTGAAGCGACTGTTGCCACCATTTTCNGGCTCAGGCGCCCGTTCAAGCACCAGTACCCGTGCACCGTTTTCGGCTGCGGCAATGGCNGCACACAGCGCTGCATTTCCGGCACCNGCAACACAGACATCGTANTCTTGTTGAGCCATGTTTNGATACTCTAAATTGACGGTTACCGGTATACAATAAANNTGGGATCTATTGTATCGCTCAGAAAACAGTGGTNANCGCCTTCTCTCCTTTTTTTATGNTCACCTTCAGATCACTATCTTGCGTCCCCTGGGTCACCGTCGATGAGCATGGTGTTGAGGGTGGCGAGTTGCGGTGGNTATTGAATATTATGCATAGGGTGTNCCGGTGTNGATTTGAGAAAAGNGNGATAATCTGGAACTGAGTGCTGTTTGCAGGAACAAAGCGATGATTGAGAAACTGCCCGAACTTGTCAATAACAATGAGGCACTGATCCGAAGGGGTCGCTGGCTGAATGATGTATTTCTGGTTGAGGTGGGAGAAATTCAGTACCTGGTCCACGTGGTTGCTGGTCGGGTTGAGTGCGTAGAGACCGGTCCATTTGTGATGCCTTCGTGGACTTTTGCAATTCGTGGTTCGGAGGCCATGTGGCGCAGGTTCTGGCAATCGGTACCCGCGCCTGGGGACAACGATTTGTTCGCATTGCGAAAAACCGGGGAGATGACAATCGAAGGTAACCTGAAGCCGTTCATGGCTAACCTCATCTACGTCAAGCAGGTGCTGGCGATGCCACGTTTACTGGACGACAGAACATGAATCCGTGGATAGAACCTGTTTCAGGNCGTTACCTTCATCTCGAAATCGGTGGCCGACATCAGCGACTGTATTACGAAGAATCAGGGGAAGGGATTCCGCTTGTCTGCCTGCATACCGCTGGGTCAGATGGCCGTCAGTATCGNGGCCTGCTCAACGATGAGGAGGTGACCCGCCATTACCGGGTGGTTGTATTTGATATGCCCTGGCACGGAAAATCATCGCCCCCTGAAGGATGGCAGAATGAAGAGTACAAGCTCACGACGCCAGCCTACACCGATATGATCATGACGCTATGCGGCGCACTCGAACTGGATCAACCAGTGGTCATGGGCTGTTCGATCGGCGGTCGCGTCGTATTGAACTTGGCGCTTGAGCATGCCGATGAACTGCGCGCAGTGATTGGTCTGCAGTCTTCAGGTCANGTTGACCCTTACTACGACATTAAATGGCTGCATCACGCGGATGTTCACGGCGGCGAAGTGTGTGCAGGCTATGTCTATGGACTGGTGGCCCCACAAAGCCCGGAGTCAGAGCGCTGGGAAACATTATGGCACTACATGCAAGGTGGCCCTGGTGTTTTTAAAGGGGATCTCCACTTCTACATGATCGACGGTGATATTCGTGACAAGATCAGCAAAATTGATACTGACAAGTGTCCGGTTTACCTGCTTACGGGTGAATATGATTACTCCTGTTCACCGGAGCACACGCGCTCGACAGCCGATCGAATCAAGGGGGCAGACATGAGGATCATGGAGAAGCTTGGACACTTCCCGATGAGTGAGAATCCAGCACAGTTCCGCCGTTATCTTTTGCCGTTGCTTGATCGAATTCGCGGTTGCACTAAAACAACCAGCTGACTGCAGCACGGTCCGAGTTTGTGCGTTATGCGTGCGTATTTAATGGGATCTATTAATGAATAAGCAGCAGAATATTGGTTTTATCGGTCTGGGTGTGATGGGTGAACCCATGTGCCGGAATCTTTCAACCAAGTCAGGCCTTAGATTTACGGCGTTCGACAGGCGTGAGGAACCTTTAACGCGGCTGGCACAGGTTGGAGTCGGGCGTGCCGCCTCACTCGCAGAGATGGCTGCCTCAGACGTCGTATTTTTGTCCCTGCCAGACGGTGAGGCGGTTCGGGATGTCTGTTTGGGAAGTACGGGCCTGATTACGGTGCTGAATGCGGGCGCCATAGTGGTTGATCTGGGCACATCGCCAGTGGCATTGGCGCGTGAACTCGATAGTCGTTTCAGAGAGCATGACGTCCTATTTTCCGATGCACCCGTTGCAAGAACTCGCGCGGCCGCGGAGGCTGGAACATTGAGTATTATGGTGGGTGCCGAATCAAGGGTATTCAATACGCTTGAACCGCTGCTGAGAATGATGGGTGAAGAGATCACTCATTGCGGCGGTGTAGGTTCAGGGCAGTTGGTCAAGATTATGAACAACATGGTGCTGTTCCAGACTGTTTCTGCCCTAGCCGAGGCCCTCGCTATCGGGCGCGGTGCAGGAATCGATCCTGCGGTGATGTTTTCTGCGTTGTCGAAGGGTTCAGCGGATAGCTTTGCGTTGCGCAATCATGGCATGAAAGCCATGTTACTGGATACGTTTCCGCAAGATGCGTTCAGCACAGCCTACGCGATGAAAGACCTGGGCTATGCGCTCGAGCTGGCTCGTGACGTCGGCCTTGAGGCATCAGGTGCGCAGCTTGTGCAGGAGCGCTTTAGACAGGCGATAGATGCTGGCTTTCATGACAGCTACTTCCCGGTCGTCAGTCGTGTCATCTGATTTGCAGTTGGAACATTGATTGTGACCAGAACCTATCTGGTAGTGTTTGTTCACGGTCTTTTCTGGTGGTCAATAGCGTGAAGGCAGTACAACTTCAGCACTATGGTGGATCGGA
>JGI24819J35694_1000133_pt1 | contig 15005 bp, 13 predicted proteins | sample METZYME_3_800m_FD_35694 | JGI IMG/M metagenome (IMG submission 35694) | reverse complement strand
CAGACACTTATTTTATGTCCTACACGAGAACTTTGTATTCAAATTACAAATGACCTATTAAGTTATTCCAAATATGTAAAGATGATAAATATTTTAGCAGTTTATGGAGGAGCTAAAATTGATAAACAAATAAAATCATTAAAAAAAGGACCTCAAATTGTTGTTGGTACTCCAGGTAGGACAAAGGATCTAATTAGAAGAAAAAAGTTGTTTATTGGAAATATTGATCGTTTGATCTTGGATGAAGCAGACGAAATGCTATCAATGGGATTTAAAGATGATCTTGAAACAATTATTCACGCAACATCAAAGAAAAAACAAATTTTACTTTTTTCAGCAACAATGACCCCTAAGGTTGTTGCGGTTACAAAAAAATACATGAGAAACTCTTTAGAGATAGCTGTTGCGCGCGTAAACCGAGCTGCTGATAATGTTCAGCATATATTTTATATGGTACAAGCAAAAGACAGATACGAAGTAGTAAAGCGAATTGCAGATATGAACCCAGATATATATGGAATTGTATTTTGTCGTACACGTAGGGAAACCAAAGAAGTTGCTAATAAACTAATGAATGATCATTACAATGCGGATACGATACATGGGGATTTATCCCAAGCTGAAAGAGATGATGTTATGGGGCGTTTTAGAAAACGTCAATTACAAATCTTAGTAGCAACAGATGTAGCCGCCCGTGGATTAGATGTTGAAGATTTAACTCATGTAATTAATTATAATTTGCCTGATGATGATGAAATATATATCCACAGAAGTGGAAGAACTGGAAGAGCAGGAAAGAAGGGCGTATCAATGGTTATTATTCATGGACGTGAAATAAGAAAATTAAAAAGTGTAGAAAGAACGTGTGGTATATCCTTTACAAAGAAAGATGTTCCAAATGGATTAGACATATGTAAGAAACGTTTGTATGCACTTATTGACAAAATTGAGAAAGTCAATGTTAATGAAGAGCAAATAAAGCCATTTTTGCCATATATTTATGAGAAACTCAATTGGCTGGATAGAGAAAAACTCATTAAACACTTTGTATCGACTGAATTCAATAGATATTTATCATATTACAAAAATTCAAAAGATATTAACGTGGAAGCCTATGAGAAGGGAAATACTAAAAGGCAAAAAAGCAATCGAAGAAAATTCTTTAATTCAAAAAAAAGTAATAGAAAAAATAAATGGAATAAAAGAAAAAGAACGAAGTAATTGCACTTTTATTCTTTAATCTAAAATAATTATTTACAGATTAAATAGACGCCCTTTCGCTCACCCGCTAATTTAAAATAGAAGAAGCTGCATGATGCTCATAACCCGATGGGTGGATAGGGTTAAAGTTTATTGGTCCGGTTTAATCTCCCGAACAATCTTTAAGGTATCAGTTGTTCGCGTATACCAGTTCCCTGCAAGCCTTCCTAAGGGCTCCAGTTTGTCTATGAGGATACGGCCATTATCATATATATCATCATCGATATGAAAAAGAACAATGGTTCCGATTACTAAAAACCCGCTGCCTGCCGTACCATCACCGACTTCTACGATCTGGTTCAAGGTGCATTCGAAACTGATCTTGGATTCTCCAACCCTGGGGGGTGTGACCTTTTGGGATGGAACAGCTGTGAGTCCTGATACATCGAATTCATTCACATCCGCTTCAAAGTCCGTAGAGCATTTGACCATCTGCTTACCAAAAGATTCAGAAACAATATTCACCACAAATTCGTTTGTATCTCGAATATTGATCAGGGTATCTTTTTCTTCACCGTCCCATCCCCGCCGTGCGGGAGCAAACATGATAGTAGGCGGCTTGGAGCAGACTCCATTAAAATAGGAAAAAGGCGCAACATTGTGTTTACCATCAGATGAAATGGTAGAAACAAATGCAATGGGTCTGGGTACAATGGACCCAATCATGAGTTTATGAGTATCCTGAAAGGGATGATCCGCAGGATCAAAGATCATGATTCGATCCATGAGTATGGATATTCTTTGTCATCCAAGTCCAAGGCTGCGTTTGTCAAATTCAGGGATTTGAATGTATCAACCATCACCGCTAATTCATTGGTTTCCTTTGCACCGATTGATTCCTCTATCTTTCCCGGCTGCGGTCCGTGGGGGAGTCCCATAGGATGGTATGTAATAGATTCCTGTTCTATTCCTTTTCGGCTCATGAATTGGCCTTTTACATAATAAATGATTTCATCGGAATCCACATTGCTGTGAGCATAGGGTGCAGGGATTGACTCATCGTGATAATCGAATAATCTTGGCACAAAGGAACAGATCACAAAACCGTGAGCCTGGAATGTCTGGTGAACCGGTGGGGGCTGATGGATCTTCCCAGTGATGGGCATAAAATCGCTTATATTGAAAATGTAAGGGAAATAATAGCCGTCCCATCCAATGAGGTCAAAGGGATGATGCTGGTAGCCGTAGGTCTGGATTCCGTTTTTAAGTTTTACTTCAACTTCAATGGAATTGTCTTCTGCTGGTTCCACAAACTCCGGTGTTCGGATATCCCGTTCTGAAAAAGGGGAGTGTTCCAGAAGCTGTCCAAACTCATTTCGGTATCGATTAGGCGTTTCAATAGGAGCAGCCGATTCAATCACAAGCATTCTCATATCTTTGTTTGCTTCAATCTGCCAGATCACACCCCGGGGAATGATCACATAATCTCCCGGTGTTAAATCCATCATTCCAAAATTGGACTTGAATTGTCCGGAGCCAGTATGTACAAAGAGTATTTCATCCGCATTTCCATTCCGGTATAAGGAATCCATAGAATCAGTCACATGGGCTTTGGAAATAACCACATCCGAATTAAAAAAAAGTGGTATACGGGATGAAATTGCATCTCCGTTGGATTTTAAGCCTGCAGTACGTAGATGATGATGTGAATGTGGTTGGTCTGCAGACACAAGGTCATTCTTTTTCAATTCACCTACGGCTTCCACAGTGGTTGGGGGATGGATATGGTACACATTAGAATACATGTGGCTAAACCCTTTCCTACTGATCAATTCTTCCCAGTAAAGGTTCCCTGAATCATTCCTGAACTGGATGTGCCGTTTGTTTGGGATCTGTCCTCGTTTTTGATAAAATGGCATAGTGAATTATACGATGGTGTTCTCTAAAACACCCAATCGTTCTACTTCCAGCTTAACCACATCGCCCTTTTTGATCCAGCCGCCGGTGTTTTCCGGCCTCAATTCCAGGATGCAACCGGTGCCTACGGTGCCCGATCCTAGGTAATCCCCTGGCAGCAGTTTTGCATTTATGGAAGCCCGTTCGATCATTTTTGTAAAAGGATGATAGAGGTCATTTGTGTTTCCATCAGAGATAAGAGCCCCATTTACGTGACAGGTCATGCGCAGATGGATTCTCCCCTTCTCATCCCAGGCGTCTTCCAGTTCGTCTGGGGTTACCATGTAGGGTCCAAAACTGGAAGCAAAATCTTTCCCTTTTGCCGGACCCAAACTCATGGCCATTTCTTCCCGCTGGAGATCCCGGGCAGACCAGTCGTTGCAGATGGTGTATCCAGCAATGTACTGATCGGCGTCTTCACTGGAAATATCCGATCCCCCATTAGCAATGATTACAGCAAACTCCAGCTCAAAATCCAGTTCTTCCGTTCCTTTCGGATAAGGAATTCCTTCTCCATGGCCATACAGGGCAGCAGGATTTGAAAAATAAAAAATGGCAATCTTAAACCAGTCCGGGTGCATCTCCAATCCCCTCAGCTTGCGGGCGGAACGAACATGCTGTTCAAAGGCATAAAAATCACGAAATGATTGCGGATTTGGAATCGGTGCCAACAGTTGAACATCTGTTTCCAACAGGGCAATGGGTACTCCACCACTGGAATGAGACTGGATATTCAGGGCGGGAAGAGACAAATCCAGTTCTTTCAATTTAGAGAAATGCGTGTCCCAGTTTTCGAGTGCTTTTTTCAGCGTTGAAGGAATTTCCAGAAAACTGGGATCTTGATTGTTTTCATTATTCCAGATTGCAGAACGGATCACATCAACAATATAATCATCTTTCTTAAATCCGAANCTGGGACGGGCNTTATTGTCCAGGGTATAGGTCACAAATTTCATTTAAAGATTCCCTCTTTTTTCNTGTTCTCGTTCAATGGATTCAAATAAAGCNTTGAAGTTTCCTTTCCCAAAACTGTTTGAACCTTTTCTCTGGATAATTTCAAAGAAAAGAGTTGGGCGGTCTTGCAAAGGCTGGGTGAAGATTTGTAGCATGTACCCGTTTTCATCCGCGTCCACCAGGATGCCCAATTCTGCCAGCGTTTCAATGTCTTCTTCGATGGGATCAATACGGTCCGTGAGATTTTCATAATAGGACCTTGGTGTTGGCAGGAAGTCCACACCGTTGGTTTGCATCATCTCTACAGTTGAGATAATATCACGGGTAGATAGGGCCAGGTGCTGTACGCCGCCTGTTTCATAATAATCGATGAACTCCTGGATCTGTGATTTTTTCAATCCGTCTGCCGGTTCATTGATGGGCATTTTTATGATTTCATTATCATTGGCCATGACAATGGAGCGCAGGGCGGAATATTCCGTATTAATGTCCTTATCATCCACGCTCCAGAACCGGTGCCAGCCAAAAACCTTTTCATAAAAATTGCAGACAGGCTGCATTTCACCATCGGGCTGGTTACCCACAACATGGTCGATATGTACCAAGCCGGTGGATACGGCTTTAAGTTCCAGGTCATCCGGTTCAAACCCAGGTAAAAATGACCCGCCATAATTTTTTCGTTCTACAAACGTATGAATGGTATCCCCAAAGGTCTCAATGGCTGAGACCACTGCTTCACCGTTATCATCCTTGATTTCCTTTGGTTTCATGGCACTTTTTGCGCCCCGTTCTAATGACGTTTTCCAGGCCGATTCTGAATCATCTACTGTAAATGCCACATCTTTCATACCGTCTCCGTGGCGATCAATGTGGGCACCGATCTCTGTGTTCTTTTCCAATGGAGATGTAATGACCAGGTTAATATGATCCTGGTTCAGCACGTAGCTGACCCTGTCGCGACTGCCTGTTTCCAATCCCCGGTATGCGATAGGCTGGAAGCCCATGGTGGTGCGGTAATAATGAGCCGTCTGTTTTGCGTTGCCCACATACAGTTCACAGTGATCAAATCCCCTGATCGAGTATGATAAATCGTTCACAGGATCTCCTTTAAACATGCAATGCATTTTTGATTTTCTTTTTCCAAGCCTATAGAAATTCGGATACAGTCAGGCCAGCCAAATGAAGCCAAAAGGCGTACAATCACTCCCTTTTCTAACAGCTCCTGTGTTATTTTTGTCGCCTGTTCTCCCGAACCCCAGATTGTGGTAATAAAGTTTGCCGCAGAGGGTACCCGTTCAATCCCCATTCTATCCAATTCTTTTTTAATAAACTGCATCCCTGTTTTATTGGTCTGAATGGTTTTTAAAAGAAATTCTGTATCATCCAGGGCGGCTAAACCCGCAACCTGCGCCGCAAGGGATGGCTCAAAGGGGACTTTCACCTTCATTAGGTTAGAAATGAGTTCATCATGAGCGAGTCCATAGCCGATTCGTATTCCCCCCAGTCCGTAGGCTTTGGAAAAACTGCGCAATGTGATCACGTTGTCGTAACGATAGGTCATGGAGTCGGGATAATCCGGGATCTCATTTGCAAATTCAAAGTAGGCTTCATCAAGTATAATTAATACACGATCCGGAACGTGGGCATAAAATTCATCAAATTCTTCCCTAGTGATATAGGTTCCCATGGGATTATCAGGATTGGCAATGTAAATGATCTTGGTATAATCGGTGATTTTATCTGTCATGGCGCCCAGGTCGTACCGATGTCCGTTCATGGGTACCCAGTGTATCCGTCTTCCTGACGCATTGGCAAGAACCCGGAATCCGATAAAGGAATTGGCAGCGCTGATCAACTCGTCATCGCTCAATAAAAAGGTGCGCATGATCGTGGACATGATTCCTTCGGAGCCGGCGCCAAGGACCACATTGTCCATTTTCACATTGAATCTCCCTGCCAGTTTTTTACGGAGTTCATAGCCGGANGCATCAGGGTAGCGATGGATATTTTGTAGAGAATCCTGGATCGCTGCCATGGCTTTTGGTGAAGCTCCCAGAGGGTTTTCATTGGATGCAAGTTTAATAACATTATCAATGCCCAGCTCCCTTTTCGCTTCACTAATGGGTTTACCTGGTTTATAGTTGGCTAATTTCTTTATGTATGANGGAACAAGAGGCACGTTTTATAATTAAATATTTTTAGTGTGAAATTTACACAGAATTATGTATTTACGGATGACAGGAAAATATCTTAATCTTAAACTTCAATATGAAAATTGAAGGTCCATTGATTCCTGCAACCTTTGTTGAGCGGCCCAACCGCTTTATTACACTGGTGAGTATTGATGGTGATATTCACCGCAGCCATTTACCTGATCCTGGTCGGCTGAAAGAATTGCTGGTCTCAGGGGCCGATCTCCTGGTTCGCCAAGCACCAAAGAACTCAAATAGAAAAACCAAGTATACCACTGTTATGGTAAACCATGAGGGGCAATTAATTTCGTTGGTCTCTGCCCTGCCAAATCAATTTGTAGGGCTGGCGCTAAAGAATAATGAACTGCCTATGTTAAATGGCTATACCCTGATTAGGCCTGAAATTCCTGTGGGTAGCCACCGCTTCGATTTTTTATTAAAATCCCCGATCGGATCTGATTTCTATCTGGAAGTGAAGTCGGTCACGTTTGTAAAAAATGGTGTGGCACAATTCCCAGATGCGGTAACCGAACGGGGCAAAAACCATGCAAAGGCACTGAAAAAACTAGTACAGAATGGATATGAAGCAGGAATATTATTTGTCTGCCAGAGGCCGGATGCTAGCTCATTTCGTCCTATGTGGGAGCGGGATCCAAAACTGGCGGAAGCCGTATTAGATGCTAGAAATGCAGGCGTGAACGTCTGGTGCATTACGCTGAATGTATCTAAAACTGAGATCACATTTAATCAGGAGATTCCTGTAAATTTGGAAATAGCTGAAAATTAATTTGAATTCTACCCTATTTTATCTAAACCAATTCCTTCCATTAGCAGCCCTATCTTTATTGGTATCCTGTGCTGCTGTCCAATCTCCCCCGGGCGGCCCCAAAGATGAAACTCCGCCTGAGCTGGTTGAAACGATACCTGGGGATGGAACCATTAATTTCAAGGGTGGGCGCGTCGAACTGGTGTTTTCAGAGTTTGTGGATGCAAATTCGGTGCAAAAGGCTATTCATATCCTGCCCACGCTTCCAGAGGTGCCAACACTCGTATATAAAGGCCGAAAGGTGTTCGTGGAATTCCCAGATTCTTTGTCTGAAAACCAGACCTATATTGTTGTCATTGACCGGAATCTATCAGATGAGCACAATATAACAGTTGCTCAAGGCATCCAGGTTGCATTTGCCACGGGAGATAAGATTGACCAGGGTTCTATTTCTGGAAATGTAGCCCATTCCAAAACAGCGTCGGTACACCTATGGAAAATTCAAAATGAAGAAGACTTAAAAGAGTTTTATAAACGAATTCCTGATTATGTAATAGATGCTGCGGATGAAGGAGATTATGAGTTTCGTTTCCTTTCTCAAGGTAGGTACAAAATAGCTGCTGTAGATCAATCGGCATCCGGTTCTCCAATTTCCCCAGAGAGGATGGTCTATGGTGTACCCGGGGTAACATACATCCAAATCGAAAGTGAGGGGAAAAAAGAAAATATTCACATTCGCATTCCTGAACGCCTGGGAGGCATAAAAATGATCCAGGCAGAGTGGATCAAAGGGACCTGGGGCCGGGTCACGTTCTCAGATGATATAACTGAATTTGCACATCAGATCCGGTTGACTATAATTCAACAGGATTCTTCCATCTCAAAACCCATTGTTTTTCCGGATCCCCTGGATGAGTCAAAGCTGAATTTTATTTTGGATAGATTTTCAGAAGAATATATAACAGTTCATACACCTGGTGTGATTCAGGGCGAAGATGCGGTAATTGATTCCGGTTTGATTCGAATAAAGATCGATACCACCCGGGATACAACCCACGTTTCAATCGTATCGCCAGACTCAAAATTTATACTTGGGGTTGAAGCCGATACCACAATGCCGCTGCAGGTCGTTTTTTCAAGCCTGGTTGGTCAGAAAAAGGATACCCAGCCCTTTACTCTTTTAGAAGATTCACTGGTAATTCCACTGGATGTAAAGTGGGAATCTCCTATAGTGGCCAGCATAACCCCAAAAGAGAACTGGAAAGAGAGGACCCGGTATACCCTTCAGATATCCCAGGATCCTATTGATCCGATGTATGGACGGGGACTAAAAGATTCTGTGGTAACAGTATCGTTTAAAACAGCCGATTACCAAGGATTTGGGATGTTAATAATTTCCTGTGCTGATACTGTTTCAGAGAGTCTTGTGGCAGAAATAACGGAAATGGAAAAGGAACCCCGCTCATTTAGAACCGTTGTAAATTCAAAAGGTATATTTAATATGAAACAAATACCTGAAGGAAACTATTCTTTATCGTTTTTCCTAGATTCCGACGGGAGTAATNCATATTCCCACGGGAACATAGATCCCTATCAACCATCAGAATGGTTTTATGTATACCCGGATACTGTGAAAATACGGACCAATTGGGATCTGGAATTGGATCAAATAAAATTGGAACAAGTCCAATAAAATGAAATGTGTTATCTTAGCCGGGGGGAGTGGAACCCGGTTCTGGCCCTACAGCAGGCATCACCATCCAAAACAATTGTTAAATATCATTGGTGATACATCCATGCTGCAAATGACAGTGGATCGACTTAAAAAGATTAAAAAAGTCACAGATATATATATAATAACCAGGAAGAATCTTTATGATCTTATTATTCAAAATATAAAAGGTATAAAACCAGACCATGTGATCGTTGAACCATCGGGTAAGAATACAGCACCTGCAATTGGAATGATGGCTGCTTACCTTGCTATAGATAACCCGGATGCTGTCATGGGCATATTTCCAGCTGATCATCTGATTGTCGGGCACCGTAAGTTTGAAAAGGCTGTTAACACAGCCAACCACCTGGCCAGAAAAGGAGATAACCTGGTTACAATTGGTATCAAGCCACATTATCCTTCAACTGCCTATGGGTATATCCAATATGATGAAAAAAGTGAAGAAGACCATATTGATGCTTACCACGTAAAGACATTTGCTGAAAAGCCTCACAAAAAACTGGCTGAACGATTTATTGCCAGTGGTGATTTTGTATGGAATGCGGGCATGTTCTTCTGGAGAGCAGGGATCTTTATGGACAGCTTGAAAACATTCATGCCCGACTTAACAGATTCCTTAATTAAAATTGCACCCAAACTGCATGCAGGAGAACAGTTTGATGAACTCTGGAAAATTATAGATCCAGAATCCATTGATTATGGACTTTTAGAAAAAACCGATAATATTTATGTAGTGACCGGTGATTTTAAGTGGAATGATATAGGCTCCTGGAGCGCACTCTATGATGTCTTGAATCCCAGAGATGATGGTAANATCNTCCGCGGAAATGGAAAGGTNATGAATGGTAAGAATAATCTGATCCAGTCCAACGGAAAATTTACGGCAGTTCTAGGCCTCAGTGATCTCGTGGTGGTCAATACAGATGATGCCACCCTTATTGTACCCAGAGATAAAGTGGAAGATGTCAAAGACCTTGTTGCTTTTTTAAAAAAAGATGGGCAGAATAACCTGATATGATGAAAAAAGTAAAACTATACACTGAGTTTGAAGAGCTGGGACAGCGGCTTGGTTTGAAGATCCTTAAGGGTAAAGGAGATTTTTCCGGAGGCACTTGTACTGTGAATAATGAAACCGTAATTGTGATCAATAAAATGAAACCCATGGAACAACGATTAAGAACCCTGGCAACCAGTTTTTTAGAATATAATTTAGATGAAATTTATATGGTTCCGGCCCTGCGGGCCTATATTGAAGAGTCTAGATTACTGGACCTTTAATTTTCTTGATTTTACCTAGTTGAGTGTTTACACTCAGCACCCTTCCATTTAGAATTATACGATTTGAATGAGGTTATTCTATGAAACAGTTTCAATCATCTGATATAAGGAATTTTGCAATTGTTGGACATGGCACTTCAGGGAAGACCTGTTTAGCTGAAGCTATGCTCAAACTGGGCGGTGAAACCAACCGCCTGGGGACCATTGAAGACGGTTCTACCACCTCAGATTACCACCCGGGAGAGAAGTCCAGGCAGATCTCCATCCATGCCACACCTCTTCATATGGAATGGATGGATAAAAAGTTCAACCTGATTGATACACCGGGTTATTCTGATTTCATTGGTGAAGCCATAGGTTCCCTGAGCGTTGTGGACCTGGCAGTCATCACGATCCATGCAGTCAACGGTGTTGAAGTAGGTACTGAAACCATGTGGAACCATGCTACTAAACTTGGGATACCAAAAATGCTGGTTGTGAATGGTATTGACAGGGAACATACAAAATTTGATACTATCCTGGCCCAGGTCCGCAGCCGTTTCGGCAATAATGTATTTCCTATGCAGTTACCTGTAAATGAAGGGCCGGGCTATGATCAGAATGTAGATGTGCTGAGGTCAAAGTTGATCTCTTACCAGGCAGATGGGTCAGGACAGATGACAGAAGGGGAGCTTCCGGATGAACTCCAAGAGAAGGTGAAGGAACTCCATGAAGAATTAATTGAATATGTGGCTGAGTCTGATGATACCCTGTTGGAAAAATTCTTTGATGAAGATGGACTATCAGAAGAAGATATGAGAAATGGTATCCATCGGGCAATTCAGGACCAGACCTTTATTCCATTATTCTGTACATCAGCCACATCCAATGTGGGTGTTGCCCGGGTCTGTGATTTTATTTCTAAATATGGTTCTTCTCCTGATGATAGAAAAACCATTACGGCTCACGATCAACAGGGCAATGATGTGGAGGTTTCACTGGACGGGTCGGATACGGTCCTGCAGATATTCAAGACCGTGGCCGAGTCTCATGTGGGTGAATTATCTCTTTTCCGCGTGTATTCCGGAAAAGTGAAAACAGGCCAGGATTATCATAATTCTGATCGGTATACAAATGAACGATTTGGTCAGATGTTCATCTTGAATGGGAAAAACAGGACCCAGGTAGATCAGCTTTCTGCTGGTGATATAGCCGGCGTTGTAAAATTAAAAGACACCCATACGGGTAACACACTCTGTTCCGGGAAACACGTAACATTACCTCCTCTGGATCTACCCAATCCAAATATTCATGCTGCAATTAAGTCTAGAGCAAAAGGCGATGAAGAAAAGCTGGCTGTAGGACTCGCAACATTGCATGAGGAAGACCCTACTTTTGTTTACCGGGTGGACTCCGAAGTGAAACAAACCATTATTTCAGGGCAGGGAGAACTCCATTTAACAGTTACAACGGAAAGACTAAAACGGAGATTTGGCATTGATATACATTTAGAAGAACCAAAGGTACCATTTCGGGAAACAATCTCGGCCAATGGTGAAGCAAAATACCGACATAAGAAGCAGTCAGGCGGTGCAGGTCAGTTTGCAGAAGTCTGGATGCGGATCGAGCCAAAACAGAGTGGTGAAGGAATAGATTTCACCCACTCCCTTGTTGGACAGAATGTAGACCGGGTATTTGTGCCTTCTGTTGAAAAGGGTGTAAATACAGCCTGTTCTGATGGGATTCTGGCGGGATGTAAGGTTGTGGATATCAAAATAGATTTCTATGATGGAAAGATGCATCCGGTTGATTCAAAGGATATTGCATTTCAAACCGCAGGGAAGCATGCTTTTAGAGAAGCATTTTTGGATGCCCATCCTTGTTTATTAGAACCGATCATAGATATTGAAGTGAAAGTCCCGGAAGATTATATGGGTGATATCATGGGTAGTATTTCCGGTAAACGGGGCAAGATCATGGGTGTGGATGCTGATGGCAGTTTCCAGGTGATTAAAGCCCAGGTACCCCAGGTAGAATTATACCATTATTCCACAACGGTTCGTTCATTAACGGGCGGGCGGGGTATTCATTCTGAGTCCTTCAGCCATTATGAAAAAATGCCGAAGGAATTTGAGCAGAGAGTAATCAAGGATCGACAAACTGTAGAGGATGAATAAGCTCTGGGCTCCCTGGCGGATCGATTATATTCGCACTCCGAAAGAAAAAGGATGCATTTTTTGCAATAAGTCCGACGCTGAAGATGATCGAGAAAACCTTGTTTTATACCGGGGAAATGAATCGTTTGTTTTAATGAATCTCTACCCCTATTCGAATGGGCACCTTATGATTTCACCGTATCAGCATACTTCGGATACGAACGATATTTCATCCCGGGGAAATGAAGAAATCATGTGGCTGGCTAACCAGTCCATGAACATTTTAACACATGCCATGAATGCTGAAGGATTTAATTTTGGTGCAAACCTGGGGAAAGCCGGTGGAGCAGGCATTGAAGAGCACATCCACTATCACATTGTTCCCCGCTGGAGCGGCGACACCAATTTTATGCCGGTGGTTGGCAATACAAAAGTCCTGGTGGAAGGATTGAGAGAATCCTGGGACAATTTAAAACCCCATTTTGACTCATTGCTGGATGGTGGAGATGCTTGATTTCAGCCGAACTTGGCTACCTTATTTATATCTATATGGTGTAGGCGGTGGCATATTTTTAATCGGGATGTTTATTATACTTCGGTCCCGGTCGTTAAAACTTGAACGTATCCGGCACCGGGAATGGTACCATATCCTGATTTTTGGTTTGGTGTATTATATGGGTATCCATGGCCTGTTTACATTTGCTGCACTTGGTAAATCATTATTCGCAGGAGTTATCGGTCTGGTTATAGTTGCTCTGAGTGTACATTTGATCTTTACCCTGATTAAAAAACCAAAGGGCTCCGTCTGATGGATGCTGCCATTCAAACTTCATCATCCTTTTGGGTTATCATTTTTGGTTATTTTGCCCTGGTGCTGGGGTTTGGATCCTTTTTTGCCCGCTACAATAAGACCACGCAGGATTTCTTTTTCAGTGGTCGCCGATTTTCCTGGTGGCTGATAACCATGAGTATTGTAGCAACGGGAGTAGGAAGCCACAGTTTTTTGAAATATTCTTCTAAGGCCTACGAGCATGGGTTTTCATCCACCATGACCTACATGAACGACTGGTTCTTTATGCCTATGTTCCTGTTTGGGTGGCTGCCCATCGTCTATTATACAAAGATACGGTCCATTCCTGATTATTTTCAACGACGTTTCAATTCAGGAGTCAGGGTTCTGGCCACCATTGCAATACTAGGGTATATGATCGGTTATATAGCTATTGGGTTTTTGACCATGGGCAAAACACTGGAACCGCTGCTTGGGTTGGACCTGTATACCATCATTTTTATTGTGGCGGTCATTTCGGGGATCTACATTACCTTTGGCGGTCAGACTGCGTGATTTTTACAGACCTGGCCCAGGGATTTATCCTGATTTTTGCAGGTATACTTGTGTTTTTAATGGGGGTTAATTATGTAGGCGGGTTCTCGGCGTTCTGGAACGCCTTATCACCAGAGTTCAAATTACCTCTAGCCCATTTCAACCACCCGGCTAACTTTAATTTTGTAGGCATTTTCTGGCAGGATGGTGTTGCGGGCTCTGTAGGATTCCTATTTATGAACCAGGGCCTGATTATGCGCTTTATGGCCTGTAAATCTGTTCATGAAGGAAGGAAAGCGGCTGCGTTTAATGTTCTGGTCCTGCTTCCCATATCAACCATTGTTGTTTCAAACGCTGGCTGGACGGGCAAAGCCATCAGTATTGTAACCCCGGAAGCGTGGAACGCTGCTACGAAACTGGATCATGTATTTACGCAGGTTGCCTATCTGATTACAGGGAGTGAAGTGGTCTTTGCTTTTGTGATAGCTGCAGTTGCAGCTGCACTCATGTCTACCGTAGATACCTTAATTAATGCTGTGGCTGCTGTGGTTATTAATGATGTATACCGCCCGCTGGTAAAGGGAAAAGATGACAAACATTATTTGAAAATTGCCATGATCGTTTCTGCAGGCGCTACGGTACTGGGTGCTGTGAGCACCATCTTTTTCAATAATTTTCCAACTCTCTATGAAGCCCATGGTTTTTTTCACAGTACCATGACCCCACCCCTGGTTGTTGCGATCTTTCTAGGAATATTCTGGAAACGGTATAATACACCAGCTGCATTGGCAACTTTTCTGGGAGGTGCCGTTTTGATGGCAATTGGAAACAAGTATCCAGAGATTTTTATTTCGCCCTTTGATCATGGAATAGAATTCAACCCAGAGAGACCCTATTCCTACATAAGGGCATTATATAATACATTAGTTTGCGCCGGGTCAGGTGTAATTGTTGGTCTATTAACAACTCCGCCCACGGAAATGAAAACTGAAGGCCTTACGGTTTGGTCACTGGATAAGACACGGGAATTTTTCAAGGGCAGTGCGCCAAACGATCGTCCCGGCCAGTCGATCAAAGTACAATGGACCTTAAAAGAAGGGGATAAGGACACGGTGGGATTTTCCATAAATGATATGGAAGTTATGGCTGCTGATGTGGGTGACCTGGTTTACCTGGCGGATGAGCGAAAGTGGCTTGGAGGATTGAAATCNATTCATTCAGTCTATGGAGATNCCCACACGGAAGACGGCACGGTGTATATCACCCAGGCCCACGTAGAGATGGGTATGTTTAACCCTGAAAGAAAACTGCGTGCCGAGAAGGAATTGTAACTTTGAGTGAATTTGAAATCACCCTAAATTCGCCCGATTTTTTAGTGTAAAAGCAGTTATTCCGGAGTAGCTCAGTTGGTAGAGCAGGTGGCTGTTAACCACTTTGTCGGGGGTTCGAGTCCCTCCTCCGGAGC
>JGI24819J35694_1000132_pt1 | contig 15054 bp, 18 predicted proteins | sample METZYME_3_800m_FD_35694 | JGI IMG/M metagenome (IMG submission 35694) | reverse complement strand
AGAAGACCGGAACTGCTCCGGGACCAAAGTCTGCTGAAACAAAAGTGGCTGCCGAAAGCAAAGCCTGAAGTGAAAGCAAAGCCTGAAGTGAAAGCAAAGTCTGAAGCGAAAGCAAAGGAGAAAAAAGCTGAGGTTGTTACCGAAGCCAAATCTGCAGTGGAAAAAACACCAGCTAAAAAAACTGCTGCTACTGCAAAAAAAGCCGAAACTGCTTCCGGGAAAAAAGTTCCCGCAGCAAAAGCGACTAAGGCTAAAAAATCGGAAACAAAAAAATAAACAGTACCTACCAGATAATCTTTCCGGATTTACAACTTGTAAGTCCGGAAACCACATAAAAACTTAATAAGCATTGGAAGTATAAACTAGATGGCAGCGATTACAGCAGCAGCAGTAAAAGAGTTACGGGAAATCACCGGAGTTGCAATGATGGATTGCAAGAAGGCCCTCGTTGAAGCAGACGGAGATCTGGAAGCAGCACAAGATTATCTGCGGAAAAAAGGACAGGCAAAAGCCCTGAAAAAATCTTCACGGGAAACCAGTGAAGGTGCGGTAAGCTTTACAGTCAGTACAGATGGGAAACGTGCCGGTTTGGTAAAAGTTGCCTGCGAAACTGATTTTGTAGCACGTAACGACATATTTCAGGATTTTATCAGCAAACTTGCAAATCAAGTGTCTGAGCAAGGCGGGGAAAATGTTTTACAACAGACATTAGTCGAAGGTGAAGGCAGTGTTGAAAGTTTGTTGACAGAAAAAATTGCTGAATTAGGTGAGAACATGCAGATTCTTGACTGCAGAAAAATGGAAATAAGTAATGGTGTTCATGGAGGATATATCCACAGCAATGGCAAGATCGGAGTTGCNGTTCCACTGGAAACGGACAAACCTTGTGACGATGAACGCCTGAAGACATTGGCCCGTGACATTGCCATGCACATTGCAGCATTTCCTGCAGAAGCAGTAAATGCTGATCAGGTTTCAAAAGAGGTGCTTGAAAAAGAAAAAGAGGTTTTTACGGCCCAGGCACGAGAATCCGGAAAACCTGAAAATATCATTGAAAAAATGATTGAAGGACGGTTAAAAAAATTCCTCAAAGAAATTTGTGTTGAAAGTCAACCTTTTGTCAAAGATCCGCAACTTTCTGTGAGTCAATTGGTTGAAAATACTGCAAAGGAACTTGGAGTTAAAATTAACTTCAACAGCTTTGCCAAATTCCAGTTCTAGACTACCTGTATGAGTCCTAAATACAAACGTATTCTACTTAAACTGAGCGGAGAAACTCTGGGTGGGAAACGCGGTACCGGGTTTGATTATGATACTATTAGGGCACTGGCTGAAAGTGTAATCTCCATTCACAACCTTGGTGTAGAAGTTGGGATTGTGATTGGAGGAGGAAACATTTTTCGTGGATCCAAATCTGCTGAAGGTAATGTTGGCCGAGTTGCCGGAGATCATATGGGAATGCTGGCTACAGTGATCAACAGTATCTGCCTGCAGGAAATGCTGGAACAGCGAGGTATTTTAACTCGCGTCTTATCAGCCATTGAGCTGAACGCAATTGCGGAACCTTACATCAAACGCAGAGCTGACCGGCATTTGGAAAAAAAACGAGTAGTGATTTTTGCCGCCGGAACGGGAAATCCATTTTTTACTACAGATACAGCTGCAGTATTACGTGCTTCTGAGGTGGGTGCCGAAATTGTCATAAAAGCAACAAAAATTGATGGAGTTTATGACAAAGATCCCAAGCTCCACTCTGATGCGGTTCGTTACGATGTGTTAAATTACGACGAAGTTCTCAAAAAACATCTGAAAGTGATGGACGCAACGGCCATTGCTTTTTGCAGAGATAATCAACTCCCCATTTTGGTCCTGGACTACCAGGAACCTGACGCAATCCTCAGGGCTGTTTGTGGAGAAACCGTTGGAACACTGATCAAGCAAAGAGGCTCATGACTATGGAAAACACACAGGAAATTGAAGAAATGGTTGATCATAAGATGGATATTACCATTGAGAGTCTTAAAGTGGATCTCAGCGGTATTCATGCAGGACGTGTTTCACCTGCAATGTTAGATGCAGTCAAGGTTGAATATTACGGAAATCCAACTCCTGTTAATCAGGTGGCAAACATATCTACTCCTGAACCACAGATGTTGGCAATCAGTCCCTGGGAAAAAACTATGATCAAAGAAATTGAGCGTAGTTTGCAGGCCGCAAATCTTGGTTTCAGTATCTCCAATGATGGAAATATCATTCGTGCGGTTACTCCACCTTTCACTGAAGAGAGACGAAAGGATTACGTAAAACAGATCAAAAAAATTGGAGAGGACTCGAAAATTGCAGTACGCAATGTTCGCAGAGAAGGGAATGACAACTTGAAACAAATGGAAAAGGATAAGCTCATTTCACAGGACGAAGAAAAAGTAGCGCAGGATCACGTCCAGAAAGTTACAGATAAGCATACTAACATAGTAGATGAGTTAGTCACTGCAAAGGAAAAAGAACTTATGACATTTTAGGACTGAAATGCTGGCTGCACTTCTGCATTCAATTTGGCAATATCAGATTTTTAAGTCTGTCGTTTTTCGCGGTGGTATGGCTTTTTTGACTGCCTATTTTTTAATAGTGTGGGTGATGCCGAGTGTAATCAGGGCTTTCAGGAAACGAGGAATTACTTCTGATTTTATCACAACTCCTGCTGATATAAAGCCATACACGGGAGCACCTCCCATCATGGGCGGCGGCGTTTTGATTATGGGCATTTTGCTTGGAGCATTACTCTGGTGCAATCTGAATCAATACGTTCTGGCTCTGTTGGTGATCATGCTTTCGTTTGGCATTATCGGAGCAGTTGACGATATAGCAAAAGTCATCAACAAGCGGCGCGTTGAGTCCGGACATGAAACCAGAAAAGCATTTAGTGAAAAAGCAGATGGAATTAGCGGACGATGGCGACTGACTGCTCAATTTGCTGTTTCACTGCTGGTAGTTACCGGTTTATATTTGTTTGTCGATATTGATGGACATTTAGCAGTACCACTCGTACCGCTGAAAACAGCATATCCTTACTTGCCAAAATATCTTTTTATTCCATTCATGACCATCATCATCGTTGGTGGAGCAAATGCAGTTAACTTGACAGACGGCATGGACTCTCTGGCAACTGTACCCTTGATGACTTGTGCCATGTTTGTCGGACTTGTGGCCTACATAGGAGGAGACCCAGAATTTGCGGCAAGGCTGAAGATCCCAAGTCTTTCACATGATATCAAGGAATTAGCAGTTCTCTCTGCCCTGGTCATTAGTGCAGGTGTTGCTTTTCTAAAATACAATTCTCCGCCAGCATTGATTTACATGGGCGACTTGGGGGCACTTGCATTGGGCAGCATGGTTTCAGCTATGTTCATTTTTGTAAAAGCAGAATTATTTTTACCGATTGTAGGTGGAGTTTTTGTATTTTCAGTACTTTCCTCTATCATTCAACGTACATTTTTCAGGTTCATAGTGTGGCGGAAAGGCAGGCCTACTGCTGAGCGATATCGCTTTTTTTTACGCTCACCATACCATCATCATCTTCAACGCCTGTGGACTTATTCTGAAAAGAAACAAGAAGTTGTCTCTGTTTGGATAATGTTGCAGAATAAACTTGGAATAGATCCTGTTCCTGAAGAGAATAAGCTGTTAAATCCTCAGGAAGTTAACAGCCGCGTTATTTGGCACATGCATCTCAAATCAATTTGGCTGTTTGTATTTACGCTGATTATTTATTTTAAAATCCGCTGATGTATCTTTGTCAGAAAGAAAATCTGCAACAATTACATCTGCTCAACAGAAGAGTTTAACTGTCAATAAAACTACAGAAACTGCCATGAATTTTGAAGGCCAGACTGCACTTATAACTGGAGCTGGAAGGGGTATTGGTAAAACTATTGCCTTAAAATTAGCAGGGTCCGGAGCAGATATCGTGTTGGCGGATATGAGTCCGGATGTTGCGGAAGTGCGTGGAGAAGTGGAAGCATTGGGCCGTAAATGCATGACTTTTGAGGTAGATGTAACAAATATTGAAACCATTGATGCGATGGTTAAAAATATAACCGATGAACTGAGTGGAATTCATATTTTAGTCAACAATGCAGGAATAACGCAGGACAATCTGTTTCTGCGCATGAAATCGGAGCAGTGGTCAAAAGTAATTGATGTTAATCTCAATGGAGTGTTCAATGTTACCAAAGCAGTGATCCGGCTAATGGTAAAGCAGCGTATTGGGAAAATTATTAATATTTCTTCTGTGGTCGGCTTTACTGGAAATCCGGGACAAGTCAATTATAGTTCAACTAAATCTGCTCTGGTTGGTTTTACCAAGTCACTGGCCCGTGAAGTTGGTGTCCGGGGAATTACAGTCAATGCTGTTGCCCCGGGATTTATAGATACAGCAATGACGCAAGCTCTCAATGAAAGTCAGCAGGAAGTAATCCTGCAGCAAATTCCTTTGGGCCGGATGGGAGATGCAGAAGATATTGCTAATGCAGTTGCTTTTTTGGCCTCAAAAGAGGCTTCGTACATTACCGGAACTATTCTGCATGTGAATGGAGGAATGTACTAAACATTAGTACTTGCAAAAACAGGGTTGATTTTTTTTCATATCTGACAAAAAATAAACCTCGTTTAATTAATTTTTCAAACCTTTAATCAAAAAATATAATGGAAGAAATACAAGCTAAGGTCATCCAAATCATAAGTGAGCAATTAGGTAAGGATGAATCAGAAATCAAAATGAGTTCACATTTCATTGAAGATTTAGATGCAGACTCATTGGATACTGTAGAACTGGTGATGGCTCTGGAGGAGGAGTTTGAGGTAGATATTCCTGATGAGGCTGCAGAAAAAATTACCACCGTTCAGTCTGCAGTGGATTTCATAGCTGAATCCAAAGCCTGAGTAACGATAAAAAACTTTAAATGAAGACGTGGCACAGTTAACAAATAATCGTGCTTGTCATCATTTCACGTAATCAATCTGAAAGAGCATGGGAAACCGCGTTGTAGTGACGGGACTCGGGTGCATGTCCCCTCTCGGAAATGATGTCTCCTCTTCCTGGGAGGCCTGCACCAATGGACAATCTGGAATAGACCGGATCACTCATTTTGATCCTGAATTATTCCGTTGTCAGATTGCAGGTGAAATAAAAAATTTCCAGCTGCCTGAAATCATTCCGATCAAAGAAGCCAAAAAAATGGATCTGTTCATTCAGTATTCAATTGGTGCCACACAGGAAGCTTTGCTTGACGCAAACTTGGAGATCACTGAAGATCTTGAAGAAGAAGTAGGTGTTTCAATGGGCGTCGGAATTGGTGGACTGGGCTGTATAGAACGATACTCCAAAATTATTGAAGAGCACGGCCCCAAACGTGTCAGCCCGTTTTTTATCCCGATGACTTTAAGTAATTTGGCACCGGGATATGTCTCACTTCTTTTTCGAGCCAAAAGTTACACCGCCTGCACCGTTTCAGCTTGTGCATCTTCCAATCACGCAATTGGCACTGCAGCCCGAACTATTGAACGTGGTGATGCAAAAGTTGTAATTTCAGGCGGTGCGGAATCAAGTGTGACACCACTCGGNATTGCNGGTTTTGCGTCAATGCATGCTNTAAGTACCAGAAATGATGATCCACAGAAAGCAAGCCGGCCTTTCGACAAAGACCGTGACGGGTTNGTCATGGGCGAAGGTTCAGGGATGCTAATTCTTGAAGANTACGAATTTGCCAAAGCACGGGGAGCACGTATTTACTGTGAAATAACAGGATACGGTTTCAGTTCAGACGCACACCATGTGACATCTCCCTCATCAGAAGGCCCCGCGCGAGCCATGAAAATGACCCTCAAAGATTCCGGTTTGGCTCCAGAGGAAATTGACTATGTCAATGCTCACGGTACATCAACCCCAGTCGGTGACCTTAACGAACTAAGAGCCATAAAAATGGCCTTGGGAGAAAAAGCCGCCCAGCAACTTTCTATCAGTTCAACCAAATCCATGACCGGACATCTTCTCGGAGCTGCAGCAGCAATTGAAGCAATCTTTTCCATTAAAGCTTTACACCATAATTTTATTCCGCCAACTATCAATATCGAAAATTTGGATCCGGAATGTGATTTGGACGTGACACCGAATACCGGAAAGTCAAAAGAAATGCGCGTTGCAATGTCAAATGCCTTTGGTTTCGGTGGTACAAATGCCTCAATTATATTTCAGAAAATAGACTGATTCCTTTTTAGTCAGTCAATAACCGGAACATCAGACAGATCAAAATATGAATCTCAAAACCGATCCTATCCTCTCTTAAACTCAAAAACATCATGAGCAGCACCGAATATCTAGTCGACCGCAGAGAGCTTCAATTCGTGGTTAACGAAACTTTGAAAGCCGGAAAATTGTGTGAACTTCCGGACTTTGCTGAATTTGACGAAGAGATGTTTACAATGATTATCAACGAGGCCAGTACTTTTTCGGAACAGGTACTTGGCCCCCTCAACGAAAATGGAGACCGCCAGGGTTGTAGAATAGAAAATGGCTCTGTGGTAACTCCAGATGGTTTTGCAAATGCCTGGAAACAACTTGGCGAGGGTGGTTGGTTGAGCATGAATATGCCTCCCGAATATGGAGGACAAGGACTTCCGGAAGTGATTTCTATGATTGCTAAAGAAACCCAATTGGCGGCAAACCAGGGATTTACCATCGGCGCATCACTCACATCCGGTTCGGCAAACCTGATTTACACTTTTGGTTCAGAAGAACAAAAAATCACCTTTTGCGAAAAAATGTTCGGCGGCAAGTGGTCCGGATCGATGTGTCTGACAGAACCTCAGGCCGGAAGTGCAGTCGGCGATGCTGCCACCAGTGCTACAAAACAGGAAGCTGGACACTACCTGATAAAAGGTACAAAACAGTTTATCACAAACGGTGACCATGATATGGCGGAAAACATCATCCATCTGCTGCTGGCACGCACCACAGATGCCCCTGAAGGAACTAAAGGCATCAGCCTTTTTATAGTTCCTAAAATTCGAATGGATGGAACACCGAATGATGTGAAGGTGATCAGCATTGAACATAAAATGGGGATCAACGGATCACCAACTTGCTTACTCTCATTTGGAGATAATGCAAATTGTCACGGCTATTTGCTGAAAGCCGAAAATATCGGTATGGCGCAAATGTTCCAGCTGATGAATGAAGCCCGCTTACTCGTCGGTTTGCAGGGACTTGCCGGAGCAGGTGCAGCTGTGCAAAATGCATGGGCATATGCAAAAGAACGTACTCAGGGACCATCTGCAATTCATCCTGGTGAAAAAGCTGCAATCATTGAGTTCCCGGATGTGCGCAGAATGCTGATGCAGATGAAAGCCGTAACGGAAGGACTGCGTGCCCTGATGTACACGACAGCATGGTACACGGACATGGCGCATCATGGTCCGGATGAATCACGCGAAAAATATCAAGACTTGCTTGACCTACATATTCCAGTCTGCAAAGCATTCGGTACTGATCAGGGATTTGACGTGGCGCGGATCGGCATTCAGGTTTTGGGTGGTGTTGGATTTACACAGGATTTTCCGCTTGAGCAAAATGCACGTGACCAGAAAATCGCCTCGATTTATGAAGGCACAAATGGAATTCAGGCTCTTGATCTTGTTAGCAGAAAATTTTCTGCCAAAAAAGGACAGTTGCTCAAAGTTCTTGAACAGGAATTGAGCTGGTTTGACAATCATGCTCCAGAAGATGAACTCGCCGGCTGGGTTGCAGAATGGGAAAGTTACCGGACATTGATGCAGGAAAGCATTGCCGGTTTGAAAAAAATTGGAGAAGAACAGGGAAAAGACGGTTATGTCCTTTATGCAGTCAATATGCTGGATTTGATGGGCGATGTACTGTGTTGTTTTTATCTGCTCAAACAGGCTGATTCAGCTCAGCAAAAATGGAAAGCCTTGCTTGCTGAAGCAACTTCTCAGGCAGAATTGCTGGAGGAAAATGAAGAAGCTCAGTTTTACTGGAATAAGCTGCGTACCACCGAATTTTATGTTTGGAGTGTTCTACCCCGTGCTTTGTCAAATGCAAAAACCATTAAAAACGCAAACCTCGCACCTCTAAATGCTTGTTTGTAGAATCCATTATTTGCAGTAAATCTGTCAAAGAACTCATTTCTCAGTTTAAATACAAACGAATCGTCCGTTACACCGCTCTGGCCTGATTTTCTCTTGAATCTCCACTTTGCAACCTCAAATCCCAATAAACTAAGTGAGTTATCTGAGTTATTGGAATACCGGTTAACTCCATTAGAGCTGGATTTACAGGAAATCCAAACTACTGATCTCCAGGAACTGGTAAAACATAAACTGAAGCAGGCATACGAACACATTCATGCTCCAGTGATCGTTGAAGACACATCACTGTATTTTAAAGCATGGAATGAACTTCCCGGACCACTCGTCAAGTGGTTTATAGAGAACCTTGGTTTGGCGGGAATGGTAAGTGCTTTATCTCAATTTAAAGATAAGTCCGCTCAGGCCGTTTGTTGTTTAGGATATACCAATAATGGTAAATCTATGTATTTGTTTGAAGGAAAAGTGAAAGGTGTAATCGTCAAACCAAGAGGCTCACTTAATTTTGGTTGGGACGCAATTTTTCAGCCTTCAGAGCATGAGCAGACTTTTGGTGAAATGGATCCGGAAGATAAAAATCGCATTTCACCTCGGGGAAAAGCGGCCACCAAATTTAAGCATTTCTTAACACAGTCGGCAAAGCAAACGTAACATCCTCTTGAACTATTTCAAGATCACGGACACTGCTTGAAGATGACATCTTACTGATTNCTGCAACTATGCCCTGCACGATATCCTCAGGCGCGGATGCTCCTGCAGTAATACCAACGTTCCGGACCTCTTCCAACCATTCCGGATCCAATTCTGCTGCAGATTCAATGCGGCGGGCCTTAACTCCTGTTGTTTCCGCAACTTCCAGTAAACGCACCGAATTTGAGCTGTTCTGTGCCCCCACTACCAGTACCAAATCAACTTCCTTACTCAAAGCCTTCACTGCATTTTGGCGATTTTGTGTAGCATAACAAATATCATCTTTAGCCGGACCCTTTATTTCCGGGAAGCGCTCTTTAAGCGCAATGATAATTTCTGCAGTATCATCCAAAGATAAAGTGGTTTGAGTGATATAACCTACCTTTTTCTCATCCGGAATCTTCAGATCCGATACTTCTTCTACTGTTCCAACTACAAAAATATGTTCGGGAGCTTCTCCAACAGTCCCTTTAACCTCAACATGGTTATGATGTCCTATAAGGATAATGGTGTGCTCTTTTTGGGCATAGCGCTGAGCTTCTCTATGAACTTTTGTAACCAGAGGACAGGTCGCATCCAGTACCTGTAATTTACGTTTCTCTGCTCTTTTTCGAACTTCCGGAGAAACTCCATGAGCAGAAAAAATTGCATGTGAACCTTCAGGGATTTCATCAATATTTTCCACAAAAACGGCACCCTCGTTCCGAAGGCGCTGAACAACATGCTTGTTATGGACAATTTCATGCTGAACATAAATCGGAGCACCATACATTTCCAAAGCTTTTTCAACAATAGTGATCGCACGATCTACTCCGGCACAAAATCCACGAGGACTGGCCAATACCAGGTTAAGTGGAGCACCTGCGCTGTTTGTATTCATAGACAAAGTAAAATTATGAAGATGGTTTGCATTTTGCTCTAATTAGTTTATAAGGGTACTAACAACATTTCAATCTTTCAGTAAAAACTGAGAATACCACCAGAACGAAATCCAAGTCATGAGTGAAGAAGATAAACGCCGCAAGGCGAGCTGGAAGCGCTTGAAAGGTACCACCAATTTTTATCCCACTTATGTTGACGGGAACCTTGACAAGGTCACTCCTGCTGCTGCGACACACAGCACACAATTTCAAACCGTCATTCCACGTTACGATCTCTCCATGTCTGAAACCCGCAACGCAGGGACTGGTCCAACTTTTTTGGAAACAGCTTACCAACCTCCCACCGAGAATCCGGATCCTGAAAAACAATCCACGGACACACCTCCGGAATCATCGGAACGAAAAGCTTAAACGGCCCCGTCACAAGAAAAAGAAAATCCGTACCGATTTTTGGGAATAAAACAACTCATCCAAACTTCTAAAAAAGCAAATATAACTGCCACAAATAAAATTGCTACCAGTTTGATATACTAAACTTATATCATTTATTTGCAGGCAATAGAAGCAGAAAGTTGAGTAAAAAAAGGAATTCCTTGCGCCAGCCCGGACAGTATATTTGTTGATCCCCAAGCATAAACTGCAAAACAGCTTGACAAAAATACCATTAATTTGATCAAATGTTGTGTTAATCACTTATCAATAAGCCTATGTTTGAGACCCTGTCAGGCAAATTAAGCGGTTCGTTACGTAAGGTACGTGGACGGGGTCGTTTGACGGAAGAAAATGTGAGTAAAACTCTAAATGAGGTCAAAATGGCCCTTTTGGAGGCGGATGTTAATTTTAGAGTTGTTAAGGCTTTTTTACGCTCAGTTAACTCCAGAGCGGTTGGTGAAGAGGTACAGGGCAGTCTTACTCCGGGTCAGCAGTTCATTAAAATTGTCAACGAGGAACTGACAGAGATGATGGGCGGAGCTAATTCTGGATTAACCGAACCGGAAACTGCTCCATTGGTCACAATGCTGGTTGGCCTCCAGGGATCAGGTAAAACCTCATCCGCAGGAAAGTTAGCACGACTTTACAAAACTGAAGGGAAGCGCCCTTATTTAATTCCCGCTGATATCTACCGACCGGCTGCTATCCAGCAACTGCAAGTCTTGGCGGACACATTGGGAATTTCATGCTACCCTTCCCGTACAGATCAAAATCCACTGGATATAGTCCAGAATGGACTCGAGGCTGCAAAGCAGGAAGAAGCCGATGCCGTCTTTATCGACACTGCAGGACGGTTGCACATAGACCAGGAATTGATGGAGGAATTGAGTCGGATCAAAGATTCCGTCATGCCTCATGAAATTCTTTTTGTCGCTGATGCAATGACAGGTCAGGAAGCAGTCAGTGTGGCAAAAGGCTTCAATGATTTGCTTGACATTACGGGTGTGATGTTGACGAAAATGGATGGAGACGCCCGCGGTGGCGCAGCACTTTCTATCCGGGCCATTACGCAAAAACCGATTAAGTTTATTGCGGTAGGCGAAAAACTCGAAAATTTGGAAGCATTCCATCCAGAAAGAATTGCTTCCAGAATTTTAGGTATGGGCGATATGCTCTCACTGATCGAAAAGGTTGAAGACTCTTTCAGTGAACGTGAAGCCCTGCAGATACAGAAAAAGCTGAGGCGCAACGAATTTACGCTTGAGGATTTTAGAGATCAGTTGCGTTCGATGCGAAAAATGGGATCAATAAAAGACGTAATTGGAATGCTGCCCGGCATGAATGCTTCTTCTGTTAACGATGCAAATATTGACGACAAAAAACTGATTCATATTGATGCCATCATTTCATCGATGACTATTAAAGAAAGAANTAACNACAAACTGATGAATGGCTCNCGGAGAATAAGGATCGCAAAAGGNAGCGGCACAACCGTCAGCGAATTAAATAGACTGCTNAAGCAATTTATCCAAATGCGTAAAATGATGCAAAAGCTCACAAAAGTTTCCAATCCGGGCAAAGCCATGCGCATGATGCAGGATATGATGCCTAATTGAAGGGTCCGGTTGCTGGATTCAGGGCACCGGCAGGTCAAACTGAAAACTGAAAACTTATTATTATGGTTAAAATACGTCTCGCCAGGGGTGGTACAAAAAAGAAACCTTACTACCGTGTTGTAGTTGCAGATCAACGTTGTAAACGCGACGGTCGTTATCTTGAACGCATTGGATTTTACAATCCAATGGTCTCAGAAAACCGCTTTGGAATTGATGAAGAGCGAGTCAAGCACTGGCTTTCCGTGGGTGCACAACCGACGGAACGAGTCAGCAAATTGATGAAGCAGGCAAAAATCAAAGTCTGATAAGCTTTCGGGGTTAATCGTTTTTTTCGATAAGTACCGCGATGAGTGTTTTTAATGATTATGATGAGCTGACTTGGGTTGCCACAATTGTTGGTGCTCACGGGATCAAAGGAGCAGTTAGAGTAAAATACTTTACAGATACTCCTGATTATTATCTGAATGTAGAGCTTTTCTTTTTAGAATCTGAAAGACAGTTACAAAGCTTAAAAGTTCTGCAGATTCGACCGACAAAAAGTGGCTGGATCGTTCTCTTTGAAGAAATTGATTCCCGTACTGCTGCTGAAAAGCTTAAAAGCTGCCGCTTATTATTGCCGGATGATCAGTTAAGGCCTTTGGAATCCAGCGAAGTCTTCGTGCATCAGCTTATAGGGTGCAGTGTAGAAGATAAAAACGGACGTTTTTTGGGAGAAATTTCAGATGTTCTGGAAACCGGAGCAAACAACGTTTATGAGGTGCGTAACGGTAAAAGCAGTTTCATGATTCCGGATGTTCCGCATGTAGTACTTGAACTGGATGTTGAGTCCCGGCGGATGAAAATTGACCCGTTACCTGGATTGATTGAAGAAACAGCACCGGAGAGTAATGTTACGCTTTGAAGTTTTAACATTATTCCCGGATATTTTTACTTCTTTTCTGGAAGAAAGCCTGATTAAACGGGCAATTGAGAAGCAGTACCTGAATGTAAGTCTGGTTAATTTTCGCAAGCACGGACACGGGAAACATCTACAGGTAGATGATACACCTTACGGAGGTGGACCGGGAATGGTCTTGCGGATTGAGCCGATTGCTCAGACACTTAAGGAGCAAAAAGAGTTTCACCGCAGCAGTGGCCGGGAAACTCACACAATTTTAGTGACTCCGCAGGGACGACCTTTTTCACAGGAAAAAGCAAGAGAGTTAAGTGGGAAAAAAGCAGTCTTGACACTGATCTGCGGCCGTTACGAAGGATTCGACGAACGGTTACGAAGTTTGGTGGATGAGGAAATTTCAGGTGGAGATTTCATCTGTATGGGAGGTGAGGTCATTACTATGACAATGATTGAAACCATCAGTCGACTTGTACCCGACGTTCTTGGTAACCAAGAATCAGCTGTACATGAATCTTTCACGCAGCCCATGCTGGAATTTCCGCAATACACACGACCTGCAAGTTTTGAGGGTATGGAAGTTCCGGAAGAATTAAAGTCAGGAAACCATAAAATTATCGCCCAGTGGCGTGAAGAACAAGCTTTAGAACGGACAAAAAATCGCCGTCCGGACTTGCTTCAATGCAAAACTAAAAGTTAAAATTAAATAATACAGACAACTAATTATTCACCTTAGCAAACGAGAAAAAATGTCTACTGTAATGGAAAAGATTGAGCAATCGCAATTACGCAGCGGGTTGCCGGAACTAAGAGTCGGATCCAGCGTCCGGGTTAATTACCGAATTACTGAAGGAAACAAAGAACGCATACAGGCATTTGAGGGTGTCATCATTGGCAAGCACTGCAGTGCACGTAACAACAAAGCCACTTTCACTGTACGAAAAGTAACCCAGGGGTATGGTGTTGAACGAATTTTTCCGCTGCACTCTCCCCGGATTGATAGTATTGATGTCATTAAAGTCGGGAAAGTGCGCCAGGCAAAACTTTATTACCTGAGAGCGCGTCGTGGAAAAGCAGCCCGGATCAAAGAACGCATCACGGCACGGCCATCAGCATAACTTCAGTCCAACACTTGAACTTGAAACAGCGGCCCAAGACCGTGGTTTTCAGCAAGTTGCTGGTGTAGATGAAGCAGGACGAGGCCCACTGGCCGGACCAGTGATGGTTGCAGCAGTTATTTTAGGAAAAGATTGGAATGCCGAGCATCCGCTGAACGATTCTAAAAAGCTTTCTTCAACAAAACGGGAACAGTTATTTGACGTTATTTGTTCTGAGGCTCTGGCATTTAAAATCGTCTCAATTTCTGCAGAAGAAATTGACAGGCTGAATATTTTGCAGGCTACGCTTCATGGAATGTTACGCTGCCTGACTGAAATAGAACCTGCTCCGGATTATGCTCTTGTTGACGGAAACAGGTTCCCGCAAACTACAATTCGGGGTGAAGCAGTAGTTAAGGGAGATGCTCGTTCCAAAAGCATTGCTGCAGCTTCAATTTTGGCCAAAGTGACACGGGACCGAGTAATGGTCGAAAATGCAAAACGTTATCCGGAATGGGGCTTTGAAGGTCACAAAGGATATCCGACAAAACGACATAGGGCAGCCATTGAGAAATATGGATTGTCACCCTTACATAGACGATCTTTCAGGCTCAAATCCCTGTCAAAGCTGGACAGATCGTCTACTGCTCAATTGAATTTGCTGTGACAAAGGCACGACAGCAGACTGGAGCAGCAGGAGAGCAAATTGCCTGTAATTTTTTGCAAGAGCAAGGATATCGAATTATTGAACGGAATCACCGTTCCAGACTTGGTGAACTTGATATTATTGCAGCTTACGGGGAGTTCCTTATATTTTGTGAAGTAAAAACCCGCAGGGGCAGCAGTGGACCGCATCCGTCTTTATCGGTAACTGCGAAAAAAATTGGAAAGTTGCGCCAACTGGGTGAGCTTTATCTCAGCCGGAAGCATCTAACGTACCTGCAACCGCGTTTTGACGTGATTGCTGTACAACTGGCGGATGGAAAACCGCCGAACATTGATCATTTTATCAACGCTTTTTAAGAAAAAAGGAAAACACTTATGGCTCATCACAAGTCAGCGCTTAAGCGTGTTCGACAAACAATAAAACGTACTGCACAAAAGCGTTCTCAGCGGGCAGATCTGCGTACAGTCATCAAAAAATTCCGACTGATTCTGGATGGAGGGAATATGGATCAGGCACGTGAAGCTTATTCCGGAGTTCAAAAAAATATCGATAAAGCTGTCACTAAAGGAATCCTGCACAAACGTACCGGCGCACGTTACAAGTCGCGCCTTGGACTGTCCAT
>JGI24819J35694_1000129_pt1 | contig 15097 bp, 14 predicted proteins | sample METZYME_3_800m_FD_35694 | JGI IMG/M metagenome (IMG submission 35694) | reverse complement strand
TCTTTTCAAACGCTATGTCTGGGATGACCGGACGACCCCCTACCTGGTGCCCGTGTCGCGTCTCAACCGGCAACAGGCCGATTACGAGATCCTCGCTTACAGTATTTTTCTCGGTGTTCTCTTTGGCGTCGTGTCTATTACAGCATTGAGCAGCAGTGGCCCGCACGGGCATTCGCCGAACATGGCCCTCTACGCTTTCACAGTCACTTGTACCACGGTTCTCTTCGGCTATACCAAGAGTTACCCAGCTGCGCTGTATCTGAGTGCCGCACCACTTGCCGGTATCGCCTACCTGGTGTTCTATGGCTTCGGCCCAGATCGGCATCTGATTGACACCCTCCTCATTGGCGGGGTCCTGGTACTACTGCTCTGGTACTCAGTCCGGATCATTCGAGTTGCCCGGATCTACCCGACTTTGCCGGAGGGTGGCGATGACGACACGCCCCGACGGCGCTTGTTCAAACGATGACGCGCTATTCCTCGGGTACCGAGACCTTCCCCACCCGGTTCCTTTTTCGCCTTCATGCGCTGCTGTATTTTCTGTCCAACGCAACATTACTCGGCACTAAGTTTCTGTTTGGCACTGACTGGCCCTTGTTCTGGCCGCTATTTGCCTGGGGCCTGCTTGTCGCGATCCATTACTTTATCGCCGGGGCTTTCGACATCGATGAGGACTGGGCCAACGACAAGATCCTTGAACTCAAAGGCCGAAGTTATGACTTCGATCACATCCTCAATATCGAAAAACGAGTTGTTGAACGCGATTCCAGCGTGACTCACCCCCTTGAACGCGACGACTAGCCGTTGAAACTATTCGATGCCCATCATCACTTCTGGGACCTGACACGAAACTACCATCCCTGGCTGTGTGACGATCCGCAAATCCCGTTTCGCTACGGAAATTACCAGGCCATCCGCGAGAACTATCTACCGCAGGACTATGACCGCGATTCGTGCGGTTTCGACATCGCTGGGTCGGTTTATGTTGAAGCAGAATGGGATCCTGAAGATCCAGTGGGCGAGGTCCGCTGGGTCGACGAGGTCAGCACAAGGTGTGCCCATCCTGTGCTGATTGTCGCCCAGGCACAACTCGATCACGCCGACATTGACGAGATACTGGCACAACACGCGACTTTTGACAGAGTCCGGGGTGTACGACACAAACCTCGAGCAACATCCTGTGATGCTCGGGTCAAGCGTGGGCTTGCAGGCTCCATGGACGACCCAGCCTGGCGCGCCGGATTCTCGCGGCTCGAACCTCATGGATTCTCATTCGACCTTCAGGTGCCCTTCTGGCATCTCGACCAGGCCGCCGAGCTGGCAACCGACTTCCCCAGCACCCAGATTATTCTCAACCATACCGGCCTGCCGGCCGATCGTAGCCCGGACGGATTAGCCGCCTGGCACCGGGCGCTAGAGCAACTGGCATCGCGACCCAATGTAGCCATTAAAATCTCAGGCCTCGGTCGTGCTGGTCTACCCTGGCTGGTCTCCGACAACCGAGAGGTCATCTTGACCGCAATCGAAATTTTTGGTGTCCACCGCAGCATGTTTGCCAGCAATTTTCCAGTCGACAGGCTCTGCGGTAGCTTCCAGACTATCTATGGGGGGTTCCGGGAAATTGTTTCCGGTTTTGTGCAGATAGACCGTGAAAAACTGTTTTACAGCAATGCCGCCCGAATCTACCGCTTGCACGGGGCAGCTAAAACCCAGTCAACCTAGCTCATCACCTTTGCGGTGCACGATCTCAAGCGCTAAAACACACCAGCGAACGCTGTCGAAGTTACCACTCAGTTGTAGGCCCTGACGGACATTCAAGGCGAGAGCGCGACTGGACGAAGTCCGATGCTTTCCATAAATTTAACGCTACGAAATGCACAACAGACAATCCCCCTCTTTCCCTCCGATTTCAAATTCATCTGTTAAAATCAAAAATCCATGAGAACAGTCATTTCATATCTGATATTCACCGCAGTAATATTTGGAATCATGAGTCTTGCGGTCATTCAGTTCCCATCGACGTACTACATATTGTTCGGCCTGTGCGACTCATCGAAGGAATATATTGCCGGCGAATGTAAGGTCAATACTGGCAACTGGGGCTGGTGTGCTACTGCTGCCTCTGTCCAGAAAATGAGACAATCGGAGTGCTCGACCAGAAACGGACTGATCTATTTTGATGAAGCCCAGGCCCATATTGCCCGGCAGCGAATAATAAAGGAGTCCGGGTGAGGGCCACAGGTAGAGCCTTGAGGCTCGACTACCCAGCCGGCTTCCGAAATCTCGCGTTGCTCGCTGACACAGTCGGCGGGCGGCCTGCCAGGTCGTTACATACCGGGTTAAGCCAATGACGCTGGCAAACGAACTTGCCTACTGCTCCCTGACTGAACTAGTCCGGAAAATCAGCCAGCGCGAACTTTCGCCGGTCGACGTCATCGACGCATTCATCGAACGAATCAATNCCCGCAATCCCGCTGTCAACTCTTTTGTATGTGAAGACTTTGAACGCGCCCATGACGAGGCCGTAAAAGCAGAACAAGCGCTCGCGAATGGCGGTCCAGTTGGCCCACTGCACGGCATTCCCGTCGCCATCAAGGACCTATTCAGTTCAAAACCCGGCACTGCGATGACGATGGGCGGTGTTCGAGCACTTAAAGACAATATCACCCAACACCGCTGTATCTTTACTGAGCGCATTGAACAGGCAGGTGCAATCATCGTCGGCAAAACTAACAGTCCTGTCATGGGATTTCGCGGCACCTGTGACAATTATCTTTTTGGACCCAGCCGGAATCCTTTCTGCCTCTCCAAGAACTCTGGCGGGTCGTCAGGTGGCGCTGCTGCAGCTGTGGCGGACGGCATGCTGCCGCTTGCCGAAGGCACCGACGGCGGCGGCTCCATCCGCATCCCTGCAGCCTGGTGTGGCGTCTACGGTTACAAGGCGAGTTATGGCCGGGTCCCCTCATTAAGCCGACCCAATGCTTTTGCCAGTGACACGCCGTTTTCTTTCTCAGGCCCGATTACTCGCACAGTGGAAGACGCCGCGCTCGCCTTGAATGCGCTGGCGGGGTACCACCCGGGGGATCCTTACAGCATTGACGATGAAACAGACTTTTTGAGCAGTATCGGTAATTCTATCGAAGGCAAAAGAATCGCCTACAGTGCCGATTTTGATGTTTTTCCCGTTCAATCCGAGATCAAAGAGGTCATAGACAAGCAGGTTCTCGCCTTTGAGGAAGCTGGAGCCATTGTCGAACCGGTCACACTGGGTATAAAACGCAGCCAGAATGAACTGAGTGACCTATGGTGCAGGCTGATCATTCCCCGCAACATCGCATCCTTAGAAGCAGCCAGCGCTAAGGGTCCTGATCTGCTGGGTGAACACCGAAATGATTTCCCACCGGAGTACCTGCACTGGATTGAGGCTGGCTATAAATTGAGCGCCGTAGACTTCTATAAGGATCAGGAGATCAGAACCGAAATTTATGACTGCATACAAGGGGTCTTCTCGGAATATGACTTGCTGGTGACCCCCACGCTCGCCTGCCTGGCGGTGGATAATGCCGATGACGGAAACACGGTCGGGCCGACGGAGATCAATGGTGAAGCTGTCGATCCGCTGATTGGCTGGTGTCTCACCTACCTCATTAACTTCACCGGTCACCCCGCCGCGTCGATTCCTGCAGGGCTCAGTGCAGGTGGATTACCCATCGGCATGCAGATCATCGGACGACGGTACGCTGACTCGGATGTGTTGACCGCCAGTGCAGCGTATGAACGACTGCGGCCCTGGCACGACACCTACCAACAATGTATCAATCGGAAAGACTAATGTTTCTGAACGAAATACGCTGAACTGCCACCATGGGACGACTAAAAGGCAAGCGCGTGTTGATCACCGGCTCCGCCAGTGGCATTGGCCGCGCGGCAGCACGGTTGTTTGCTGCTGAAGGCGCGCAACTCACGCTGTGTGATCGCGATCATCTAAAAAATGAAGAGGTGGCCCATGAAATTGATGGGGTTGGCGGCCAAGTTCAAGCCATTCAAACGGACGTCGGTGAACCCGATGACATGCAAAATGCTGTCAACGCCGCAGTCGGTACTTATGGCGGCCTGGATGTTCTCTACAACAACGCTGGCGGTGCAACCGCTAAAGATGGGGCAGTAACAGAAATTGAACTTGATGAGTTCTGGCGCACCATTCGGGTCGATCTGTTTGGTACCGTACTGGGTTGCCGTTTTGCCATCCCCCATCTCGTCCAAGCAGGCGGTGGCTCCATCATCAATACCACCTCGATACGCGCCATGATCGGCACCGAAGGTGCGGATGCCTATACCTCAGCCAAAGGGGGCGTCATCACGTTGACTCGTGCCCTTGCCTTGCAATGGGCTAAGTCCGGTATACGCGTCAATGCGATAGCGCCCGGGGTCATCCTCACCGACCGTGTGCGTACCATGCTTCGAGACGACGACCCGGTCAGGGTTAAAACACCCTTAGGACCTAGCGAACCTGAAGATGTTGCACCATTAGCGCTTTATCTCGCGTCGGACGAGTCACGGCAAATGACCGGGATGATCTTGCCACTAGACGGCGGTGCCAGTGCTGTCTGATTGTGAATACCCGTACAATCCTTGAGCTCTACACCTTACCGAGTAAACCCCAATGACTGATGTCGTGAACAGGCGTATTACGCTTGCTAGCCGCCCCGTAGGTTTTCCCAAAGATTCTGATTTTGAGCTGGTGGAAGACACCGTATCTGAACCCGCTGAGGGCGAGTTGTTGTTACGGACACTGTACCTGTCGCTTGACCCTTACATGCGCGGTCGTATTAGTGAAGCCCGCTCCTATGCTGCCAGTGTGGAGATCGGACAGACCATGGTAGGGGGCACCGTCAGCTCGGTAGTAGATTCTCACCATCCTAAATTCAAAGTCGGCGATCGGGTGCTGAGTTACTCCGGCTGGCAGGACTACGAAATCAGTAACGGGCAGGGACTGCACAAACTGGATCCGGTTCATGGCCCCAACCCGATCAGCACGGCACTGGGTGTGATGGGTATGCCCGGCCTTACGGCCTATGTCGGTCTGCTTGATATCGGCCAACCGGTATCTGGAGAGACTGTAGTGGTTTCCTCAGCAGCCGGCGCCGTAGGTTCCGTTGTAGGGCAAATTGCTAAATTACACGGTTGTCATACAGTCGGTATCGCAGGTACTGCAGAGAAATGCCGATACACAGTTGAGGAATTCGGGTTTGAGACTTGCCTGAACTATAACGACGAAGACTTCAATTCCCAATTGAAGGGCGCCTGTCCAGAGGGTATCGATATCTACTTTGAAAATGTCGGCGGAAAAGTTTTCGATGCAGCGTACAACCTCATGAATGACGGTGGCCGAATTCCAGTGTGCGGTATGATTTCACGCTACAACGACACGAGCCTCCCCGACGGGCCTGATACCCTGCCCCGCTTGATGCGCGCTGTCCTGACCCGAAGACTGCTGGTCCGCGGCTATATCGTGACCGATCACAGTGATCGTCTGGGTGCCTTTATGTCGGATATGTCGAGTTGGTTGAAAAGCGGGGAGATCCGTTATCGCGAGGACATCACCGATGGCCTTGAAAATGCGGTCGCAGCCTTCCGGGGTCTGCTCTGTGGTCGTAACACGGGTAAGGCGGTTGTCAGAGTTTCAATAGAATCCTAGAGGGCCCTTTTCAACACATTCCGTAGGCATGTAGGGCTGTAGGCATACGTTCTCCGATTTAGTGCCTAGTTACAACAATTTAAGCCTATCTTGTTAGATAGAACTTGGTATGGTTATACTGGACTTGTAGTAACACACTAAAGGAGAAAGTAACTAATGAAACCCACAAAGTATCTGTTAGGTTTGCTCGCGGCAGCCGTACTGTCTATCGGTACAGCTCAAGCAGGTTCTGTTCTCAAGATCGTGCCGCACGCCGATCTCAAGAACACGGACCCGATCTGGACGACTGCGTATATCACGCGAAACAACGGCTACATGATCTATGACACACTGTTCGCGATGGATGAGACTTTCAATGTTCATCCTCAGATGGCAGGTGCTCATTCGGTCAGTGATGATGGGCTGGTACACACCATCACTCTCCGAGATGGACTCAAGTGGCATGATGGCAGCCCCGTCACATCAGCGGACTGCATTGCTTCGATTAATCGCTGGGGCAAACGCGATGGCATGGGCCAGCAGCTGCTGGCCGTCGTCGACACCATGTTTACAGTCGACAATAAGACTTTTGAGATCACGCTTACGGAGCCTTGGGGTCTACTGACGACTGCCCTGGGTAAGATGAGTTCCAACGTGCCTTTTATGATGCCAGCGGAAAAGGCTTATACCGATCCGTTTAAGCAGGTCCCAATGCCACTGATCGGTTCAGGCCCCTACAAATTCGTTGAAGCGGAATGGGTGCCCGGCAGCAAGGTGGTCTATGAAAAATTTGCTGACTATGTACCACGTAGCGAACCAGCCAGCGCTGCATCGGGTGGCAAGGTCGCTAATTTTGACCGTGTCGAATGGCTCTACATCCCGGACCAGAATAGCGCCATGAATGCGCTGATCAACGGTGAGGTGGACTATTTCGAGGCGCCACAGTCTGATCTGTATGATCTACTTGACGCCGCCGACGGCGTTACAACCGGACAACGCGACAACTACGGTAGCCAGGGCTGGCTTCGGATTAACCACTTGAACGCACCGTTCGACAACGTCAANGCGAGACACGCGGTCCAATTACTGGTCGATCAAGAGCTGTACCTGCAAGCGATCGTCGGTACGCCCGATCTGTATCGGACCTGCGGCGCGATGTTCCTCTGTGACACGCCCTTTGAGACCTTTGCAGGCTCAGAACGGGTCATGACCCAGGACATCGAAAAAGCCAAAGCTCTGTTGAAGGAAGCCGGTTACAACGGTGAAACACTGGTCCTGATGCACCCGACTGATATCCCGACCCTTAGTCACGCGACCCAGGTGACTGCCAGCCTGCTGCGCAAGGCCGGAATAGAACTAGATGTGCAGGCCATGGACTGGAGTACCCTGACTTCCCGGCGTGCCGAGAAGAAAAGCCTCGCCGATGGCGGCTGGAGTATCTTCCACACCTCCTGGATCGCACCTGATCTGCTGAATCCGGTGGCCAACATCGGCGTGTCTGGCGGTGGTGTTGAAAAGGCCTGGTTTGGCTGGCCGACGGATGCGAAGGTCGAGCAACTCCGACAAGACTTCGCACGAGAGACCGACCCAGTCAAGCAAAAGGCACTTGCTGACCAGGTGCAGGCACGTGCAATGGAGGTCGTGACCTACGTACCAATTGGCCAGTACCTGAGTAAATATGCCTACCGGTCGGATCGATTNGAGGGAATTCTCAAGGGTCCAGTACCACTGTTCTGGAACCTCCGAGCAAAATAATCAATAAGACCCATTGAATTCGGTCATACAGGGCCGAAAATCAATCCACTCAAAACCCCTGGGTTTATACCCGGGGGTTTTTTTAGCGGGAATTGAGCATCAGAGGCGTGCCGCTGGGATTTCGGAAGTGGCATTCCAAGCAACGACCTATGAACTCGTCCAGGCTCGCGTTCTTCCGACACACCGAGCCCTCATTCAAGGGATCATTTCTAGCGACTAGGTCGCGAGCGCAGCAGCTGCGTTGCCGGGTTCCCGTAAGTGGCACGCTACACGATGCCCCAGTGTGATCTCCTGCAAGGCTGGTTCTTCTGATCGGCACCGGTCCATCACATATGGGCAGCGGGTATGAAACCGACAACCTGACGGCGGATTAATCGGACTGGCAGCATCGCCCTTAAGAATAATTTTTTCCTTAACCGCCCGGGGATCGGGCACCGGTACCGCCGACAGCAGGGCTTCGGTGTACGGATGCAGGGGATTCCTGAACAGGCTTCGGGTGTCGGTGATCTCGACCAGTTTGCCAACGTACATTACGGCGATTCGGTGGCTAACGTGCTCAACCACTGCCAAATCGTGTGAGATAAACAGCAGTGCCAGGTTGAATTCCTCTTGTAGATCTATGAGCAGATTGATCACCTGTGCTTGCACCGAAACATCCAGAGCGGAAACCGGTTCATCAGCGACGATCAGCGACGGGTTCAGCGCGAGTGCGCGGGCGATCCCCAGGCGTTGCCGCTGGCCGCCCGAAAACTCGTGCGGGTATCTTTCCATCGCCTCGCGTTTAAAGCCCACCCTCTCGAAAAGCATCTGCACCCGTTGATTAATTTCCGCCGAACTGCCTTGATTGAAATTTTTCAGCGGCTCTGACACCAGGAACCCGGCCGACAGTTTTGGGTTGAGGGAGGAATAGGGATCCTGGAACACCATCTGCATCTCACGCCGATGCGGCAGAATCTCTGATCTGGACAACCCGGAAATATCGACACCCTTGAGGTGAATCTCACCGGCTGTGAGATCGAGTAGACGAAGCACCACTCGCCCGACCGTAGACTTACCACAACCACTTTCCCCCACCAGGCCCAGTGTCTCACCTCGGGCAATGTCGAAGCTGACCCCATCGACCGCGTAAACGTCACCTACTTTTTTCGCCAACAGACCTTCCCGCACGTCAAAATACTTCTTGACGTCCCGCACCGATAAGATGTTTTCTGAGACAGCTGCAGCGACAGAGGTCATGGCGTAGGTGATTCCAGGCGATTGGCGAAGTTGCCTGACTCCCAGCAAGCCGCGTAATGGTGTTTACGGTGTTCGGCCAGTTCCGGAGATTCGGCCTCGCACTGCTCGGAGGCGTAACTGCATCGCGGTGCAAACAGACAGCCTGGGATTTCCTCGATCAGTGAAGGCACCATTCCCGGTATCTCCTGTAACCGTACCCGGTCACCGTCCCTCGCCAGACTTTCGTTCAATCGAGGAATTGATGTCATCAGGCCTTCACTGTAAGGATGTAGCGGGTAATGAAACAACTCCTCAACAGAGGCTTCCTCAACCTTTCCCCCGGCATACATCACTAAAACCCGTTCACCCATTTCCGCCACCACACCCAAATCATGGGTAATGAGTATGATGGATGTTCCAAAATCATCTCGCAGCTCACGCATCAGATCCAGGATCTGGGCTTGAATCGTCACATCGAGCGCCGTGGACGGCTCGTCGGCAATCAGGATTTTCGGGTTGCACGACAGCGCCATCGCGATCATCGCCCGCTGCCGCATACCGCCGGACAGTTGGTGGGGGTATTCGTTAGCCCTCTGGTGGGCATCCGGCACGCGAACTCGATCGAGGATCTCGACCGCCCGATCCCGAGCCACCCGGTCAGACACACCCTGGTGGAGCGAAATCACTTCTGAAATCTGCCGGCCGATGGTCAGGACCGGATTCAGCGAGGTCATCGGTTCCTGGAAAATCATCGAGATATCGTTTCCCCGGATNGCCCGCATCTCTTCTTCTTTGAGCTTAAGCAGATCGGTGCCTTGGAANAGAATCTCGCCGGACTCGATACGAGCGGGCGGCTTAGGCAGCAGGCCAAGGATCGTCATTGCGGTAACGCTTTTACCGCAACCCGACTCACCAACGATGCATAGGGTTTCACCTGCGTAAAGCTCCAGCGACACCCCGTTGACTGCACGTACTGTGCCGTCCCGCGTGTCGAAGAAAGTACGCAGATCCTTGATCTGAAGAATCGGTGAGTCGGTTCGGGCAGCGACAGCCGTTGAATTGTCCATGCTAACGAACCCGACCTACCGCATGCCCCGGGCAATACGCGGGTCCAGCGTGTCACGCAGACCGTCACCCAGAATATTAACCGTCATCACCATGCAGGCCAGACACAGCCCAGGGAAAAACAGCAGCCACGGCTTGAACTGGAAATAGACCCGGCCTTCAGCCATCATGTTGCCCCAACTGGGTATTTCCGGCGGCGTCCCGGCCCCAAGGAAACTCAAATATGCCTCGACTATGACGGCCGAAGCACAAATGTAGGTCGCCTGGACCATGAGCGGTGCGAAAGTATTCGGCAGAATGTGCCGCACGAGGATTTGGGGTAATCGAGTGCCTGAAGCTACAGCGCCTCGACGTAGGGCATCTCACGGATGGTCAGAACAATGGCTCGTACCAAGCGCACGACGCGTGGAATCTCTGGTACAGATATCGCAATGATAACGTTCTGGACACTGGAGCCGACCAGTGCCATCAGTGCAATCGCAAACAAAATGCCCGGTATCGCCATGAGACCGTCCATGATGCGCATGACCACTGTATCCACTATCCGGACGTACCCAGCGAGGAGGCCGATAAAAAGCCCGGCCGCGGTGCTGACCAGAGCCACAAACAGACCTACACTGAGAGAGATTCGGGCACCGTAAATAGTCCTCGCAAAAACATCCCGACCCAGATGGTCGGTACCGAACCAACCGAATTCACCGGGCGGCTTAAGCCGGACCCAGGGCGCGAGCTCGAGTGGATCTGTTGCCAGAAAAGGTGCAAAAATTGCAGCAAGAAACATTACAATGAGAATGGATGAACTGATGACGACAGTTGGATTGCGCCGGACAAAATCAGCCGTTCGGCCAGGTTTATCGGCACCGACCGTCTGGTCGGCTACCAAGGCATCAATTGCGGCCATGAGGGATTAGTATCGGATCCTGGGGTCTAGAAATACGTAACTCAGATCTACGAGCAGATTGACCAGCACGTAGACCCCTGAAAATAGGATGATGATCGCCTGAATCACCGGGTAGTCGCGGTGCAGTATGGCATCCACGGTCAACCTACCCAGACCGGGAATATTGAAAACACTCTCGGTCACGACCACACCACCGATCAGCAGCGCGATACCAACACCAATGATGGTGATGATAGGCACCGCCGCATTCTTCAGTGCGTGACGAATTAGGACGACGCGCGAACTCAGTCCTTTGGCCTTCGCGGTCCGGATGTAATCCTCGGCGAGAACCTCCAGTACGCTGGCCCGAGTAATCCGTGCTATGAGGGCGATGTACACAACCCCCAACGCGATACTCGGCAGCACCAGGCTTCGAAGACACGGCAAAAGGCCGTCTGCTAAGTGCTTGTAACCTTGAACCGGGAGCCACTTGAGTTGAATAGCAAACACATACATCAAGATGTAACCAATCACGAATACCGGCACGGAAAATCCCAGCACCGCGAATATCATCGCGAACCGGTCTATAAAGGTGCGAGATTTCCAGGCGGCCAGCACACCAAGCGGAATCGCAACACTGATCGCGATGATAATGGTGAACAGCGACAGCATCAGCGTTGGTTCAATCCGCTGGCCGATGAGTTTCGTGACGGGCAGGTTGGAAAAAATAGATACGCCGAGGTCGCCCTGAGCGACACTTTTCAACCAGGTATAGAACTGGACATGTATCGGTTCATTCAGCCCGAGTTTTTCGCGAATTCCTTCGATGTCGGCCGGGCTGGCGTAGTCGCCGGCGATAATTGCCGCGGGGTCACCGGGCGTCAAGTGCAACAACCCGAACACAAATACGGCGACCACCGCCATCACAGGGATGGTTGCCAGAATTCTTTTTACGATGTATGCATACATAAACCCAGCTTCATCCAAACAGTGGCGTATCAGTCATTCTGTTACCTGTTGTCTGTTGTCTGTTACCTCTTACCAACAAAACGAATCCCGGAAAATCAGTACGGTGACTCTATTCCCGCACTGGCCCCGGGACCTACAGCCAATATATCAGTAGCTGCCAGACTTGGGAACCAGTAGACTGAGATTTGACCTGATATTCTGCCAAGGAATGTATTCGTGAAAGTATTTATCACCTGTCTGGGTACAGAGACCAACACCTTCTCCAACATGCCAACCGGCATGACCAATTTTGAAGAAACCATGCTCTATCATGGTGATGCGACAGCATCCAGTACTGCGCTATTTGCCATGCCTCTGGTTATCTGGCGGGAGAAGGCCGAAGCTGCCGGGGCCGAAGTGATTGAAAGTCTGGCTGCATTCGCACAACCCGCTGGTAACACTGTCAAATCGGTTTATGAAGGATTCCGAAATGAGATTCTGAACGACCTAAAAGCCGCAATGCCTGTCGACCTGGTGCTACTGTGCCTACACGGCGCCATGGTGGCAGATGGCTATGACGATTGCGAGGGCGATCTGACCCAGCGAGTAAGACAAATTGTCGGACCAGACGCTGTCATCGGTATCGAACTCGACCTTCATTGCAGTATCACACAGACACTGACCGACAATGCTGACGTTATTATTACTTTTAAGGAATACCCGCACATCGATCCACCAGATCGAGCACATGAACTCTTCGATATCTGCTGGCAAACCGTGCAGGGCGATGTGAAACCTGTGATGAATGTCCACGATCTTCACATGATCAGCATGTGGCGAACCCCTGTCGAACCAGCAGCATCGATTGTTCGTGAGATGCACAACCTCGAAACCCGAGACACAGTTCTGTCGGTGTCCCATGCACATGGATTCCCCTGGGGTGATGTGCCTGATGCATCTGCAAAGCTCCTCATCGTTACCGACAATGACTTAGAGACTGGTCGCAAGATCGCATCAGAGTTGAGCGAGACTATCTGGTCGCTACGAGAAAAAACCCATCCAACCGGACTCAGTATCGATGACGCGTTTAGCACAGCCCTTAACACCGCCTCTGGTCCCGTTGTCCTCGCCGACCATGCTGACAACGCAGGTGTTGGAGCACCATCTGATTCGACTTATATTCTCCAGGCTATCCTGGACAAAAACATTGAGAATGTGGCTAGCGGGTTTTACTGGGATCCCGTGGCTGTGCGTTTCTGCGTCGAAGCAGGTGAAGGCGCAGAATTCACACTTCGGATTGGAGGCAAGGTCGGAGAGGGTTCTGGCCAGCCGGTCGACCTGCCCGTCACCGTCCGACGAATCGTCAGTAATGCTGAACAGTCTTTCGGCCGGGCAAAACAGGCCATGGGATGCGGTGTTTGGGTCAGCGCAGTGAATAATCTGGATATTTTTCTCAACACCATCCGCACGCAAACTTTTCACCCCGACGCATTTGAGCAATTTGGCCTAAAGATTAGCGATAAAAAAATCGTCGTGGTGAAATCAACTCAACACTTCTATGCGGGATTTGCACCAATAGCCAAATCAGTGCTCTACGTCTCTGCGCCGGGCTCCATCAATATGAACTTCTCAGAGATAGGTTTTAAGAAATTCACTGACCCCTATTGGCCAAAGGTGCCTGATCCAAGATCAGCCTGAGTATCATCGTTACGCGGTAGCATTATCATCCAGCGGATAAATCGGCCGCCTGATTGCTTGATAATCAAGCTGATCATTGCGCGACGTGGTCACGCCATGACCATCACAACGAATTGTCGCTCTAGCAATGGGCTGAAACCCGGCACGGTAGTGAATTCTCGACTTGAGGAGCAGGTAACGGCACTCAGTTGGATTGATTCCATTGTTAGAGAATATGCCACTATCCCAGGGTTCATGATGAAAAGAAACCACGACAATGCGTATGCGCCCAGTGTCCAGCACGGCTGTTGGTCCAGTCGAAACTTCGACACCGGTATACATCGGCCCCTCTACCGTCCAGATTCCATCGCTTAACGAAGCGACTCGCCCTTCCACATGAAAGGCCTCTCCTGACAGGCCGATACTGGGCATGTCGGTTTTCCCGCCGAGGTCGATCGATACTCTATTCCCTAAACCTGCTTCCTGCATCTTCTTCACCGCCACAGGATCCCAAACAACACCAACAGCAACATTCTCCAGTTCCTGTTTGTGCACTTCCCGGATAACTTCCATTACATCGGCCGTGCCACCGGAACCGACGTTGTCTGCATGATCAAGGAGTAACACAGGTCCCTCGGTATACTGCCTAGCATCACTGACCGCGAGATCCAGCGGACGACCGCTGTAAATAAAGCCAGCGCGTTCAGACCAGCCTCCGTCCAGAAGTTGGTCGCAGGCCGAACGAGCCTGTACCTCGTCACCGTCGCTAACCACTACCGCGGAAATGCCGGCATCGTGAATATCAGCCATCGGAAATCCACCAAAAAATGTNGCNGCGAGTAGNCCTTCCCGTTCGAGTTTTCGAGTCATGTCCTGTAATCCGGACATCGGCGCATCGGCGGTACCCATACACAAAGTCTGTGCCAGAACGGGNCGNTTGCCCCACACCATCACCGGGCTGACCCTTCCTTCCAGGGCACGGAACATTACCTGTGCTATCTGGTCACCGACCTCATACATATCAACGTGTGGATACGTCTTGAACCCAATCATCATCGTACAGTTGTCAACCATCGCTGGGTCAGGTTGCAATGCAGATCGAGTGTTACCGCAATCGGTAAATCCGGCTGTACAGCACGTATACGACTGAGTAAGCACCCTTCCCCGTCGGACTCATGTTCTGCGACCATAGCACCATGAAGATCTAACAGCGCAACATCGAAAGGCTGTTCTTCTAGGGGTGCAAGAATCGTTTGTACCATATGCTCGTAAACATCTTGGTGAACAGGTCCGCTGGGCATAGCTTCCGTCGCGAGGGGCGTCACCATCTCGCAACCCCGTTTGCGGGCATGATCGATGTAGGCGCCAGTGGGTGTATTGGTACCGCCAAATTGGTCGAGTACGTCGATACCCATGTAGTAGGCCCAGTTATTAAACCGAGTGAGGTCGGTCGGTACCGGTGAGAACGTATTCGTCTCATGTTTCATCATTGCAATCAGGACCCGCATCAAATGCCTCCTCTGCATTTTGCGCTTCAGCTGGGTGAAATTAACATGGCCGCACAGACTTCGCACGTTGCTAACTAACCACTGTACAGGTACAGGCAGGCAATCAATTCACCATATTTGTGCCCGTTCCTCTTGACCTGGGCCTTATCAGTCGTTGAAATGACATCAATTAACCCAGCCATTATCATTCTAAGCCTACGTAGACGACACTCGATCGCATCTGGAGAACTCGTAATGAAAGTCATACCGCAGATTCAAAACAATCACACAGAACTCACGGCCTGGCGGAGAGACATCCATGCTCACCCTGAACTCGGTTTTGAAGAAGAACGTACGGCCAAGCTGGTTGCTGATCGGCTGGAGGGCTTTGGT
>JGI24819J35694_1000126_pt1 | contig 15230 bp, 17 predicted proteins | sample METZYME_3_800m_FD_35694 | JGI IMG/M metagenome (IMG submission 35694) | reverse complement strand
GCCTGGCTCGGTCAATATCCTGAAGTTGGTCGTATGCGAGTCCCCGGCGGCTGAAAGCGAATGCATACCCCGGATCAAGTTGAATCGCCTGGTCGAAGTCCGCGATGGACAGCCGGTATTTGCCGGTCTGATAGTAGGCCAACCCGCGGTCGTTGTAGGACGATTTATCGTTAGGATCCAGTCTGATCCCGATGGTGTAGTCTCAGATTGACCGCTGCAAGTCGCCTGGCTGACAGTAGGAAGACCCTCGGACCTGGTAGCCGTAAACGTAGTTGGGAATCAGGTTGAGCGCGCTGGTGAACGCATCGACCGCTTACTCAAAATCCCCGCTTTCTATGAACACAACGCCGTTGTCCAGGTGGAATGCAGAGGTCGGCGCCGCCGTGGCGTTCGGGATTGGCACGGTCGTGGGAGATCCGTTATTTGTTGGCGTCGGACTGGGAATGAACGGCGGAGTGATGTTCGGGGTCGGTCTCGGCACGTCTACCTGGTCGGTTTGGTTGTCGCCGGCCAGCTCCCCTGAACTCGTCGCAGTCACAACGACGCTCACGATGATGGCGATCAATAAAGCCTGTGACGTGCCAGCCAGCCAGGCCGACCTTGCAATCCCCAAGAACGTCCCCTTGCCAGGTGTTGGTCCAGTTCCCTCCGGACCTGGCTCTGAGGCCAATTCCTCAACCCAACCAAAGAGTCCATTATCGTAGGCTGCCCTTCGGTCCGCGTTGCGTAGGACCTCTTAGGCATGGTTCAGCCGTTGGGTCATCTCCTGGGCGTCGGGTTCGGGGTTCCGGTCAAGGTGATGGAGCAGCATCAACCTGCGGTAGGCAGCCCGGGTCGCTCGAGAGTCAGCAGTCGACTCTACCTGAAGCAAGTCGTATAGGTTCTCTTCAGGCATCAAGACCGATCCTTGCTGCGTTTTGTTGCGTGCGATTCATTATTACGGGGCCCTTTGGGGATTGGATATCGCCAAATTGCGCCGGGCGTTACCAACATACCAGCCGGAGTCCGGGCGGGCGCCAACCGTCGCCGAAACCGCCATATAGCGATNCTNGACCNGCCAACACTTGCCCGCTGGGCGCGCCAAGGATATATTTGCTACCTATCTAACTTAGGAGGGTTCCTGATGTACGAAAAGCCGATGCTTAGCCTGGAGCAGGCGCAAGCCGCCATTACGGCGATGATCGCCGAATACAACAAGGACACCAACCGGCGCAAAGTCGATATGGCCGTGGTCGACGACGCCGGTAACCTGCTAGCCTACGCCCGGATGGACCGGTGTCTCCGGCCCACGTTCGGCCTACGCAAGGCCTACACCTCAGCCGTGCGGGGCATGGACACCCTGGCGTTTTCGGAGCAACTCAGCAGCCAGAACCGGTCCATAGAGTCGTTCGGAGACGCGCAACTGATTGCCCTGCCGGGTGGGGTTGTGGTCATGAACGACGGTGCGGTGGTCGGCGCCATCGGCGTTGGCGGACTGCCCAGCGGCATCGACGACCAATCCATCGCCCAGGCCGGGTTGGCGGCACTGGGAATTTAGTCGAGGGTTTAACCGAAGAGGAGCCGCGATTACGGCTCCTCTAATTTCACCCCTGATAAATAAGCCTGATAGGTAAGATTAAAGGAGGCCGACTATGGCCATCGAAAGAAGCAACCCTGCCGCGCTGGCGAACCCGCCGGGGTACAGCCATGTCGTCAAAGACGGCACGACCGTCTATGTAGCGGGGCAATTGTCCCGGAACAGCGCCGGCGAGACTGTGGGTGAGGGAGATTTCTCTGCTCAGGCCGAGCAGGTTTTTAAGAACGTGCAATCGGCTTTGGAATCAGTCGGCTCCAGCATGAGCAAGATCATGAAGATGAACGTGTTCATGACCCACCGGGAAGACATCCCCGCCTACCGAATAATCAAATCCAAATACGTCCCCGAAGACAGCCTACCCGTAAGCACCCTAATCCTCTGCTCCGGTTTGGCCGACACGGTGTTTCGCATAGAGGTAGANGTTATTGCGACGGTGGGGTAGGGGGATTCTAAAAAAAGTGGGCCGTACAGGGGTCGAACCCGCGACACCCGGATCAAAAATCTGGTATAGACCTGTTCACCAACGTCCACTGACGTCAATCTAGCCTCAATTCTACCATTCACTATTCCACAGTAGTGCATCTGGCATCGCTGACGTTCACCAGTGTGGCTGTCAATTGCCAGTACCACCTAGTTACTGGGAGGTGGTCGGCAAAATGTCGGCAATACCAATACGGCGAGATCTCAACCAAATACCTCCGCCTTCGCAGGTCAGCGCTGGTCAGCGCTGGTCAGTTAAGAATCTGCTGAGATGGAAGCCATCTACTTGGACGACTTCCGCATTGCCTTGCCGGTGGCTTTTCCTGTGTCTAACGCTGCTACCAAGATGTTACCGATCAGTACACCCATTAACATCAGCAACACCGCCGCTCAGGGTCCTAATCTATTCAATGGTTGCCAACATGGAGAACTGCTTTCCCCGGAAAGCTACGGTCCAGAAGCTGGCCCGCCACATCTGCGATTTGCGTCCACGGTGCTTCAACGCTGATCCTAGGAGTGAGTTTGCCCATAGCAATTAGTCCGGCGAGACGTGCCAATCCGACCGCGGCTGGTTCGGTATGCAATTCATCGAAGAGGATGAAACCATATAGCGTCGTGCGGCCCGTCGTAAAAAACTTCCGGACATCAAAGGTCGATTCATCGGCGGCTGAGATACCCAGTGACACACAAACACCGTCCTTGGCCAACGACACTAACGCTGCCGCTAGGGCCGTCCCACCCAGAGATTCCACCACCAGGTCGTAGGGCCCACGCGCCGTGAAAGCCGCGATGTCATCACCGATAACGACCTCATCTGCCCCAGCTTGCTGCACCCCAATGACTTGGTCAGCACGGCGTACCGAAGCGACCACATGGGCGCCGGACAACCGTGCTAATTGGACCGCAAAATCGCCTACTCCGCCGGTAGCGCCGGTAACAAGCACACGACGACCGAGCAACTCCCCTCGTTTAGCCAGGGCGTAGAGGGCAGTCAGGCCAGCGACAGGTAACGTGGCCGCCTGGGCGAAGGTGACGACGTCGGGCAGGGGCGCGAGTGCATGGCTGGGAACCGCCACATGTTGAGCCCACGCCCCATCGGGCAGGAAGCCCACGACACGCCCACCCGTGTGAGGACCTGAGCCATCTGCAGCAGCCTGTTCCACCACACCAGCGAGGTCCCATCCTGGACGCCAGCCGTCCTCCGCTCGGATGGACCGGCGCGTTTCACCGCGGTTGAGGGAAATGGCCGACACACGTATCAATGCTTCCGAGGGCAAAGGCTGCGGCATTGCAACATCATGGATGATGAGTTTGCCAGGGGCTTTTTGGTCGACGACGACAGCCTGATTGGTTGCCATAGAAATCTCCCTTTTGTATCGACGTAGCTAGAATGCTTGGCTTATTTCCCTGCTCGTACCGTCCAGTACCACCTGGTTACTGGGATTTGGTCGGCAAAATGTCGGCAAACCTCACGAGTCTAATGCTTCTGATAACCCGTTGCCTAATTCTTCACAACCGTTATCACCCCCGTCATCGACCCAGGGTGGATATTACAGAAATACCGTAAAACACCCACCTCATCAAATCCCACGCTAAACGATTCTCCGTTCTTAAGTGTCCCACTGTCCCATTTACCGTCAGGATAACTATAGTAATCGTCCGTTGTACCAGAAGTGACGGTGTGCAGCGCAGCCGAAGATTGTATCCACCTGATAGTGCTGCCAACCTCAATCGTAAAAGATTCTAGTGTGAATCCAGTGATTTCTGAGACTACCGTAACTGGTTCGGGTGTTGGAGTAGGTGTGGGCAGCGGGCGAGGAGTAGGAGCTGGCACAGGGGTATCAGTAGGAGCTATCGTAGGAGTGTCCGTAGGGGTTGGTTTGGGCGTATCGGTGCTCACAGTAGGTTTATTTGTCGGGGTAGTCTCAGGTGTGGGAACTGGTTTTGAATCCGAATTTATCCCATGCGCAGGGCATGCCATTTTGGTGCACCCAAGAACCCCATTCGTACAAAAGCAACTATTGCAGGAGTTGTTTCCGGTATCCTTCCCCGTCCAAAGTGGTTGGACGGTTTCTCCACCTGTGAGATTACATACTTTCTGTGTTGCGTTCGAAGTCTGCGGAACTTGGGCTGATACAGTCGGAGACGCCTCCGCCTGAACGGTTGCATCCACTGCCCGTTCCTGGGCAACTCTCGCTTCAACCGTTGCATCGATATCGAGAGTGGGTTCAACCACAGCTGTGGCGTCGATACTGGGGGTAGGTTCTGCTGGAGCAGGTGTAACGGTAGAACAAGCAAATACAAGGGTTCCAACAAGTACCGCTAGAACTACCGTTAGCTTCACTCTAGCGACTCCGTGGCTATCTGCCCTTTCACCACACCACTACCTTCCTTAAGCTGCCGAGCGTTCTCTACTAGCAACCGCAGCGTCTCATCAGATAGGTGCTCCAGTGGCCTATCAGTGACACCGTGGGCTATGTCCAGGTGCTGTGGTGACCTGCCAAAGTCACGGTCTAACAGCATCTCTATGGCCTTCAACTGGTCTGCTGGCCGCACCTGCTGGTCCTTCCTTGGTCTGGAGCGTTCCTGCATTGATACATTGGGCATGACGCCCTTAGCTATGGACACCAGAGCATCTACCAGTTCCTTGCCGCCATCAGTGGTCTCAAACACATAGCCAGCTAGGTCTCTAGTGCCTTTGGGTCTGCCACTAGGGTTGCCAAACTGGCCTGGGCGCCCAGGGGCTCAGGTTGTTATTAGGGTTGTTAGCAGTGTTTATTGATTCTTATGCAACTCGTGGAACCTGTTTAGAATACCCTGGATTTGAAGGGTTATATTTCTGACAACTTCGTCTATTTCAGTCCCTGTTGGAAGACTAATGGCGTCTCCACCTAATTTCGGGCGAGTTGAGCACCTGGATTTTCGAGTAGTCAAACTCTGCCATGGCTGCCTGGTTGTGTACAATCCAACACGGTCACTACCGTAGCGTTGATCAGTTTCAACAAGACACACTGTACTTCCGAGTAATGAACGACATCTCCTTGGTGATAGCCAGAAATCTTAGTGCACGCTTGCCATTTTACTATGGATGGATTGTGGTGTTCGCCGCCGGCACGACCACATTCGCTAGGATGGCGCCGTCCACCACTACCCTGGCGGTATTTGTGTCGCCCATGGCCGACGAGTTTGGCTGGAGCCGCACATTGATCGCAGGCTCGGTTAGCTTGGGCGCGCTGTCGTCCATCTTTATCTCGCCGGCGGTAGGCCGGGCGGTGGACCGGTACGGCGTGCGCTTGATCCTGACTGTCAGCATGCTGGTCCTGGGCGTAGCGATGATCTCCTTGGTCTGGGCCACGATGCCGGTGTTCTTTTACATGGGTTTCGCCACCGGACGCGTCGTATTCCACGTCCCTGTGCAGATTGGGACTGGCGCTTTGATCTCCCGCTGGTTCATCAGAAAGCGAGGCAGGGCCATCGGCATAATCTACCTGGCAGGGGCCGTTGGGGGCATTGTAACCGTCCAGATAGCCTCGTTGGCCATATCTCATTGGAGTATAGGAGCTGCTTGGATTTCGTTGGGTGGTCTGGTACTAGCAGTAGCCTTACTGCCGTCGGCGCTCTTGATAGTAGACCGGCCCGAAACGATTGGTCTCCAGCCTGACAACCAGCCACCTGTAAGTTCTGAAGGCGTGGTCGAACTGGAGGAAGACAGCCACGGTGAGACAGACTGGACCCCTCGCCAAGCCATGCGCACGCGCGCGCTTTGGGTACTGACGGTCGTGGTTGGCGTGCTGTTTATGACCCAGGCAGGGATATCGGTCCATGTCGCCGCATTCTTCCTGGACCGGGGATTAAGCCTCACTGCGGCTGCAAACGCGATCACCATCAACGCCGCGGTGAACGCCTTCGCCAGCCTGATGTGGGGGGCAATCATCGAGCGGACCACGGTCCGCGTGGCAATGACCGGACTGATGCTTCTCAGCGCAGCGTGCTCGCTTTCCCTGCTGTCGGTCACATCGGAGGGGTCCGCGTTCGGGGTGGCTGCGCTTCTAGGGCTCGTCGCAGCCGGTGGAAACGTCATCCCGCCCGTGGCCTTCGCGTCCTACTTCGGGCGGCGGTCGATTGGCAGCATACGGGGAATTGGCGAGACCGGAGTCCAAGTCGGTCAGATGATAGGCGCTCTATTCTCAGGTTTGATGTACGACCTGAGCGGCAGCTACGCTGCTGCTTTCATAACTTTTGCCATCCTGGGTCTTGTGGGCGCCCTGGTGGTCAACTCTTCAAGGCCCCCGATCCGAGCCGGAGAAATGGATTCCGTAGGTCTAGAGCAGCTACCAAGAGACGGTAATTAGACCGTCTCGACCGCTTTAAGTCCCCCAATCCGCCCGCAACGACTCGTGGTCAATCCGTGGACATTACAGCAAAAAATAAGGTAAGGACTGCCATCGGACTCAGCAACCACATCTCCACCGTCGCCAGTACCCCACCCCCCGGTGGCTTCCCGATGTGGGGTGTCGCTGGAACAATAGAGCCCCCTCGTTGGAGGGGGCTCTACATACTTGTCGGTCCTTGCTACAAGAGGTTATCTCACGTAACTCCAGACTCTATCACCTTCTCTTACAAAAGGAGATTTGGTCATGTATTTAGCGAAGTCACCAAAGATTGAAGCGTGGGCAGCGTTCGCCGTTTCTAGTTCTTCCATGCTTTCGTTTCTCTGAAATATGGTTTCCTTCGTAGGTTGTATCAGATTTATTTGGGCAGGCTCAACGACGTTAAAACGGCGAGAACATGTTGGACCGTTGGCGGTTGGGTAATAACCGCGTCATTTCAATAAATATCGGCGTCATAAGCCTTGCCAATATCTTCTGCCTTCTTGTGATACGATCCGCCCAAACCCAGTACTATGGCATATGGCCATGATAGCGTTTTCAGCCTCTGCACGATTCAACATTCTATTCCGGGATTGAACCGCTGTATCTGGATCTGCATCGAAAGCAAAAACCCAACTTGGTTCGCTAACTTGGGGTGGGCCGTGAAAAACATCTCCCATCACGAGAGCTTTTTCACCGCCTGAATCAATAGCCAAGCTCATCGATCCAGGCGTATGCCCCGGCGTCAGAATAGCAGTTATTTCGGAGGTAATAGATTGTTCACCAGATAGAGGCTCTGTCACCCCAGCCGTTTCCAAGGGCGCAAGCGTCTCTTCCCAGAAAGTCAATCCAAATACCTCGCTATCTCGTGGTGGACGAAACGCCTCCCAGTCATCTTGATGAAAAACATACCTGGCGTTTGGGAAAGCGGGGACGGGAGAAGGCCCGTCGTTGTTAACGTTCCAACCCACGTGGTCCGGGTGTAAATGGGTTAAGAATACGGTATCAATATCCTCTTTGTTTACGCCAGCAGATTGCAAGTCCGACAGAAGCCTGCCATCGGCCCCGCCGGCGAAAGCAGTAACAGCCCCAGGATTAGTGGCCATACTTCCCACACCGGTATCTACCAATATAATGCGCCCTTCAGAGCGAATCACGTAACAATCGAAATGTGCGGCAAAATTTTCATTGTTATCTCCGTTAAAGCACTCGGGGTATTTTTGTTGATAAGGAACCCATAATTCCGCGTCAACTCCAGGGAACACCATACTTAGGGGTAAAGCGCCTTCGTTGTCGTGTACCGCTGTGATTTCCACGTTACCGACGGTTATAGTCGCACCAGGCATGAAACTTCTCCTTACTCACTCGATGTCAATAACAGATTATATCCAGGGATTAGCTCTATTACTTTCCAACTCGTACCAATATGTTTTCCAGGCCCGTTATATTGGTCATCCTAGTATAGGTTGGCTGATACGTCTATTGTCTTGCAATAAGCCTTGAAATTTCAGGCCACTTTCTAAAGCAGCGATTTACATGCTCAGAGTTTAGAACCAAGTTTTGTTGAGAGAGGACATCATGTCGGACAATAACTCCACCCTAGAGGAAACCCTTCACCAGGTGCTTCGATCTTTTCGCACAGGAACCTTGTGCAGTCCCTTTCTGAATGATGAGTTAACTGAGGCAGATGCATATGCAATCCAATATAGACTTGTCGAACATCTAAAGGACTCAGGTGAGGTTATCCGAGGACACAAGGTAGCATTAACCACCAAGGCCGCAAGAGCTCATCTAGGAGTGGATGAACCGTGCTTTGGCCACATTTTGGATACAAGGGTATACGCTAACGGATCAGCGGTTCCATTATCGGAGCTGGCTGATCCCCATTGTGAGGCAGAAATCGCCTTCATACTCAAGGATGATCTTAGAGGACCTGGCGTGACACCTGCCCAGGTCATGGCCGCGACGCAAGCCATATTGCCAGCCATAGAGCTAGTAGATATTAAGATCCAAGGTGAAGGGATCCGTTCAACCGACGTTATTGCTCACCAAGCTTTACATGGGGGAGTAATCATTGGGTCGAGGATGATTGATCTAGCGGCCATGGACCTTCAATATGAAGGGGCTACAATCGAACATAATGGCCTACTCGTCGGATCAGGAACCGGATTCGAGGTAATGGGCAACCCTATTAATCCGATCGCCTGGCTGGCTAATAAAACGGCCGAGTTCGATGATTACTTAAGAGCCGGGGAAATAATTATTTCTGGATCGGTAGTTACCCCGATTCGAGTATCACCTGGCGACAATATCAATATCACATTCACGCGATTGGGCAGCGTGACCGCATCTTTTATCTAGCCGCGAACACTACCAACGGAGAGCCACTTGACTAATCGTCGAATCCTGATACGCCAGCAATCACAGGGAACAAAAGGCTTTTGTCACTTCCAAACCCATTTCAGTACAGATTTTTACGGCCTTTGATATACTGCGCTCATTCAGTCGATACACGGGGTTCAACATGTGCGGGCTAAGTGGCATCCTCTACAAACGAGCCGGGTCTGAGGGGTCTTTCCATGTGGGTAATGATTTGGTCATGATGCTCGAACCCATGACCCATCGAGGCAAGGACTCGAGTGGAGTCACGATCATGGGAGAGCAGATCGATGGGGATTTAGTGATTCGTATCTGGACCGAGAATGTCCAAGACATCTCGTCGGTGGCGGCCCGTTCAGAGGAGACGGTGCGGCATGCGGGGGGAGTGATACGTTCCACGAGCACTCTGGACCAATTTCTCCGCCTGGTGGTCAACTACCAGGGTGAGGTGGCAGATTTAGCTGATGCACTCATCAAAGTCCCTGGGGTGGCGATTCATAGTATCGGGACTACATCTGAGGTCATCAAAGATATTGGAACTCCAGCAATGATGGACGTGAAACATGGTGTCGGCGAAATACTGGGGACCCATGGCATCGGGCACGTGCGCATGGCGACCGAAAGCAGAGTGGACGTAAACCACGCCCATCCCTTCTGGGCTTACCCTTTTCCCGACATTACGGTGGTGCACAACGGACAACTCACCAACTACCACAAATTGAAGCGGATGTACGAAGACCAAGGCCATCATTTTCAGACCGGTAACGATTCAGAAATAATTGCGGTGTACCTCGCCGGTAAACTGGCCGAGGGTCAAGGTCTAAAACAGGCGCTACGGTCGTCGTTGGATGACCTGGACGGGACGTTCACTTATTTGGTTGCCACCAAGGATGGCCTCGGCTACGCCAAAGACCAATGGTCCGCAAAGCCGTTGGTGACAATGGAGACCGATGATGTCATCGCCATTGCGTCCGAAGAGATTTCGCTGCGGGGCGTGTTCGCCGAAGAAATCGAACGCATCGAGCCGCAAAATAGCGAGGTTATGACCTGGCTACTATAGATGCTGCTGGCCTCTCAACTAGAGAATTAAACATTCGTCTCAAGGATTTGGCTGCAAAGGGTGAAGAGATCACGGTCCTTAACCCTAATGCCCGGCACAACCTTGGCGTTGCGATCTTCAACATGTGCACTATTCGCTTCGAAGGCAGCGTCGGCTATTACGCCGCCAGCATGTTGGACGGACCCGAAGTGGTTATAGAGGGCAACGCGGGTTGGGCGCTGGGTGAAAACATGATGGCCGGCAAAATTAGCGTGTCCAAGAACGCGGGAGCATCGGTCGGGTCCACCATGCGCGGTGGGGAATTGTTCGTGGGCGGCGACGCCGGCGCCAGGGCCGGAATCTCGATGAAAGGTGGTTCGCTCATCGTCGCCGGCAATTCCGGTTTTTTGACCGGATTCATGATGCAAAAGGGCCGTATCATTATATGTGGCGATGCGGGTGAAGCTCTTGGCGATTCCATGTACGAGGGGACGATCTATGTGGGCGGCAGCATAGCCTCGCTGGGCGCCGACGCGACCATCGAAGAGATATCCGAAGAGGAATTACTGGACGTGTTGGCAGCTCTCCGAGACCACGGCATCGAGAACAAGCGCAGCTTCACCAAAGTAGTCTCCGCCAAGAAGCTATACCACTACGACACCTTGGAAAGATTGGAAAAATCGGCCCTTTAAGGAGCGCCGGCATGGTCACAGGTAGCAGCCAAATATGGGCGCCATGGGTAATGGACGATATCCATTCCAAGGCGGAATTGGGTCGGTATAGAATCCGAGGGTTCTCATCATTTCAAAACGTCACCCACTTCGACGACCTGACCTTCCTTTCAACCGGACTGACACGGTTCCCCCTAGAGGGATACAAGGAGCGCTGCAACACACGTACCGTAATCGGCGGCCTTAACGCCGAGCAACCCCTGGTTTTGGAAACTCCCATCTACATCAGCGGAATGAGCTACGGCGCCTTGTCGGCCAACGCCAAAATAGCCCTGGGGAAGGCGGCTACGATGATTGGCTCAGCAGTTGCACGGGAGACGGCGGTATGCTTCAGGGTGAGCGTGACGCCTCCGACAAACTCGTCTATCAGGTGCTGCCCAGCAGGTACGGCTTCAATCCTCACCATCTGGCCGGAGCCCAGGCCGTGGAAATTGTGGTCGGGCAAGGAGCAAAACCCGGCACCGGTGGGATGCTCATGGGCATCAAAGTGCAAGGGGACGTCGCCGAGATGCGCGACCTACCTCAAGGCATAGATCAGCGAAGCCCCGCACGCCACCCCGACTGGCTGGGTCCCGACGACCTGGCGGTAAAGATCGAGCAGATCCGCGAGGCCACCGACTGGCGCGTGCCGGTGCATGTGAAGTTAGGGGCCTGCCGGGTAGATGACGATGTCAAACTAGCGGCCAAAGCCGGGGCAGATGCGATCGTAATCGACAGCATGGTCGCCGGCACCGGCGCCTCAGCCGAAGTCCTGATCGAACACAGCGGGATCCCAACCGTACCTGCCATCGTCATGGCCCGGGAGGCTCTTCGTGAACTTGGCCTCTATGGCAAAGTGAGCCTCATCGCTTCCGGCGGCATTCGCCACGGGGCCGATGCAGCGAAGGCCCTGGCCTTGGGCGCCGACGCCGTGGCGATAGGCCTTGGAGCGTTGATCGCCCTCAATTGCAACAAAGAAATTCCCGAGAGCAACTTCCCCGAGGAGATTGGCGTCGAGGCAGGACTCTGCCACCATTGCCATACGGGCAAATGCCCCGTGGGCATCGCTACACAAGACCCATTATTGACGCAGAGGTTGGATCCAGATGAGGGCGCGGAAAGGGTAGCCAACTATATCAACTCCATGACCATGGAAATGACCCTTCTCACCCGTTCTTTGGGCAAGAGCGATGTTCACAGCCTGGAGCCCGAAGACCTGGCGGCCCTGACATTGGAAGCCTCGGCCATGGCCAGGATTCCGTTGGTCGGCACAAACAAGGTGTTTGGCGAGTAAGCAGACCGATCCGGCAACGACGGACATCGAGCCTTCGTCCCTTTTTCAGGAGTAGCATGGTGACACGAGAAGAAATTAAGGCGCGGATGCATGATGAGAATATCCGTTACGTGCTGACGCAATTTGTGGACCTGAACGGTTCACCCAAGGCCAAAATGGTGCCGGCTGACCACCTTGACGATGTGTTGGATGTAGGCGCAGGGTTCGCAGGCGGCGCCTTAGGGGGCATGGGTCAAGGTCCCCACTCCCACGACATGTTGGCGCGAATTGACCTGGATACCTACACTCCCGTGCCATGGACCGAGGGCCTAGTACGATTCGCATGCGACCTGTTCGTAGACGGCGCCCCACACATGTTCTGCCCGCGCCAGAACTTCAAGCGGGTTCTGTCAAACATAAGGCGCGACGGGTACAAATTTTATGTGGGCATCGAGCCGGAACACTTCCTGGTGACCAAGAACGATGACGGCACCATCGCTGTCTGGGACCCCAACGACATGGACACACTACGCAAGCCTTGTTACGACTTCAAGGGCATCTCAAACGTAATGGGCTACCTAACTGAAATGATGGACGCTATGCAAAAGATCGGCTGGGATGCCTACCAATCTGACCATGAGGATGCAAACGGGCAGTACGAAATCAACTTTGTCTATTCCGATGCTCTCACGACCGCCGACCGATATACCTTTTTTAAGATGATGAGCAGCCAATACGCCCAGAAATATGGCGCTATCGCAACTCACATGGCCAAGCCGTTCACCAACCGGACAGGCAGCGCCGGGCACATACACTACCATTTAGCCGACGCGGCAACGGATGAGAACCTGTTCTTGGACGAGGAGGACCCGCGGGGTCTTGGCCTATCGGAAACGGCTTACCACTTCATCGGTGGCATCTTTGCCCACGCACCGGCGCTCTGCACCGTGATGTCACCAACGGTGAACTGTTACAAGAGGCTCCAAGTGGGCCCGGCCCTGACGGGATCGACCTCGGGCTTCCTCTGGACACCTGCCTTCATATCATACGGCGACAACAACCGCACTCAAATGATTCGCACCGCAGGTCCTGGTCACCTGGAAGACCGGACGATGTCGTCGGCGTGCAATCCCTACCTGGCCTTCGGCGCCTACCTAACAGCCGGGCTGGACGGTATCAACAGAAAGCTGGAACCCGGCGAGCCAAATCTAGGCAACATGTACGATCTTGGCCTAGACGAGATTCGCCGCCGCGGCATCCGGCTCCTGCCCCAATCCTTGGCCGAGTCTCTGGTCGAGTTGAAGCATGACGAAGTCGTGCGGGAGTCGCTCGGCGTAATCTACGATGAATTCGTGGACCAGAAGGAATCCGAATGGCGTGAGTACCACCGCCAGGTTACGCCTTGGGAAATCGAACGCTATCTCACGTTGTTTTAGCGAACCATGTCTTTCCTCATAGCCTGCCCCAACTGCGGCGAGCGTAGTGTTGATGAGTTCCGGTTCGGAGGAGAAGTGACCTCCCGCCCAGCGCCGAATGCACTACAGGACCAATGGACTTCTTTCTTCTACTTCCGCACCAACCGCGCCGGGGTGCAGCAGGAATGGTGGAACCACCGATACGGTTGTCGGCGCTGGTTCCATGCCCGACGGGACACCACCACAAATCAGGTGCAAGAGACATTCTGGCCCGGATAGTTGGGCAACCTAATCCAGGTCCTTTTCTACGAAGTTGGCAATAATAAGGGGAGCGTAATTGAACCGCGTAGGCCGAAATACAGCCCAGCCCGGCGAGATCATCGACCGCTCCGCCGCTGTTGAATTTAAATCCGACGGCCGTACAATCCGTGCCCAGCAAGGCGACACCATCCTTTCCGCACTTTACGCTGCGGGGACCACCACCTTTAGCCGTAGCTTCAAATATCACCGTCCGCGGGGACTGCTTTGTGCCGCCGGGCACTGCCCCAACTGCTTGGTGACGGTGGACGGGGAACCCAACGTCCGCGCCTGCATTCGGCCGGTTACGCCAGGCATGAAGGTGCAACACCAAAACGCCTGGCCCTCCCTCCGCTGGGATTTTCTGTCGATACTCGACCGGTTCCATTGGTTGATGCCGGTCGGGTTTTACTACAAAGCGCTCCATAGACCCAAATTGCTGTGGCGGCTGGCGCGAGGAGCGATCCAGCGCGTTGGAGGCCTTGGCAGCATCGATATCGAAAGAGTTCCGGAAACCAAATTCCACCACCGCAGTCAACACGCCGATGTGGCGGTGGTCGGCGGTGGGCCCGCTGGAATGGCCGCGGCCCTGGCGGCGGCGGATCAGGGTTCCCAGATAGTACTGATCGATGATCAACCGCACTTGGGTGGCCACCTCCGTTTCGATCAACAGACCTACGACTCAGTTCCTGGCTATCAAGGCAAGACGGGCGTTGATATTGCCCGCGCCATGGCGCAGTCAGTCGCCGAATCGGATTCCATTGAGGTGCTGAGTGATGCTACCGTATTCGGGCTGTACCAAGACAAATTACTGAGCATTTTGGCCGGAGATTGGCGTGTTACCCTCCGAGCTAAACGCGTCGTAATCGCCACCGGCGCACACGAAGTCCCGCTTATATTCGAAAACAACGACCTGCCTGGCATCATGCTGGCCTCCGCAGCGCGTCGCCTGGTTGGGCTCTACGGAATACGTCCGGGCGCTAACGCAGTCGTAGCCACGAATACCGAACTGGGCTATCAGACTGCCCTGGAGTTGCTGGATGCGGGGGTGAACGTGGCAGCAATAGTGGACGCAAACTTGGAGAGCCCCCAGCCGGGTTTGTCCGCGACCGTATCCGCCCGGGGAATCCGGGCCCTTCAGGGCCACAGATTGGTTAAAGCGACCGGCCGGGGCCAAGTCAAAGGGGTCTTGGTAGCTCCGGTGGACGGAGCCCTACAGGGCCGGCCCGAACGGATCCCATGTGACCTAGTTTGCATGTCAGGCGGTTATCAGCCAGTGGACGCTCTTCTCCAGCAGGCTGGGGGGCGGTTGTCGTTCAACGCCAAAATTGGGGAGTCCGTGCCGACTCACCTGCCGTCGGGAATCTACGCCGCGGGTGACGTTATGGGCGCCCACAGTCTCGCCACACAATTGACGCAGGGTAGGCTAGCCGGGTCCAGTGCAGCCGGAGATTTGAGCTCCGCAGTGCCGGCAGCCGACTCCAATGACACGGCTGTCCAGACTGCGGACTCGGTGGCAGCAGCCAATGCGCCGGTGAGCGGAGCTCAAGGTGGCTCCAGGTCATTTTTATGCTTCTGCGAGGACGTTACCGCCAAGGACGTTACATTCGCCATCGACGAAGGCTTCGAGGACATTCAAACCCTGAAGCGTTATACAACGGTGTCCATGGGTCCGTGCCAGGGGAAGATGT
>JGI24819J35694_1000120_pt1 | contig 15338 bp, 13 predicted proteins | sample METZYME_3_800m_FD_35694 | JGI IMG/M metagenome (IMG submission 35694) | reverse complement strand
CGAAGATTGTCTCCAACCCGTTCGAAAAGCAGGAACCTGTTTTTTCAATTACTGAGAGCAACTGTATTCTTGCACTCACTGGAGTTACACATTTTTANGGGAACATCTTACTTAAAATACAAGAAATTATACAAACCACCACATTAAAAAATGGATTCAAATAAAACTGCNGCGCTTTCCTCCCGGCCTTTTGTTATNGGAACCAGCGGACATATTGACCATGGAAAAACTACTTTGGTCAAGGCTCTCACTGGAGTGGATACGGACCGCTGGGCAGAAGAAAAAAAACGTGGGATAACCATTGATCTTGGTTTTGCTCATTATGAGGATGAACAAGGAAATCAAATGGCATTCGTGGATGTCCCGGGTCACGAAAAATTTATTCACAACATGCTGGCAGGCGTGGCAGGATTGGATGCAGTTTTACTCGTTGTAGCTGCAGATGAAGGGGTGATGCCACAAACACGGGAACATCTGAATATCTGTAATCTGTTGAAAATTCAAACAGGGTTGGTGGTACTCACAAGAATTGATTTGGTGGAAGAAGAAGAAATGGTTGAACTCTGTCGTGAGGAAGTTTCAGGATTGCTGAAAGGAACATTTCTTGAGGGGGCACCGATTTTAGCTGTCTCTCCAGTGACGGGTGAAGGATGGGATGAACTCCGTAAGACACTGTCAAAACTACCGAAACAAATACAGCATCCGGCAACAGAAAAACCATTCAGGCTTCATGTTGATCGTTCTTTCACGCTAAAGGGCTTTGGCACAGTCGTCACGGGAACAGTGCTCAGCGGAACCGTTAGACAAGATGAGGAAATACTGCAATATCCACAACGGCGGAACGTACGTATTCGAGGATTGCAGAACCACGGCCAGGAAGTCAAAGAGATTAATGCAGGACAGAGGGCCGCCCTGAATTTAGCAGGAATCGCCAAAGAAGAAATTCAGCGTGGTGACCAGTTGGCGCATCCGGAATCATTACTGAACAGTTATTTGCTTAATGTGTCATTGACTCTGTTGGAAGACGTTTTAGCCCCACTGAAAAACAGGACCCGTGTTCGCGTTCATCTTGGCAGCAAGGAAGTTTTTGGACGAATTGCTTTGTTGGAAGGTGAAACTTTGTCTCCTGGAAAAACAGCGCTGGTTCAATTACGTTTGGAAAGTTTGGTAAGCGGTAGTTATGGAGACCGATTTATCGTCCGGAGTTATTCACCAATGATTACCTTAGGTGGAGGAATGGTGATTGACCCTTCTCCCGGTAAATCCAGGAGAGTACAGCACGAACTTCCTGAACGGCTGGAACGTCTTCATGTTGGTGATGAAAATATTCGATCTGAAGAAGTGATCTATTTGCAGTCTGTTCGGGGAGTAACTGAGTCTGAATTTTCGGTTCGTACCGGCCTTTCCAGCAGGCAGTCCGGAAAAGCTTTACAGCTTTTGCAAAGTCAGCAGAAAGTACTTTGTGTTGAACCTCTCACAGGACGTTATCTGCATGTGGAGCATATTGTGCGAATCGGCAAATTTTTGAGCAAAGCGTTGGAGCAGCATCACAAAAAATTCCCTGATCGCGATGGGATGACCCGTTCTGAACTTGGTGGTAAACTTTCCTTGATTTTTACAGAAAAAGAGGTTGAAAAACTGCTAAAATATCTGGTGAAGGTTGGTCTGTTTACACAAAATGATCAGTATATTTCCTTAGCAGAACATCAGCCGCAGGCATCACAAAGCAGGGAAGACAGTCTTGCACGCTGCCTTGAATTGATTAAGTCCGGTGGTTTTCAACCTTTACGCCGCACACATTTACTCCAGGAACTGGGTTTAAACGAAAAGGATGGAATGACATTACTCAAATCTGCAGCACATTCAAAACGACTTGTACGGGTTGCAGAGGATTTACACTATATTCCAGAGCAAATTGCATCAATTATAGAAAGTCTGCGGTTTTATTTTAGTGAAAATCCAAACATTACTGTAATCCAATTCAAAGAATTACTAAACATTTCTCGCAAACATGCAATTGATTTGTTAGAGTATTTTGACAGTCAACAGCTCACAATTCGGGAAGATAACCACCGAATTCCGGCCAGAATTACAGCTTTAAACAATTAAAGAAAACGGCATACAAAGTGTTTTTACTTCAAGTTATAATTTCCCCAATTTTACTTGTCACTTTACTGAGCGTGTGGAACTTTCAAACAGTAACTGTAACAGCTCATGCCCAAAGTTTGCTGAGTGACAGCGAGTGGTTGGAGGAAAATAAGGATGTTTTCGGCAAACAGGAGCTTACTTTGCAAAATATTCCGTTGAGACCTTCTGACTTGTCCTCCACTCCTACAGTTCTGCCGGAATCGTTCCTAATTCCTCTTGAAACCGGCGGACAAAATTTTTCAACAGTTCCTCAAAAACCTGCCGTGCCTTTGATAGAACAGAAAGATCAAAGCGAAAATCCTTCAGGCTCTTTTTTAAGCAGACTTTTTCCCTGGTTTAGCAGTACAGAGCAATCTAAATCCACTAACCTGGATACTGCTTCAGAAATGCATAATGCAGAAACTAGGGTGGAGTGGGCTGATTCAGAATTTGCGGGAATAAAAATGCTGATAACAGAAATTGAAAGGCTGCTCATATCAGATCCGGTAGCGGCCAGGGAAATGTACGAGGAAATAGAAGATCAGTTGGAGATTGATGAGCGTACACGACTGAAAGTACAATTGCTTTATTATTTGAAAAAGTGGTCTTCTGCAGAGCAGTTAGCAGAAGTATTTTTGAGCGAACGTCCAGAAAGTAAGATGGCCTCTTTGATGTTTTATTTTTTGAACAAATCTTGATGGCTCAGCATAAGCCTCTCAGTCAAAATTTGATTTTCAGGAAACGTGCAGTGGAAACTCTGGAAGCAAAATTCCGCAGTGATTTTTTGTTCATTCTCAGTAACGAAGCATTTCTTGAAGGCGATCTTTTAACTGCAATACAATATCGCCTTGAAGGAATGAATAAAGCAAAAACTGCTAATGTTGCCAGTATGGAAAAATTGAATGGTTTGTTAAATCAAGTTCAGTCTCCTGAAATACTGCGAATTTTATCAGAGAATAATAAGAATGTTAAATGGCTGCAGAAAAAAATCTTCATAATGGAATTGGAACTTCTGGCTAAACTGAAACGTTACCGTGATGCATTGGGGATTTTAGAGCAAAGAATGTCTGCTGCAAGGGTAATAGGAGATCAGGAAGAGCTTGAAGTTTTGAAGCAAATACAGATCCGCTATACAAATGCTTTGAACGTCAATCCTCGCCGAATTGGGGTAATACTTCCCTTGAGCAGTTCCAGCGTAAAAGTTTCCCGATTGGCACAGCAAACTATGAATGGTTTGTGGCTGGCACTTCATGCAAACGAAATTCCTGCAGTGNCTGAAAACATGGGTGACGNTGAGGCTTCGCAAGAAANTGAAANAACCGGCAAATCAGANGATAAAGACAATGCCCAGGCGGAATCTGATTCGAGGAAATTTGAAGATTCTTGGGAACTTGTGGTACGTGATTCACAGTTGAATCCGGAAATAACCAAAAGCTTGGTACACGAATTGGTGGAGACGGAAAGGGTGATTGCCATCATTGGACCTCTTGCCCGGAAAACATCAGAGGCTGCTGCAGAAGAAGCTGAGCGTTTGCGGGTTCCTTTAATTTCTCTTTCTTTGACAGAAAACATTCCGGAACTTGGCGAATTTATATTTCGTAATAATCAAAGCTGGAAACAGGAAATACAAGAATTGTTGGAATATGCAACGAGTGAGCTCCAGGCTTGCCGTTTCCTGATACTTTATGCAAAAACACGGGAAGGTCGACAAAAAATGAGACTATTTTGGGATGCCGCAGTTCTGAAGGGATGCAAAGTGGTTGCAGTTGAAGGTTTTAAGGATGAAGGTCAAAAAAGTCTAGTGAACGAATTCGATACTTTCACAGGCAAAATAAGACGTTTGGGAACAGAAGACAAAATAATTTTGAAGGAACTTAAAGAGAAGGAAGTGCCGATTCTAAACTTTGATGCCGTTTTTGTAGCCGTTGGTTCGGGTGGTGTAAAAAATTTAAGTCTCATCTTTCCATACAGTGAAGTGTACAAAATGAGAAAAACGACTTTTCTGGGAGATAGTGGTTGGAATGATTCAGCCCTGCCGTATGCTCCGGGACTTCGAGGAGTGAAAAACCCCGTATTTGTGGACAGTTTTTTCCAGCAAAGTAAAACACCGGCCATGCAGCAACTGTTAAGGCTGCATGAACGGATTTTATATCGGCATCAAAATTATATTGGTCCTACAGCTTATACTGCTTTTGCCTATGATACGCTGATAATCTTGATGCAGTTGCTTGAAGACGAGCGAAATCAGAGCCACCGCGATCTGCGGGATGCCTTGTTAAATATGCAGATGTTTCCCGGTGTTACCGGCAATTTACGCTTCGATGAAAAGGGTAAAGTTGAACGTGAAATGCAGCTGTTGACTTTGCGGAGAGGGGAAAATTCAGCCTTTGAATTAAAAGTGTTATGAGGCTGAATATGTCCAGGCAGCAGATTTCACTGCCTGATTAAGTCCTGACTATTTTACAAAAAGTGATTCAAGGTCCTTAAATGGAACTTGTTCTGGCTTCACATTTTGCTGCGGTTCATTGGTATTTCCCGTGTTACCGGCGTCGCCTATTGCAGATTCTGGATAAGAATCATTGGGACCACCAATCATCAAGTCATCCTCTTTTTTCTCAAGGCGCTTTTCTGGTCGTATTTCTGCGTGAAAGTTGCGCTTTGACTGTGCTTTCATAAGAATTTTTTGTTCTTCCAGGGGCTCTTCAACCAAATCTGCAACTTGCCGCAAACGATAACTATATTGACGACCAACCTCTAAAAGACGTCCGCCGGGAATGCACTCCGGACTGTCCTGGAATGTCCCAAAATCATCTACTATGACTGCGTGTTTTAGAGCTTCAGGACCCAAATAAACTAAAATATAGGAGTTTTCAGGATCTGATACTTCCTCTTCCTCATGAGTTTCAAATTTTAACCATTTCATATTTGCCTCCTAATAACTTAAATATTGTTAAATCTATTGATTAAATCCCTGCGAAAAACATGCCATTCCCTGTGGATTATTAGAACATTTTACTCTGGAATATTGAAAAACTTAGCGGGATGTGGATCCGCGGAATCTTTAGAAAATATCAATAATAATTACAGTAATATAAATAGTAATGCATGCTTATACAATTTTTCTTTATCAAGTTCACCTAACAGGAATTGGATATTGCTTTCTGGTATTCAGAGAATAAATTTGATCTATTTATATTTGTATATTACGATATTTACTAATGAAAAGGAGATACCATGAAAACTTCAGCAAGTAAAAACGAAATAATAAAACGTGAGCTCGAACAACTATTTGGCGAGCAGGATACAAATATTGAAACTGCAGCACAGTGTTTAAAGGTTATGTCTCATCCTGCCCGCCTGCGTATTTTGTGTGCCTTGCGCGAGGGTGAACAAACAGTCCAGAACCTGGAATACTACACTGGAATTAAACAGTCGACTCTGTCACAGCACTTAGCTTTGTTGAAAAGCCGAGGCGTTTTAGTCTCACGACGTGAAACAACCTACTCTTTTTACAGTTTTTCCAACGATCAAATTACACAATTATTCGATTTGATAAAGGAAGTATTTTGTACCTGAATTATAATGACAAATTCAATGGCTAAACCAAACCAGCCCAAGTTGGTCTTCCGACAATTTTTTGACAAGGATACGGGAACATTCACGTATTTTTTGTTTGATTCTGAAACTATGGAAGGCCTGATAATTGATCCGGTTAAAGAGCAATTTGATCGAAGTCTACAGTTCATAGAAGAACTGGGAGTTGAGCTAAAATACGTAATTGATACGCATGTCCATGCGGATCATGTTACTTCTTCATGTATGCTGCGTGAAGCTACTGGAGCAAAAAGTGTTTTTGGTGAGCCTGCCGGAATTGAATGTGCAGATATTCTTCTTGAAGATGGAGATGAGTTAGAGTTTGGACACTTTAGCCTCAAAGCAATTGCGACACCCGGACATACAGATGCCTGTACCAGTTTTTATACGGAAGGGATGCTCTTTACAGGAGACTCTTTGTTGATTCGCGGTTGCGGACGCACCGATTTCCAGTTGGGTGATCCGGAAAAACTTTATGAAAGTATTACTCAAAAACTGTACTCCTATCCGGATGACACCTTGGTTTATCCCGGTCATGATTATCTGGGACGTACAGCCTCAAGTATCAGAGAAGAAAAAGCTTTTAATCCCAGAATTGGCAGCGGACAAACGGTGGAAAAATTTGTCCAAATTATGAAAAATCTGGATTTGCCAAAGCCTCAACGCATTGATTCGACTGTTCCTCAAAATCTTCAATGCGGTTTTTCACTGGAACTTGGTCATGTAAACGAAGATAATTTTACTATGCATGATTTGTATCAGTTGCTGGATAATCTGAAATCTACAGAGAGGGTAATTGATGTACGGACGCCCAACGAGTATTCTCAAGGTCATGTCCCCGGTAGTTTAAATATTCCCATGGGTAACGAACAGTCGTTTCTTGAAGAGCTCAGCAGTTATCAAAGAATATTTGTACATTGCCACTCTGGACGCAGGGCACAAACTGTTTACACAATGCTTGGAATGCAGGGTTTGGAAAATGTTGTCTGTATCAACAGTTCCGGAATGGCAGACTGGACGATAGCAGGCTTTCCTGTGGAACGGTAAGGGAGGCACCCTCAATGAAGAAGAGTATCCTGGTCAAATTCAGTTTAATTCCCGCTTTACTACTTATTCCAACTATACTTTGGGCCGCTTCTACGGAAATATCTGGAATGCCCTGGTGGGGCTGGCCGACGGCCTTATTTTTCACAACCTTTTTCATGGGTGTTTTCGGTGTAATGGCCGGAATTGGCGGCGGTGTTTTGTTTGTCCCTCTGGTTAGTGGTTTTTTCCCGTTTCACATCGACTTTGTCCGAGGTGCAGGCTTGTTTATTGCCCTCGGCAGTTCACTTGCTGCTGCTCCACATTTACTGGAAAAAAACCTGGCTAGTTTGAAGCTCGCGCTACCGGCTGCGTTGATTGCTTCTGCCTTTGCAATTGTAGGGGCATTTCTGGGACTTTGGCTTTCTGCACTGAATCCGGCATATATTCACGGGAGCCTGGGTCTAACGATTATCGCTATCGTTTTCATCATGCTGTTTGCAAAAAACACGGAGAACCCGGAAGTGAGCAGGGGAAACAAATTGACCGAGCTTTTGCAAATCAATGGTATTTACACCGAAGAAACTACCGGCAAAGAAGTTAGTTGGACTGTTCACCACACAAAGAGAGGTATGTTCGGTTTTGTGGTCGTCGGTTTGCTGGCAGGTATTTTTGGATTGGGTGCAGGCTGGGCGAATGTTCCCTATTTTGAACTTGTTGATGGGAGCACCGGTAAAAGTCGCAGTTGCTACAAGCAGTTTTGCGCTTTCAATTACGGACAGCACAGCGGCCTGGATTTACATGAATAAAGGAGCAGTTTTGCCAATAATAGTTGTTCCCTCAATGGTCGGTATCATGCTGGGGGCAAGAATTGGTTCAAAGTTGCTTGCCAAAAGTTAAACCAACTGTAATTCGTTACATCGTCATCACAGTTCTTCTTTTGGCAGGAGTACGTTCCCTGTTGAAAGCTTTTGGTATTTGAGTCACAAACTTGGAGAACTAATGGAAAAATCTATAGTTTTTGAAAATGCTCCAGAGCAGCATATATACGCAAAAATTATATATCACATAAGTAATTTGGGTTTGCTTGTTCTGATTATGGGCTTCATTTTGTATATTTTCGGAGTGCTGACTCCGCTCGTTCCGCTGGAAGAACTGCCTCAGTATTGGTCATTATCTTTAACGCAGTTTCTGGAAAAAACCGGAGCGCCTACCGGCTGGCGATGGACAGCAATGTTAGGTTATGGTGATGTAATACCGTTTTTAGGGGTTACCATTTTGGCCTCCGTTACTTTTGTTTGTTTTCTAGCTTTGTTGTTTAGTTTTCTGCAAAGAGGAGCCAAAGTGCTGGCATTTATTGCGGCAATGGAGTTGTTCTTCATTCTAATCTCCGCCTCTAATCTTATCCAGATTTCCCACTGAAATCTCTCAACTTGAAGCCTTATCTTCTTCCATTTGCAGTCGCCCAGAAAATTCCTGCTTAAATCAATAAGTCCGAAAAATAAAGCTGATACCTCACTAAAAAGCACTGCAGCTTAGACAAGGGCTTCCAGCAGCCGGTTTTGGTATGCAGTGATCAAAGCTTCGCCATAATGGGGTAGCTTCTCCAGGCGGCGTTTTACCGGTGTTTTGTCCGTTTGCGGGCGCATTACCTGATGTAAAGTGTAACGCAGAATATCCTGGGGATTTTGAATACAGTAAAGAATGAATGTCAAAGCATCGTTTTCCGGGTTTTTTTCGTAAATGAGCCACAACAGCTTAACTATGTGAAAATGATTGATTCCGCGTGAACATTGCCGGTCCACAAATTCCAGGATTGATTTAAGGTAATTATCGGCCCTGAAACCTTGCGGTAGCCCTGCTGATTCAGTGAACTCCTGATAATAAAGCAAAGTCAGCACCGAAGAGCAGAAATAGCTCCAGGCTTTTCTAAAATCATCCAGAGGTATCAACTGTCTTTGAGGAACCGTGTCCGGTTCTGCCTGCAGTACTGTCTCCTCGTTGGTGTCCAGTAACACTCCAAGGGAACTTTGTATTGACTTGATTGCCGGCAATCGAAATTTCATAACTGACATAAGCCTTTTCAGGCGTAGACCATCAGCACTTTCCAAAAAACCTGCTGCCCTTGATTCCTCCGGCGACTGTGTCCACGCACTTAAACTGTGAAGTGCAGAATACAGTTTAGAATAAATTGACTCGGCATAGTACTTTTCCATCTTTTTTATTTCTTTTGACCATTCTTTCAAAGGGGTTCCGGAAGGAAGCATTTTTATCAGGCGCAATGGAAATTTTTGCCGTATATGGTCCAATTCCGAATTTTGCGGCATCTCCGGAACATAAAAGAGAATCACTTTTTTCTCTTTTCTCAACTGTCGCATTCTGGATCGAATTTGTGTACCGACTCCGTCTAATTCTACAGCTTCCGGAGGTTGTTTCAATTGTTCGTACAGTTCTTCAATAAATCCGGCAAGAGCAGAAATTTCTTCCAGTTTGTGAAGCACAGAGCGGATGTAATGTGAGAAGCGTTCTTGTTCAAAATTTTCATAAACCCGCATCTCATGGGGCAGAATGAAATGTAAATGTGAATTCAACTGCTTGACTCGTTCACTCACTTTCTGATTAAATTGCTCGGGATTTGTCCGGAACAATTCCTTAAATTCGGTAAAAATGGAGGAAAGTGTATGTTGTTCTTCGGTTGAGAGTGACTGAGCTTTCCACTTTTCGCGCCACTCATCTATCAATTGCTTCCGAATTTGATCTCCCTCTTTTTCCATGGAAAGACGGTATGACTTTGCAACACTTTCACAATGTCCTTCCAAACTATCTGAATGAAAATTAAATTCTTTGACCAGGTCCAGTATTTCAGGAATTGCGGCAGTAATTTGTTTTTGTCCTTTCACACTTTGCTGGTAAAACTCAAGAGGCAGGATTTGCTCATTGAAGAATATATTTCCAAATAATTTTGAAAATACATTGCGAGTAATGTTGACGATAACTTCTGCAGTTTCCAGTTTTTTTGGCAGAATGATCGTCACCTTGAATGATCTTGAATCAATGAAGGAATCTATTCGTGAGGCAGGAAGTGTAACATTTTTTGGTAGAGGTGAGCCGATTTCAGTCTCGTATGTTGTCTGATCAATAAAACGCAGCAGATGGCTGGCGTAATTTATTTTCAAACCTAATCTGCCTGGGAAATCAAGCATGTCGGGAAGTTTTTCGCTCAAAAATGTTTTTGTCTCAAGCGGAATCGATTTAGAAAATTCTAACCGAAAAAATTTTGAGGTGGGAGTTTGTCCTTTTTCCTGATCATGATTTTGGAGTTGGGAATCTCCAATTGTACGGAGCTCAGGATCAAAACGCTCTTCAAAAGATTTGTCGTTGCTGTCAAAGGACTTCATGAAATTGTACCCTTGAATGGCCTGGCTCACGACCGGGGATCAATGCTTCCTGACAGAAGCTATATCTTCGTTCCATTCTCTCAGTTTATGCGGACCTTCGAGTGTAGTTTTCAGTTCGACTAAATCCAAAAACTTTTTATCTTCCAAATCAACATTGGGATACCTCCTTCTTAAATAGCCCCAGAGGTTAAGGTAGTTCTCCTCTATTTGCCAATCTTCATTCTTCGACTTCTGCTCTGTTTTGGGCCGTTCAGTAAATGGGTAAAAAACCTTGCTCATACTACTTTCTCGAAAACTCTGTTTATTATCTTTCCAAACTCACTGTTCCAGAAAACTTATCCGGAAATTTAGAATTTATCACCAATGCTGCCGAAAGTTTTAACGTCCTTATACTCTATGTAGCAATATTGTTGCCTGAAAATATAATCAGGTTAGGAAAAAGTTGAATAATCTATTAAATACATAGCTAATATATTGTTAATACAAACTAATTTATTATTAGTTTAAAATAAAAAAATTATAAAATAATTTTCATAATTTACAATTGCGTTGATCAAAGAGCAAAACAATTTGTGGATTTGGGAGGAGAATTAAGATGTAAATCTATTTCATTAAATTCCCAATTACTTGTAAAAAATACAATATGAAGGTATATATTGGTTTCAACTAAAACCACCAAATTTGGGTTTCTATTTAGTGGATAACGATTCATTTGAAAAAATAAATCAGTACAGCAGGCGTGAGGTGCTGAAATTTCTTTCATTCGCAGGAGTGATGGGTACGATCGTGTTTCTTCTGAACAGTTGTACTCTGCCTGCCGGCATGAGACAAATCACTGGTGAAGTTTTCATTAACGGACGTAGAATCAGGCCCGACCAGTTGAAAGGAACTGATGGTGTGCTTGTAGAAAATGATGCTTCGATCAGTACAGGATCAGCCGGATCTGCTGTCTTTGTTATTGGTAGAGATGCATTTCTTATCCGTGGAAACAGCAGACTGGAACTTAACCCTACACTTGACAGGAAACAAAACGAAATTTCCGGATTCAGTCTCAGATCAGGAGCAATACTTTCAGTATTTGCCGGGAAAAAGCGTACATTGAGAACCGTTACAGCCGTTATTGGAATCAAGGGAACTGGAGTCTATCTTGAGGCTGATTCTGAAAAAACCTACGTGTGTACCTGTTACGGGACTTCCCATTTGCAGGTTAAGGGTGCCCCCGAAATCAGCGAAACCGTCACCACCAGTCATCATGACCAACCACGTTTCATCTACTCTGGAGAAAAACGGATTGAACAAGCACCGGTGATCAACCATTCAGATCAAGAACTGATACTGCTTGAAAAATTGGTGGGCCGCATTCCTCCTTTCGTAAAACCGAATAGGAACGATGGAGGCAAATCTTCAAAGTCAGATAGCCCTTATTCATCTAATAAATACGGATATTGATCCATTAATTAAGGCTCCCTGAATACCAAGCCGGAATAGCTTTTATTGTGTTGGAGAGAGGTTTATTCATTTTCACCCTGTTCCATTTTCCCGTTTAATATGGAATTGAATTCCAATATACAGGGATTATTAAAACCACAGCAAGTTCAGAATTACTGTCTTAAGGTGAAGGACAAAAGGAGAACTATGTTTTAGATTGAAGCGGATTCAGATGAGTGATACTTTTATGGAAGCTAAAATATTTTGCACATGAAATCACCATCCCTAAAAGAGCCCTTATGAGAGATCGAATAATATCTATTAAAGCCATGGAAATCCTGGATTCACGCGGAAATCCAACAATTCGCTCCACAGTAATTCTTGAAAGCGGAGTAACCGGAACTGCGTCTGTTCCGTCCGGAGCATCAACTGGTGAAAATGAAGCTCTTGAACTCAGGGATGGTGACAAAGCCCGTTATGCCGGAAAGGGAGTACTCAAAGCTGTAGAAAATGTGAATCAGGAAATTGCACCGGAACTGCTGGGAATGACTCCGGATCGGCAGGCAGAAATTGACAGGATGATGCTGAAACTGGACGGCACTGCGACCAAAAGTAATTTGGGCGCAAACGCAATTCTCAGTGTTTCAATGGCCGTTGCGGTAACTGCGGCCAATTCACACAACCTTCCACTTTATGCTTATCTCGGAGGTGTGGGCGGATTCCGTTTACCGATGCCGATGATGAACATTATCAATGGCGGAGAACATGCTGACAATAGTGTAGATTTGCAGGAATTCATGGTTATGCCGATTGGCGCACCAACATTCCGGGAAGCCTTGCGTTATGGCGCGGAAACATTTCATGCGCTGAAAAAAATCCTGCTTAAAAAAGGCTATGCGACAAGTGTAGGTGACGAAGGCGGTTTTGCGCCAAATCTTAAAAGCAATGAAGAGGCATGCGAAGTAATTCTTGAAGCAATTAAGGCTGCCGGATATGAACCCGGAAAAGACATTTCACTGGCCATGGATGCCGCAGCGTCATCTTTTTATAAAAAAGGTGCGTATGACTTTTTTAAGTCCGGACAGGGCACAAAAAATTCAACGGAGATGCTGGGATTTTACAGTAGTATGGTTGAAAAATATCCGGTTGTTTCAATTGAAGATCCGATGGATGAGCATGATTGGGACGGTTTTTCAGCCATTACCAAAAAACTTGGTAAAAAAGTTCAAATTGTTGGAGATGATTTGTTTGTGACAAACACAGATTTTGTCAAAAAAGGGATCAGTAAAAATGCGGCCAATGCGGTTCTGATTAAACTCAATCAAATCGGGACAGTTTCTGAAACTGTTGCCACCATTCAGCTTTGCCAAAAAGCAGGCTGGAATTATATTATTTCGCACCGCAGCGGTGAAACTGAAGATACGTTTTTGGCAGACTTTGCAGTTGCAATGGCCGGAGGGCAAATTAAAACTGGCTCAGCTTCACGCAGCGAGCGCATTGCAAAATATAACCGCTTACTTGAAATCGAATCAGAACTCGGTAAGTCCGCAATTTTCGGTAGTTGACCGCAAGTCTGCCGGGGTCGTGATTCTGAACCCAATCTGTCAACATTGAACCACTTGACATTCATTCCTTTGAAAAACAATCCTGAGGAGTCCGGACGCATTCTGAAAAACGCGCGGACGGTTACAATCTTTACCCTTTTTTCACGAATCCTGGGTGCAGCGCGGGATTTAGTGATTGCGCATGTCTTTGGTGCCGGTTGGGTGACGGATGCTTTTGTGCAGGCTTTTACAATTCCGAATGTCCTGCGCCGCCTGACTGCAGAGGGTTCGATGACTCTTGCTTTTCTTCCTCTCTACACAGAAATCCGTGAACGCAAGGATCCTGAAGCTGCAAAGAAATTTGCGGCAAAAACTTTAGGGCTCGTCCTGGCAGCAACAACTATTCTGACCGGCTTGGGAATTCTTTTCAGTCCTCAGTTGGTTTATCTGTTTGCGGCAGGTTTTGCTTCAAGTCCGGAAAAATACGACTTGACGGTGCTGCTGACAAGAGTCATGTTTCCATATTTGATTTTTGTTTCGATCGTTGCCTGGACAATGGGGGTACTCAATGCCGAAGGCCGTTTTGCAGCCCCGGCTGCAGCACCGATTTTATTAAATATCGGAATTATCGGGTCAGCATTCGGTATTTCCCCATTGTTGGAAGAACCGATGATTGGCATCGGCATCGGTGTTCTTCTAGGTGGAATCGCACAAATATTAATTCAAATACCCTCACTGAGAAAAGTTGGGCAATCCTTCAAACCGCAAAATTTTCTCAATGATGAGAATATTCAGCGCCTGCTGAAACTGCTTGGTCCGTCTTTGCTGGGAGTGGCGGTCTATCAAATCAATATCATTGTGCTGCGCAACCTCGCCAGTTTCATGCCCACAGGGCAAGTAACTCATTACTACAATGCCAGCCGACTCTCGGAACTGACTTTGGGTGTATTTGCTTTTGCAATCACTTCAGCCGGCTTTCCGGAATTAAGTCAGCACACTGCTGCCAAAAACTGGGAGAAAATCCGCAACACCCTGCGCTTTACCATGTCCACAACTTTACTGGTCATCTTTCCGGCCAGCATAGGTTTGGCGGTTGTTGCAGAACCGATTGTGTCAATGCTATATCTGCATGGTGCATATTCATGGAGCGACGTTCAAAATACGGCGCTCACGCTGCAGGCTTTTGCATTGAGTATTCCTGCAGTAGCAATGATTCGGTTGCAGACTTCAGTGTTTTTTTCACTTAAAGATACCCGCACTCCGGTCAAAGTTTCATTGTTCAGTATTTTGCTGACAGGGCTTCTGGGTTGGTGGTGGAGTCAAAGCCTGGAAATATTTGGCCTGGCCCTGGGGCTTGCTGCAGGAACCTGGTTTCAGTGGATTCTGTTGTCGCTCTTTTTGCTCAAGCAATCCGAATTACGCAAAAATTGGTGGCCCCTGCGGTCGTCTTTGCTTTATATGCTGGCTTCAGCAGGAATGGGAGGTTTTGCCTGGTATTCCAGAGGATATGGATCATGGGAAAACGGACCTTTTCTTGTTTACAACTGGGTGATTTTTGGAGGAATACTGCTTGGTTCAGCCTTGCTTTACGGATTATTGCTTTTAGTTTTCAGGGAAGAGCAAGTGCTGAGATTGAAAAACCATATGCTACAAATTAACACCTAATAATTCCAGCGTTGATGCCGCCATCACTTTGGCTGCCGTAACCATATCATCAATCACTATGTATTCGTCCGGCTGGTGAGCAAGGTCAAGGATTCCTGGACCGTAGGCAATACAGTCATGCAGATGTCCGATGCGGGCAATGTGTTTTTGATCATAGGTACCGGGAGAAATGACATGTTCAGGAGTTTTGCCCAGGATGCTCTGAATTGCAGAACTTACGGCTTGGACAACCGGGGCATCCGCATCTGTCATGGTTGGTAAAAACTCCATAATATCCTTGATTTGGTAACGAAAATTAGGACGTGAATCGGCTAGTTCCTTCAACAAGTCTGTGACTTCTGCTTTGACCTCAGTGATATCTTCTTCAATTAAAAAGCGTCGATCCATGATAAGCCGACAAGAATCAGCCACACAAGGACTGGGCAAGCCTTCAAAAGATTCGGCTTCACCTCCGTGAACTGCCTGCAGATTCAAAGTGGATCGTCTTGCTCCCTCCGGAACAACCGGCATTCGTGTTTGTTTTTTGTCCAGTGCAGGAAAAAGCCGTGACTCAATTAGC
>JGI24819J35694_1000115_pt1 | contig 15425 bp, 19 predicted proteins | sample METZYME_3_800m_FD_35694 | JGI IMG/M metagenome (IMG submission 35694) | reverse complement strand
AGCCACAAGCCCCGGCAATCAGCGAGAAACCCAACAGCAACGCGAGCAGAACGCGTGCACGTTGAAACATTGTCCCCTCCATGTCATGGAATAGATCAAACNGTCCCACTAGTTAACATCGAGCATTAACTGTAAGCAATACCTAAACAGGATCAAGCGGGTGCTTCTCGATGTCGAGCAGGCCAATGACGCACGCGTGGGCTTCTTGGCTGGTGGGCTCAGCGCTCCACAAGAATTCGCACCGTTGGCTGTTGGCGGGGTTCTGGCGGAGGCTCAGTAGTCGTACGCGCCCCAACGGAAGCGCCGGTAGTCCGCGTGGAGGAGCTGAAATACGTTGACACGCCAGAGACGTTCTATTGCAGGTGCTAAAGTAAATATAGTAAAATCCAACTACGACTGACCGATACTACTGCTTGATCATTTCGAGAAAGTTGAGCCGATCATGGCCATCACCGGGCTGCACACCCTGCTTTATTCCTCAGAGGTCGACGCCTTCCGCGCGGTGATGCGCGACGTGTTTGAGTTTCCACACGTGGCTTTCGATAATGGCTTCATGATCTTCGATTGTCCTCCAGCGACAATGGAGCCCCACCCTGGTCCGCCAGAGTTTGACGTCCACCCCGGCGATCGGGTGTCCCACGAGGTGGGGTTCGTATGTGATGAGATCGAAACAACGGTCGCGGAGTTGCGGGCCAAAGGGATCGAGTTCCGGGGCGAACCGAAAGACGAGGGCTGGGGCAAGGTCATTGTGATGGTGCTGCCCGGCGGCGTCGAGATGGTCGTGTACGAACCCAACGACTAGCCCGTCGTCTAAGCACGAACGCTGTCCTGTCAAAGCGCGGCCTGTTGGCTCGGAGCAAGGTGCGTAGTGACGCCCTGAATGCAGTTCAGCCGAGTGGGCATTGTAGGGGTGCCTGCGTATCCGCTCAGTGAGGACAAGTCACCTCTGGGAGTTTGAGGGCAGTGTCCCGTCGGCACCTCCATCGCTCCACCTGGCGCCAAGCCAGACTACGAAGACGTAGACGGGCCGGAACCCCAGGTATTTCGTGGATGATTGTTGGCGTTCCGTCTATGACCCTGCTTGGCCTCTCGCAGCGGTGGTTCATGGTGAGAAGGGCGCTATGCGTCTAACCCGGGACGTCAGCCGCCTCATGCCACTTGCCAATAGCCACCCTCGTGAACAGCCCGAACAGGGAGAACACGAGATAGCCGAGAGCGCCAGCGAGGATGGTGGCGGCGTAGAGGCGGGGGATCGTGGTCGTCCGGGCAGCGTATTGGTCGAGGAGGATGCCGATCCCCTTGTCTCCCTTGCGGAAGAAGAAGTCGCCAACGATCGCACCGATTACCGAGAGTCCGGCGGAGATGCGGAATCCCGCGAATATGGCGGGTGAAGCGGCGGGGAGTTGCAGTTTCCGCAGCCGAGTCAATCTCGACGTGTGGTGAAGCGTGAACAGGTCGTGATGTCCCGTTTCTACTGACTGGATACCGAAGAGTGTGTTATTGATGATCGGGAAGATCGACATGATGATGCACACGATCACCCGGGCGTTGAAGCTGTAATTGAACAAGATGCCGAGGAGGGGCACGAGGGCGAGGATCGGGATGCTTTGGAGTGCCACGGCGTAAGGCCACACTGAACGTTCGATCCATCGCGCCTGGCTCATCAGGATCGCGCATGTCATTCCCAACCCGATCGCGATGCCCAGCCCCCACAACGCGACTTGGGTCGTGAGCCACAGGGCCTCGAGCATCACCGAGAAGTTCTTCCAGTCGAGAAAGCCGTCCTGGATCACCTCGTGGATTGGAGGTACGAGGAAACGTCGGCGCTCTGCCATGCCGTAGTAGCTCAACCAGTACCAGAAGCCGAGAAACGCGACGAAGATGAGAGTCGGACCGGCCACGTCGATCACCGTGATCCGTCGACGTCTGGCCGGCGCCCGGGTCTTGCTCATGCGTGCGCTTCTTTGAGCGCCGCTGAAACCGTGCCACTCAGCTCGGCAAACCGGGGGTCGAAGCGGAGGTCGGGCTTTCGCGGATAGTCAAAGGGAATGTCGATTTCGGCTACCAACCGGCCAGGCCGGGCCGACATGACTAGGACCCTCGTTGACATGAACACCGCCTCGCCGATCGAGTGGGTGATGAACAGGCCGGCGAACCCTTCGTTCTTGAAGATCTCCTGAGTCTCCTCGTTCAGGCGCATGCGGGTGATTTCGTCAACNGCGCCGAAGGGCTCGTCGAAGAGGAAGACGGGCGGCCTAAGAGTCAACGTACGGGCCAGAGACACACGCATCTTCATGCCGCCTGACAGCGTTTTCGGATAGTGATTTTCGAACCCCTGCAGCCCGACCAGGTTGATAGCGGCCATGGCGAGCGCTTGTCGCTCACCCTTCGTGTAGCCGTGCAACTCGGCGAGCAGTTCGATGTTGCCCTGCACTGTCCGCCAGGGCAGGAGAGTTGCGTCTTGGAATACGTAGCCGAGCCGTTGGCGGTCCACCTCGACTGAACCGTCGGTGGGGTCGAGGAGACCAGAGGCGATTCTCAATAGTGTCGATTTGCCGCAGCCGGACGGGCCCACGATTGTGACGAACTCTCCAAGTCCGACCGAGAACGAGACGTCCCGCGTTGCCTCGGTGCCGTCGGGGAACACCATCGACACACGATCAAACTCCAGCGCCGACCTTTCCACGGGGTCAATCCCGTCGGTCATCACATCACGTTATCCATGAATGCATGTTGTTAATAGCACGTGTTGTGTATAACACCTAAACACGCCGAGATTCTCCTAGGCGCCGGTTACCAGCTTCGTTCCTTGTCAAAGGTGGCCGGTCGGAAGCGGATTATCGATCGCAGATTGTCGAGCATCTGTCTGGCTCGCCTTAGCAGGCGGCAATTATGGCGACCTCTAAACGCCAAGTCGACTGGGCTAGTTCGGGCACGGTGACGAGCGTAGAAGCGGCGTGGTGATCGCCGAGTGCGGTATCGCGAGCGGCCATGACCGGGCGTAGGTCNTCCCCGGCGACGACGTAGGTNGTGACCGAGACGATGTCGTCGACGGCCATTTTGGCANCGGCCAAGATTGCCTGGAGATTTGCCCACACCGTGGAGGCTTGGTCGCCGATGTCGTCGGAAACGCTTCCGTCCGGACTAACGGGGACGACGCCTGAGGTGTGGAGGAGTCTTGATGGGGCTTCACTGACAACCGCGTGGACGTAGTTTGCGACTGGGGGAGCGATCCCTGGGGGGGACACCGCGAGATTCATGCCAACACTCCTTCTACTGTTGCCTTCGGTAGGTGCGTCCTCTCAAGCCTTAGCTATTGGGACGCTCCGGACATCGTTAATACAAATATCTGTTCGATATGGCTTAATATTTCGATTAGTGTGTTGAAGGTTTTGTTCCTAAAGACCCTTCTGGCCCATTCATGAGAGACAACGTTGACGGTAGTCCTGACACCGGCCGCAGGCCCGGCATCTGGTCGCGGGCGTACCTTCCGATAACCGTTGCCAACCTGACCGTTGTCGCGACGGTCGGTTTTGGTGGACTAGCACTCGTCGCCGGCCTGTCGACAATCGCTGAGGATCTGGGCAATGTGCGCCTGTTGCCCTGGGTGTTTACCGGCTACTACGCGGCATCTGCGATTGCGGTCGTGGTCGCCGGCCCCGTTATCGATGCCGTTGGCGTCCGTCGGACTTTCCGTGTAACCGGGATCTGGCTGCTCCTGTTTACGGGCGCGGCAGCGGCCGCACCGTCGATGCTGATGCTCGTCCTCGTGCGCACGCTTCAGGGCTTCGGCGTAGGGCTCGTCTTTGCAGTCTCGACCGCGACAATCGGTCTGGGCTATCCCCACTATCTCCGCCCCCGCGCGTTTGCGGCGCAGTCGGTGGTGTTCGGGGTAATGGGGCTCGGTGGCCCTGCGTTGGCCGGCGCCATGTTGGCCGCTGGCGGGTGGAGGGTCATTTTCGTAGCCCAGTTGCCTGTGACGATGATCGCCCTGGTCTCGGGTTGGGTCACATTGCCCACGATCCGTGATCGTCCGGCCCGGATCCAGACTGATTGGAGGGGAACCTGGCTCCTGACCCTCGTTGTCGGTTGTTCGTTGGCGGCCGTATCCCAAGTGGGGGTGAGCTGGTGGGCTGCCGGGGCGGCGACAGTTTTGACCGCCGTGGTGATGAGGGCTTACTGGCGTCACAGTGGCCTAGTTGACGCACCGGTCCTGGCCCGTGAGCACCTCACCCGTTTTCCGCTGCAGTGGGTACACGTCACTTCAGGTATGGCGATCTTCATTGTGGTTGGGTCGGACAATTTCTTGCCCCTATACGTCCAGACTGCCCGAGGTCAATCGGTGGAGTTTGCGGCCTTTACCCTTGTGTTCGCGGCTGTGGGCTGGACTATGGGGTCTCTCATCTACAGCCGGCTACTCGTCGGTTGGCGCGAATCCGAGGTGATTCGACTCGGCTGTTGGCTCCTTATCCCTTCCCTCGGCCTGGCCGGCACCACTGTCGCCCTCATTGATTGGCCTCTACCGGTGTTGTTCGGGGCCCTCACGGTTATCGGCGTGTCCGTCGGTTTGGTGACCACGGCAGGGCTAACACTCCTCCAGGCCAACGGCCAGCAGGCAGAAATGGGCCGTTTGTCGGCTGCCCATGAGTTCGTCCGTCAACTCGCCATCATGTACGGCGTGGCCCTCGCGGGTGCCATCCTTCTTCTGGTGATCGATGTCCGAGTCGGTGACGTAGATGCGGTACGCGACGTCATCGCAGGGGAAGACATCGCCCTCGGTTCTGAGACGAACGATGCGATTCGCTACGGCGTCGTGTGGGCCTATGTCGCAGTTGGGATGTTCGCTATGGGATGCCTCCTGGCCGGAACGTCTCTCGTTCGTCGGACCCGGCGGCTGGCGCCTTAACTCGACACCCCTCGTCTGGCTGAAAAACTTCCCCTACAACTGGGGTGGCGTCATCATGCAGATGAACGTGGCCGTTTTCTTCGTCGGGTTCGCGACCTCTTGGAGTCGGCTGCTTTCAAAGTGGATCGCGTCACCCTCTTCCAACACAAAGCACTCGTCGTCAGTGAGCGTGATCTCGATAGCTCCTGTCAACACGTAGTACCACTCCTCGCGGGCCCGCTCGAGACGGACCGCCGGGAGCCTCTCACCGGCCGCCATCGTGCGATGGAACGGCAGCATCTGCCAATCCCTATACGGCGTTAGCAACACAGCCTCAACACCGGTATCCATCCAGGGGACCGCAGTCCGCTCCCCTGAGCGCACTACCGGATTGCCGGCATGAGTGCTCAAGAGCTGGAATAGCGGAATACGTAGGACCTCCGCGATGCGGCCGAGTGATTTGAGCGAAGGCGACACACGGTCGTTTTCCACCTGTGACAAGAACCCGCTAGTCAACTCGGCCTCGTCGGCGAGTTCTCGCAGTGTCATACCGAGTTCGTTGCGCCGTCGGCGCAGTGCGGCCCCCACACTCATGTTTGAGGCCCCCCTTATTGCTTTCCAGTGGTTAGGAGAATTTGCTCACTGTTATACACACGAGCCGAACGGGATCGTACCGGCCTTCGGGCGGTTGTTGCCGCGTAGCCGTGTTATCGGCCGAAGTCGAAGGTCTTGATCTCCTCCATAGCTTCGCTCAATGTGGTGACCGATCGCTCGAACAGTTGTCTTCCGTGTTCGGCGGTGGCGCCAGTCGGGTCGCCGATGTACCCGTCGGGGTTGAAGTCGTTCGACAGCCAACCGAATGAGACCGTACCGCCGAACTTCACGTGGGCGTTCTTGTCGAGAGCCTCCGGGACCCGCCGTTCGGCCTTGTCTAGTTGCACTTCGGCGGGTCTGAGGTGCATGAAGACCGATGTTTCATCGAGGCCGCCGTGGATGCCCATCCCTAGTTCGTTTTCGGTCGAGGGACCTCCATAGGCGGGCGGAATCATTGGGTGCATCAGGAACGTCTTGAGACCGAACTCGAGGCGGAGTTCTCGCAGAGCAGTCTCGAGATGGGTGGAATTTCCACCGTGTCCGTTGAGGAGGACGAGTCGTTCGGCTCCCGTTGTGGCGATCGATCGGCCGATGTCTCGCAGCATCGCCAGCAGGGTGTCGGGGGAGAGGTACAGCGTGCCTGGCGACCACGCGTGCTCGTTCGACTTAGAGATCGAGATGGTGGGTAACTGCCAGACGTCAAGTTGGTCTCCGCACTCGGCGACTATGGCGGAGGCGGTCTCGTGGGCGATGACGTGGTCGACAGAGAGGGGAAGATGGGGGCCGTGTTGTTCGACGGCACCGACCGGCAACAGCAGAATGGAGGAAGAGGAGATCTCGGTGGCGACCTCAGGGCCAGTCAGATCTTCGTAGCGACGGTTCATGAGTCTGGCGACTTCGGCAGGATCTGGAAGAAGTTGAGTTCGTTGCCGTGGGGGTCGATGATAAACACGCTGCGATGACCCCAGGGCATGTCGGCTGGGTCTTGCGGATCAGCGCCTGCGGCCACCAGTCGAGCGTGCTCCGCATCGGCGTCGATGACCTCCATCGCGAGTTGGGTACCGGATTCGACCCAGTCTCCTTCGAAGAACTCGACGAGTGTCCCCGCCCAGGCGAATAGACATCCTCGACAGCCGTCTTCGCCCCACGAGTCGGCTATGTCAAGTCCCAGTACGTCGGAATAGAAGGCCACACTTTCGTCGTAGCGGTCAGTTTGGAAAACGACCCTGAGGTTGTCCATCTCGTGACGGTAGCATGAACGCAAATGTTTGCTAGTTGCTAACTTTGCTTGGTCAACACTAGTTTATTTGGCATGGTGACCATGCCGAATCCGGCCTCAAGAAATGGACAGAGACCCGGTGACTGATGCAGATGTAATCGTCGTCGGCGCAGGCCATAACGGCCTGATTTGCGCGTCGTATCTCGCCCGATCCGGGTTCGACACATTAGTTCTGGAGTCACGGTCCACGGTGGGTGGGTGCACATCCACCGTGTCGGCTCTGGGCGCGAACTTCAACATCGGCGCCTCCGAGCACTCTGTTATCCGGGCGATGGACGTGATTGACGACCTTGACCTCACCGCCCACGGTCTTCGCTACCTCGAGGCCGATGCCAACTCCGTCAATGTGTTCTACGACGACACCGAACCGTGGGTCCACTTCCATGACCCCGAGCAGACCATCGAGAGCTTGGCGGCCAGCTACCCGAACCAGGTTGATGGTTATCGGCGCTATCTGGCCGATGCCATGCCAGTTGCTGAATTGGCGCTTGAGATGGCCCGCACCCCTCCGTCACTACGCCGGTTCGCCGCCACCGCCGGAAGACGGGGCCGGGCTACAGCCCGTCTCCTGAACTGGGACAAGCGCACCGCCAATGACGTCATGGCCGACTACTTCGACGACTGGCGAGTCTCGATGCCTTCGATCTCCCACGCACCAACCGCCTGGGGTCTTGGGCCCGATATGCCGGGCACCGGGATGGCCGCCCTCAACTTCGCGTCCCATCACCTAATGCAGCAAGGCCGGCCTCGCGGCGGTAGCGGGGCGCTGGGCAACGCGATTCGAGCTGCTTTCGAAATCGCAGGTGGTCGTGTCCGATGCGACAGTCGAGTCGATCACTTGATCATTCGCGGTGGAAGCATCAAGGGTGTACGGCTCTCGGATGGGACGGAACTTGCTTCCGATGTGGTGGTGACCTGCTGCGACCCACACCGTGTTTTCGTGGACTGGATCGACAAGCCGCCGCCAGCGGCTCGCCGAATGGTCAGGCGCTGGCATAACCGATACATCGACGAAGGGTCAGCGTCGAAACTCGACGCTGTCCTGACTGGGCTGCCACGGTTCAAGGGAGCAGACCAGATTGAGTCTCGCCACCCGGGTCTTGANGTCCTCAACCCGCCCATGACCGTCTCTCTTCGGCCCGATGAGTTGGCGACCGCCAACTGTCTTCGCGAGGAGGGACAGGTGTCCGAGAAGCCGACGCTGGCAATTAGTTATCCATCTGTGCTCGATCCGGAGATGAGCCCCGGCGACGGCCGTCACGTCCTAAGCCTAGAGATATTTTTCACTCCGTATTCCCTGCCGGGTGGTTGGTCAGACTCTAAGGAACCGGAGCGGTGGCTCGAGCTTTGGGCCGGGCTCATGGAACCCGGCGCTTTGGATCTGGTGGAGTCGTGGCGGGCGATGACGCCGGACCGGTACGAAGAGGAGTTATCCCTGCACCTCGGTTCGACCCCCTCGTATGTCGGTGCACCCTTGGATACGTTCCTCGGCCGACCACGGGAGACGACGCGCTACCGCACCCCGATCCCTGGTCTCTATCTTTCGGGTGCGGCGACGTTCCCTGGATCAGGGGTTATGGGGGCGCCGGGTCGTAATACGGCGGACGTTGTAACACGTGACCTGAGAGGCCCGGTTGGCCGTCGAATCAGATCGCTGAAGCGGCGGCGAGCGCAACTCCAAAATCGGTAGTGAGAGTGATCACCCTTTGCGATCACTTGAGGTAGCCGGGAGGACTGGCAAGTCATGACTTACAACAAGGTCTACGAGACCCTCGTTGCCACTGGTCTCAAGCGAATCGAGTCGGCGTCGGAAGCGGCTTACCGAGACGCATGGAATGAACGTGTAGTTCCGCTGGACTCAGATCCATTGGCTATGGCCATCGCCGGCGGTCTCATCGCGGACCGAATGGCTTGGGTGTTCGTTGCTGGTTACCAAGCTGCATGTCGACATGTGTTTTCATCAGCGGCACTCCGGTCGTGGGTTTCCTATGCAGCAACGGAGGATCGGGAGGGCGACCCACCGCTTCCTGGCGTCCGTCTTACCGGTGAGCCGTCTTCTGGAACTCTTTCCGGGAATAAAGCATGGATTGGCGCGGCTAGGGGCATGGAGCAACTCGTAGTCAGAGTTGGAACAGGTCCGGGGGCAACGTACTTTCTCATCGAGCGTGAACGCCGCGGCGTAACTATCGATCTGAAACCGCGGGACTTCTTGGCCGGCCTAAGTCAGGGACGCGCCCACTTCGAAGAAACGCCGGTGACTGGGGCCGACGTCGTTGATGGTGACGGCATCGAGATGCTTAAGTTCGTGGAGCCCCTGTACGTCTATGCAGCCTTTTGCGGTTTCGCGCTGAGCGGTATGTGCGAGTCCGACGTTGTCTCCCATTGTCACGATTGTCTGGACGCGGTTGACGAGGCTCTTTCCTCTCTGCGGGCCGGTGAGGTTGACGAGGTCCGACTGGGAGACGTCGATGCGCTAGTCCTGGACCTTCTCGCTCGGCTTGCAGGGAATCGGGCCAACGCTGCGGGTGNATGGGAGACCGATCAGAAGATCGTGGCTATGTATTCAAGAGACGTNGACGTCAACATCCCGCACTGATATCGATCTGATCGATTAGACGGCCCGGTGTATCTGGGTCCATTGATCGGCTGACGCAACGAGTTCGCCTCGGTGGTAGACGCGGCGTGACATCGGGGCATCAGCAATCGCCTCTCGTGGAGATACGGCGTTGATCACCAACAGGTCAGCCGGAGCTCCTGGGATGAGTTCAACTCGGCCGAGGCCAAGGCCGTCGCGGGCGTCGTTGCTCACCATCCCATAGGCATCGTCTGCAAGCTGATGGCCTGCCATGACCAACAGGGCAGCGGTTTCCAATGGGTCGCTTCGGCCCACCTGGTTATAGATGTCCTGGACGTTGTCGGCGCCCGCCGCAACTAGCACCCCGGCGTCTTGGAGGGCACGAATCGCAGTAAGGCCGCGGGGAATGGCTGACGAGAGCTCGCGGCCTTGGAGAAATAGGTTGGTCTGGGGTAGCGGGAAGACAGCGATACTCGCCTCGGCGATCTCCCTAGCCACCTCGGCCTGAACCTCCGGGGTCTGCATTCCGAGGCTCACGCAGTGACTGGCTGCCACCTGGTGTTCAAAACCGCGATCCTGAACCTGGCGAGCGAGTTCGCGAACGTCGAGTGATGAGGGGTCGAGCGTCTCGTCTACGTGGAGATCGATGCCGAGGCCAGCATCAGTTGCAGCGTCTAAGGCGGTCTTTATAAAGCCGGCGGGGTCGGTATCGAAGTTGGGAGCTCCGCCGACCAGATCGACACCGGCCTCGATTGCGTCCGCCAATGCGGCTCGATTGTCGGCACCCTCGGGGCCGGCCAGCGGAGTGATGGTGAGCGCAACTAGTTGGATGTCGACCAGTCCCTTGAAGTGTGACTTGGCCTCCTGCATTGCCAGCACATTTTTGGCACCGGAGTCACCACCGACATTTACGTGACTGCGGACAGCGGTGACACCGTGGACCAGCAGAAGATCGATGGCTTGGATGGCTCTCGCGACCATGCCCTCGTGGGTGAACTTCCCGGCCCGAACCGCGGTGGTCCATGCCTCGTAGCCCCCGTCGAGATCGCCGTCGAGGTTCGGGACCATCTCCGCGGTCAGAGCTTTGTCGAGATGGGCGTGGGGTTCGGCTAACGCAGGAAGGATTAGCCAACCTTTCAGTTCGTCGACTGGAGTGCCGTCGCCAAACGGTGCCGACGAGTCACGTACCGCGCTGATCAAACCGTCGATGATCTCGACGTCGACACGGCGTCCGTCAGGCAGTCGGCCGTCGCGGAGTAGCCGATCCGCCCTCAAGAAAATGTCACGACCGGACCGTCACCTTCGAAGTCGAATGCCATGAAGAACTGCATGCTGACGCGATCAGACTCCCCTGATGTCAGGGGTACCTCGTGATACTGCGTCGGATTGAAAACGTATAAGTCTCCTGCCGCGGCGGCGTAGGTAGCGACCTGCGCCCCTTCTACAACTCGCGGGTCCCAGCCCTTCGCACCCTTGTTCTTGAACTCGGTATCGTCCTCGGGCCGCCACCTCTGTCGGTACACAGTCAGTTCTCCGCCGGCTTCGGGGGGTTGAAGCATCAGTACGGCGGAAAACTGCGCATCCATTTCGGCCACGTTCCACCCGGCGGCATCCACCGATACGACGTCGCGGTGAACAGAGGACCCTGCACCGCTCCCATGCACGCGGAGGCTTCCCTGTCCGTACTCCTGGCCCTCCGGTCCCGTCGCAGCAACTACGGGTCGCTTCAGGTGCGACGCGAACATGAGGCGGATCCGGTCTCGCACATCGCCCTGGCCACGCTCGAGAAGGGACGCGATGGCTGGCTCCAGTTCAGCGGCTCGGGCAAAGTAGGCATCTGGGTCGCTCACGGCGTCGGGCAGATATACCCCGAGCGTTGACACGAGAGCGTCTCCAGACTTGAACGTGGTCATTGGTGCCGTCTTGAGAGCCTCGATCACTCCGGAGCACTCCGACTTGTCGAGAAAGCCGGGGAAGACCGCGTAGGGGATAGCTCCTGTCCAGAGGTCTTCGAGAAGCGTTTCGGTCGACGATGAGGATTCGGCCAAGACGACCGGTGACCAGGCTTCGTCCACTGAGTGACCTCCTCTTGCTCTTGCAGGCTGGTGTGCCCACTGAGTATGCTAGTATATAACAACTAAAGTTTTCAATCAGAAAACTAGTTGACAATCTAGCGCCTTCATCGTCCGGGGGAGTCGAAGGGATTACATCATGGTTGAGTACGCAGTCAAGACTCCACCCCACCATGCNACATGGCAGGAGTTCCTCGATGTTTGGCGAGTCACCGACGAGTGTGAGGCATACGCCCAAGCTTGGAACTTCGACCACTTNTACTCGCTGGGCGGCGACATGTACCCGGGGAGCGGAGACTCGCGCGGCCCCTGCCTTGAAAGCTGGACGATGCTCGCCGCGCTTGCCCAGGCAACGTCTCGGATTCGAATCGGGAGCATGGTTAACGCCATGCACTTCCGACACCCGGCCGTTACCGCGAAAATGGCCACAACGCTTGACATCATTTCCGACGGCCGTCTCGATCTCGGCCTGGGTGCTGGCTGGAACCTCGAAGAATCGGACGCCTACGGCATCGAGCTCGGCACGGTGACGGAACGCCTCGACCGCTTCGAGGAGGGTGTCGAGGTGATCATCCGCCTCCTGTCGCAGGAAGTCACCGACTTTGAAGGCCGGTATTACAAGATCACCGATGCTCGCTGTGAGCCGAAGGGGATACAGCATCCGCATCTACCCGTACTGATCGGAGGGGGTGGAAGAAAACGAACCCTCGCAATTGTCGCGAAGTGGGCTCAGAAGTGGGACGGCGGGTTCCGGTCGGTCCTCGAGTGGCAGGACACCAACGAGGCTCTTGTCGGGCACTGTGAAGCGATTGGGCGGGACCCATCGGAGATTTTCCGTACCGTTCACATCCCATGGGAATCGGGGGCGGATCCTTCGCAACTCAGAGACGAAGCTGCGGCGTTTGGCGAGGTAGGGGTCGATCAAGTGATTTTCAACATGCAAGGCCCACCCTCGACGGCACAGGTAGAGAAGCTCGGGGTCGAGCTCAGCGGACGGTGACCAGAGCGATGTCGAGAGTGCTACGCGACGCCCGGCTTGTGGACGGTCGTCGGGTCGATATCGAGATCGTCGACGGGCTGATCTGTGGCGTACACGATTCGGGTACCAGCTCAGGTGACGCTCCGGTCGACGACCTGGCGTCCTGGCTCGTTCTGCCCGCGCTGGCCGAGCCACATGCGCATCTCGATAATGCCCTGATCGCCGAGACGGTGCCGAACCTCCGGGGGGATCTTCAGGGGGCGTTCGAAGCGGGGGATGCGGCGGTAGCTGCCGGACAGATCACCCACGATGGCACGGTTGCCAGAGCCATCCAGGCCATCGAGTTGCTGTTGATCCATGGCGCTACGGCCGTTCGAAGTCACGTGGCCGTGGGCGGCCACTTCGGCGCTCGGAACGTGGTGGCCTTGCAGGAGGCTAAGTCGCACTTCAAGGGATTAATCGACATCCAATTAGTTGCGCTTGCGATCTCTCCGATGACCGGGTGCGAGGGTGCCGACAATCGAGCCGCATTGGCGTCGGCCGTCGAAGCCGGCGTAGACCTGATCGGCGGGTGTCCACACCTCGATCCCGACCCCGCCAGCTTCATAAAGACCGCCTTAGACGTTGCAACTGATGCTGGCCTCGGCATCGATCTCCACGTCGACGAGACGCTCGACCCCGCAGTTCTCACGCTCCGTGATTTGGCCCGTCAGGTGCAGGACAGCGGATTCGAGCACCAGGTCGCGGCCAGCCACTGCGTGAGTCTGGGAATGCAGACCCCCGAGGTGCAGGCCGAGGTGGCAAAGGAGGTCGCTGATGCCGGCGTGAGCGTGTTTTGTCTCCCCCAGACCAATCTTTTTCTCCAGGGCCGGCAGCACCTCACGGCCACACCTCGGGGACTGACCGCTGTGCGCGCGCTCCAAGACGCCGGGGTGCTGGTCGCTGCGGGTGCCGACAATGTGCAGGATCCGTTCAATCCTGTCGGCCGCAGTGACCCGCTCGAGACAGCGGCGCTGTTGGTTATGGCGGGGCACCAGACTCCCGATGCCGCCTATGGAATGGTCAGCAACGACGTTCGAGAAGGAATCGGCATGCCGCGGCTGAGCATCGAGATTGGGTCACCGGCTGACCTGATGGTTATCGATGCTGCTTCGCCTCGGGAGGCGATAGCCGATGCGCCGATGTCCCGTCGGGTCTACAGGAGGGGCGTTCTGGTGGCGTCAACCGATCAGCAGACAGCAGTTCATCGTAAGGAGTGAACGAGTTCGGTGGAAGGCCGAGACTTTCGTATATGCCTGCATAATGAAGGCTGAATGGAATAAATATGCACACAGGAGTGTTTCTTTTCGGGGGTGTCGAGATGGCGGACGCCGGGCCGGGCCCACCGGCACCGACTGACCGTCGGTACGACAGCCGGAAGATCTGGGAGACCACCGAGCGGATCATCGACATGGGCGTGGTGTCGGAACAACTCGGATTCGACTCGTANTGGCTGACCGAGCATCACTTCCAGTACGAGGGGTATGAGGTGATCCCCAACGGGATACTCATCGGGGCAATCCTCGCTGAGCGCACCAAACGGATCAAGATCGGCATGGCGTTTAACGTCGTCCCGCAGTGGCATCCACTACGGCTTGCGGAGGACTTCGCCACGCTTCACAACATCTCGGGAGGCCGGGGGATCCTGGGAGTGGGACGGGGCACCGTACCGCGCGAGGCGGAAACGCTGGGAGCAAAGATCGGCAGTTTCGACAACCCGGACAAGGCCGCGGCCGATCAGGTGAATCGCGAACAGTTCGAGGAGGCCATGCAGATCATCAAGATGGCCCTCGACCAGGAGACTTTCTCGTTCCACGGCAGGCACTACGACTGTCCGCCGCCGGGGATCCCCGATCGGGGCGGCGAGGTCGAGGAACTCACCCTGGTACCCCGACCGCTGTATCCGTACGAGACGTGGCAGGCCATCACCTCACCGCCAACGCTCGAGTTGGTTCCCAAGTGGGGTTGGGGTGGTGTCTGGTGGAACATAAATCCCAAGTTCCTGAAGATGTTCTGGGAGCGATATGCGGAGATCTACCAGGAGACCCACAGTCGCACCCTCGAGCGGGGTGAGAACCGGATGCTGGTTCTGAGCACACGGGTTGAAGACACCCACGAGAAGGCCGTCAAGGCGGTCCGACCCGGCCACGACGAGTTCTGGAAGTTCCTCGGGCCCTATGGGTGGAGCAAGGGCTATATGGGGGAGGACGGCAAACCGGCGCCTATGGGATTGGTGCCGACCCTCGAGGAGACACTCGATCAGAAGATCTTCGCGGTCGGCACGGCTGAGGACGTGGCCGAACAGATCGCGTGGTACGACGAGCAGATCGGCCTCGAGAACCTCCTGCTGTTCCCAGGCATGCCCGGTGACAAATACGAAGACATCGAGGAGCAACTTGGCCGTCTTGCGGGTGACGTGTTGCCCAAGCTTGTCTGAGAGGCGGGCCTCATATGGCCAGCATCATCACTTGCGCACCGACTAGCTCGATTCACACTCCGTCGATATCGCCCCATCTGCTGGCGGCTCCCAACGAAGCACACCGCCTGCTGTGCCTTAAGGGTCCTGCATGTCGGAGTGCTGGGTGAGTCGGCTTCTTTACTTTCTGATCGTGGTGACGGCGTTATTCGTTGGATGCTCGGCTGGCACCCCGGAGGTTCCTTTTGGCCCCGACGGGGAACCAGACCGGGAGCTGACGGTCGGTCGTGACTTGTGGTCGCAAAGTTGCGCCAGCTGCCATGGGAAAGACGGGGGCGGTAGCAGTGGGCCAAAGTTGAGCGGCGGGAGAGTGGGGGAGAAGTTCCCGGATCCCGCTGAGCAGAAACAGTTGATCCTCGAAGGTAGGGCTGGCATGCCGGCGTTCGCTGGGGAACTCAGCGATAGTGAAATTGAGGCCGTCGTGCGTTACACACGCGAGGTNCTGGGCTGAGCGGCTANTCCTACTGACTTTTGAACCGCACTTCTTTGGGGCAACGGGTTCCTGTACAGGGGGGGGAGTCGTTGA
>JGI24819J35694_1000098_pt1 | contig 16000 bp, 16 predicted proteins | sample METZYME_3_800m_FD_35694 | JGI IMG/M metagenome (IMG submission 35694) | reverse complement strand
CTCTAGGCTAAACGCATCTTCTGTTGAATGGGGCTGGGTCGCCATGGTCACGACGCGCACGACATCACCGTACCGGTCGCCAAAGAACGCCAATGCACCCTCGCGGACCGCTTCGCTGTAGCTGGTCTCGTGGGAGGTGATGGTTAAGTTACCCCGGACCTTTTCGTTGGCTAGTGATTGAACGGACAGAAGCTCGTCCCGGGTCAGGGCGCTGACGTGGCTAAAGTCGAAGCGCAGCCGCTCCGGGGCCACGAAAGATCCAGCCTGCCGGACATGCGCGCCAAGGACCGAGCGCAGGGCCGCGTGGAGGATGTGAGTCCCGCTATGGTTCCGAGAGGAGTCCAAACGCCGAGCCAATTCTACCGAGGCTGTGATCGCGTCGCCCACCGAGATCTCGCCTTGCTCCACGGTTCCCCGTTGAACGATCAATCCCGCCACCGGGCTCTGGGTGTCTTCCACCGTGAAGACGCCATTGGGGCCGCTGATGGAGCCCCGGTCGCCCAACTGTCCGCCACCCTCTGCATAGAAAGGCGACTGGCTGATGACAACTTCTATCTGCTGGCCCTGAGTGGCATGGTCCACGGAGATTCCGCCCAACAAGATAGCGGCGATCTTGGAGTCCTGCTGCATGAGGTCATAACCGACGAATTCGCTGGGGCCAACGCCCAACTCGGCGTAGGAAATCTGCATATCCATGCCTCCGGAGAACGAGCCCGAGGACCGGGACTGCTCTTTCTGAGCGTCCATCTCCCGCTCGAAACCCGCCATGTCCACTTCCAGCCCGTATTCTTTGGCAATCTCAGCAGTTAGCTCGGGTGGGAACCCGTAGGTGTCGTAAAGGACGAAAGTCTCGACATCAGACAAGGTGTTAAAGAACTTCCTTTGACTTTCCAACCCAGAGGGCAGATTGGATTTAAGGGCCTCGCCAACGATCTCTAACGTCCCATGGGTCGCGATATTCGCAATCTCTTCCAACATCAGCGCCGCATCGATGGTCTCAACGTCCAAGGTTCCTAAATTAGAGTTGGCTAACAGCAACTTGCGGATTGGTATGAACCCGTCTTCCAGAAGGGGCAGACCAGTCTGGATGGCCTCGGCGAACCTCCCTTCCTCGAGAGTTATCACCCGGATGATGAAATCTTGGTTTTCTGCGAGTTCTTTGTACACGCCGCTGAATTGGGGGATGGTAACTTCCACTACCTGCGTCAAGAAAGGACCAGTCAGGCCCAATTGCCGTCCGTAACGAATGGCGCGGCGGATGATCCGGCGCAGGACGTAGCCCCGACCCTCGTTGCCCGGCACCACCCCGTCGCCGATCAGAAATGCAGCAGCACGGGCGTGCTCGACCACCACCCTCATGGCGTAGTCTGTCTCAGTTTCGGCTCCGTAGGTCTTGCCGGTCAGTTGGCCGACCCGGTCGATGATGGGAACGAACAGGTCGGTCTCATAGATGTTGTTCTTGCCCTGGAGAATGACCATCGCCCGTTCCAGACCCATGCCGGTATCGACGGATGGGGCCGGCAGAGGCGTCCGGTTACCGGTGGGATCCTGGTAGTACTGCATGAACACCAGGTTCCACAATTCCACAAAGCGTTCGCAGTCACAGTTGGGATGGCAACCGTCGATAGGACTTGGTTCACCCGATTTCAACTCCTGTCGGAACTGGCCGGTCAGGTCGTCCGGCGGAATCATCCGGCCGTTGTGACAGCCCTTCTCCGAGCCGCCATCGAAGTGGACCTCGGAGCAGGGGCCGGTTGGTCCTTCGTTGCCAGCGGGACCCCACCAGTTATCTTTGTCGCCGTAGCGGTAGATCCGTTCCTCCGGAATGCCCACCTGGTCGCGCCAGATGGCGAAGGCCTCTTCATCATCCAGATGGATTGTTACATAGAGCCGTTCCGGGTCCAGCTTGAATAGCTCGGTGACCAACTCCCAGCAGTAACCTACCGCGCCCTCTTTGAAATAATCTCCGATGCTGAAGTTGCCCAGCATCTCGAAGAATGTCAGGTGTTTATGGTCGCCCACCTCGTCGATGTCGGTGGTGCGGAAGCTCTTCTGGCTGCTGGTCAGGCGTTTGGAAGGCGGGGTCTGCTCGCCCATAAAAAAAGGCTTGAACGGCACCATGCCGGCGCTAGTGAATAACAGGGTTGGGTCGCCGGCCGGAATCAATGAGGCCGAGGGCATATGTTGGTGCCCTTTCCTCTCAAAAAACTTTATGAAAGAGTCCCTAATCTGGTCGCCGTTCATTGATTTCCTTTTGCTTATTCTCTGAACTTTTTGTCCCGAATTTGGGTTAGCCCAAAACGGCTGGGCTGTCCGAAATCGGTGTCCAAAGTTACGGATTTCGCTCTCCGGAGGGGTTGAATTGAATTGTATTTGACCAGCCAAAGGCAGTCAACGGTTATTGTTGCTTTCCGGTCCGGTCTTGCCCTACCGACAGACCGGTCTAAAACTGTTTCCAGATTGTCATAATCCTGCTTGACCCGGCCGGTTGACGCCCTTAACATCTACTTGACGGACGCGAATTTTCGGACTCCGAACGTGTCCACCATCGGTTAAGTAGGAGGTGTTGATGGACTCCAGCATTATCTCCAAGATCGAAAAGGCAAGGCAATACGCTGAAGAAAAAGGCCGAGTAAGCATCACAAGCTTCGCCGCGACATTTAAGGGCAATCACGACCAATATGATGTCCGATTTGAAGACGGCGCCTGGCGCTGCGATTGTCATTTCTTCGCCACCAGAGAAGTTTGCAGCCATACCATGGCCCTGCAGCGGATCCTAGATGAAATGCTGACCAAACAACCCGAACCGGTGTAGTCGACCCAGGCAATTTAGACAACCGGCAAACCTTCTAAGGACGAGCGGTCCGGCCCAATATTTGGGCTGCACCAGGAAAACGTCCTGCTAAAAAGGCCTCCTGACAATCATGGAGGCCTTTTTTATTACCTTTTTAGGTTGGCACCCACCCGGCTCGCTGTTAGTATTTGGCCGGTAGCTAAAAGCCCCCTGACGGCTCGGACGGGGTTTCTCCCCAGATTTCGTGGACTATTAACATTCCGATTTGCACCAATTCACAGAAAATGAAGCTCCCGTAGAGAAGAGCAGCTTCGGAATTCCGCCGGCCCTACGCTATCCGGCCTACCGCGCCTATTGGTTTGGCCTACTGGCGTCGGTGAGCGGGTTCCAAATGTTTCGGGTGGGCCAGGGCTGGCTCATCTACGAGATCACCGGCAACCCCTGGTCCTTGGGCCTGGTCGGCGCCGCCAACGCCATCCCGGGGATCTTTTTCAATCTCTTTGGCGGCGTCTTCGCAGACCGATTGGACAAACGTCGTCTGATCATGTTCACCCAACTCACCACAGGCGGCCTGGTCTTTCTGCTGGCGACTCTGACCCTCTTTGATGTTGTGGAGGCTTGGCACGTACTGGTGGTAGCATTTCTGGCCGGCAGTGTGGAGGCTTTCGACAATCCGGCCCGTCAGGCCCTCTACCCCCACCTCATCGACCGCAAAGTAATGATGAGCGCGGTGGCGATGAACTCTGTTATTTGGCAGGGCACGCGGATTATCGCCCCGGGGATAGCCGGGATTCTCATCGATCTGATCAACACCCAATCAGCCCTCTACATATCCGGAATGGGTTTCGTGATGTTGGCTGTAGTGATGGGGCGGCTCAAGATACCGGCCATTCCTAGGGGAGCGCTGGGCAATCCGCTTCAAGATATTAAAGAGGGCTTGAAGTTTATCAAGGTCCATTCCGTCTTTTCCTTCCTGATCGGCATGACATTCTTCAACAGTTTCTTCGGTATGGCCTACGTTATGCTGATGCCCATCTTCGCTGTGGACATATTGGATGTGGGAGCGAAGGGCCAGGGGTTACTCCTGGGGATGTCCGGCGCAGGCGCGCTTGTTAACACTCTGTACATAGGCGCCCGTGGGAGCGTGCCCCACCGCGGCCTCGCAATCATTGCCGGGGCGGTGTTGTTCGGCCTGGCGGTGGCGGCTTTTGCCCTGACTGCCGAGTACGTGGGCTCTCTCTCGTTGGCCATGGGCTTGATGTTCATCATGGGAATCTTCAATTCTCTGTATATGATCTCAATCCAGAGTTCTTTGCAGATCATGGTCCCGGACCGGATGCGGGGTCGGGTCATGGGGTTTTACGGGATGACCTGGAGCATCATGCCGCTGGGCGGACTGCAGGCGAGCGCCCTAACAAGTATATGGAACGCTCCAATTGCCATCGCGGCCGGTGGGCTTGCGGTTGCCGCGTTCGCTTTGGGGACCTCATTATTCAATTCCACCGTCAGAAATCTCAGCAACAATCTGTCGCCGATCATTGATGAAGCGCCCAAAGATACAGCGCTCGAACCAGCTGTCCAAAAAGACGATTAGCCCAGAAAATTCTGTTGGCAAATCGCTCCGCCGACTCCCGTTGACAGGCAGGATTGGGCCTACTACACTCCCAATGTAGCCTTATTTGTTTGACAGAAAATTATCAATATTCAATAGGTTTTTATAGATTTTTACAGCCCTCGGGCCCAGAATACCGGCCCTCTGAAGGTTATTTCCCCGATCTTCCATCATCATCAATTCCCTTGATCTGTCTGCCCAGTGAATGGGGAAAGCAGACTGGTGGACGGAACCAACCGAAAACATATCCCCGGAGAGAACTTGGAATTCTTTGTCGTTGGACTGAACCACCGGACCGCGCCCGTAGAAGTCCGGGAACGCCTCTCGCTGAACAAAGAACAGCTTTTCGAGGCCCTGAGCGCGATGAGCGGTCAGCAGGTGGGTGGCGTTATCCTTTCCACCTGCAACCGGTCCGAGTTCTACACCATGGACCTCCCTAACGACGACCCGGAGACCGGCGCAGACCGGGTGAAGAAATTCTTGGTCGAGCGCTTCGGCATCTCTTTGCTGGACATTGACAGGTATCTCTACGTCTACCGCGGTTACGATTGCATCCACCATCTATTTCGTGTGTCCTCCAGCCTAGATTCAATGATTCTCGGCGAGGAGCAGATAATCGGCCAGGTGCGGGACGCCTACGAAGCTGCCACCACGGCCGGCACCGCCCAGGGGCCACTGGCCCAGTTGTTCCAGCAGGCACTCCGAGTGGGCCGAAGGGTGCGGCGCGAGACTGGCATCAGCAGAAACGCCCTTTCAGTAAGCCGCGCCTGCGTCGAGATGGCCAAGTCCGTGTTAGGCGACCTATCCAGCAGCCGGGTATTGGTGGTGGGAGCCGGTGAGGCGGGGGAACTAGCCGCTGAGGTCCTGAGTCTGTCGGGCGTAACCGACATCACCGTAACCAACCGGACATTCCAACGGGCGAAAGAACTGGCCGCGAACCTCTCAGCCCGTGCCGTGCCATTTGACGGGATGTCCAAGGCACTGCGTGACACGGACATCGTCATCGGCTGCACCGGCTCTCCCGGATACGTGCTGCAAGCAGACCTGATCAGCGACACCATGGCCGCCCGCCCGGACCGGCCCCTCTTGCTCATCGACATCGCCGTCCCTCGAGACATCGACCCCGAAGCCGCCCAGGTAAAGAATGTCTTCTTGAACGATGTNGACGACCTGGAATCAGCGACCCAGGCTAGCCGCGAGAAGAAAGCCAAGGAAGCGGAATGGGCCGAGGAATTAGCCACCGACGAAGCCCAGCAATTCCGACAATGGTGCCTGGACCTGGAGGCCCTGCCCACGGTTATCGAACTCCGCAACCGTGCCGACCAAGTCCGCTCGTCCGAACTGAACAAGACCCTGCGAAAGCTGAACGGGAAGCTTGACGAAGAGGCGCTGGAATCGCTGGACGCCATGACCAGGGCCATCGTCAACAAACTGCTTCATGACCCAACCATGTTCTTGAAAGAGCGTAAAGGCCCTGACGAACTGCAAGTCGCCAGGGAAATCTTCCGCCTGAGTGAAGACGGCCCCACCAGTCCGGATTAGCTCAGTATCCCCTTATTCGCCTTTACCCCTGCCCACACACCGCGAAACGGGCTATAATAACGTCCCGGTAATATCGGGATTATTATGTCATTAGTTGAAAAATACGCGCTACTCCCAGACGAGATTGACCGCCGCAGCATTGAGGTAGTTAAAGCCAGTCTGCCCCTCTTGGACGGCCTCACACCCGAAGAACGGTACGTGATTTGCCGCATCGTCCGCGCAGAAGGCGACCCAGAGATCGCTAAGACCGTGGGGTTCAGCCCCGGCGCGGTTGAGAAAGGCATCGCCGCCATCAAGGCTAAGGCTGCCGTAGTCACCGACGTGCGCATGGTGGAAGTCGGCATCTCCAAGGCCCTGCTCAGCAAGTGCGGCATCACCACCAACTGCCAGATCGACACACCCAACACCGCCGAGCGGGCCAAGTCGGACGGTACCACCCGTTCCGTGGCTGCGATCCGGGAACTGACTCCCCACCTGAACGGCGCTATCGCCGTGGTCGGCAACGCCCCCACCGCCTTATTGGCCCTGTTAGACATGATTACATCAGGGGAGGTCTCGCCCTCGCTGGTCATCGGTATGCCGGTGGGCTTCATCGCCTGCGCCGAGTCCAAAGCTGAACTGGCCAAGGTCGACGTGCCCTACATCTCCATCTGGGAGCGGCGCGGCGGCAGTTCAGCGGCGGCGGCCACGGTTAATGCACTGCTGGGACTGGCACTCCAAGAGGTGGCGCTTTGACCCAAGATAACAACGGCAACGACCGCTGGGGAGTGGTCCTTTTGGGACACGGTAGCCAGCGGGGCACCAGCAAATCCGAATGCTCGTGTGCGTGGTTGCAGCCTAAGACGCCGTCGGGGAAACCATCAGAAACTCCAAAATGGTGTCTGGACTGCCCCAGCACTCCCGACGGCCTGCGCCAAGCAGCCAACCGCCTGCAAGATATGCTTGAATTGGACCAATCTCAGATGGTGTTGTCCTGCCTGGAATTCATTGAACCCTTCCCACCGGAAGCGGTCAAGATGTTGGACGACCGGGGCATCCACAACGTGGTATTGGCGCCCTTCCTCCTAGGCAACGGCAAGCACGCCACCTTGGAGATGAACGAGATCCTTGAAGAAGTCCGGGGCCAATTGCCCGGCATCCAATTGCACCTGGCCGCCGGCCTGGGCCTGGACCCCAATCTGGCGGATGTGGTGGTCCAGAGGGTCCGGGAATTGGAAGGCTCGACAGACTCGCCTGCCGCCATCGAATCCGGGTCACGGGGCATTTTACTGGTTAAGGCAGGCACCAAGACCGAGTATGACGACTGCATCTGGCTGGAAGAATTGGGCCAGTTGGTCGAAGAACGATTGGGCGGCGGCTACGCCGTGGCGGTGGCCCAATCCCATTACGGCGACCCAACCATGGATGCCGCAGCCGCCAAGCTAGCAGAATCCCGGGCCGTGTCGTCCATCATGTGCGTCCCATACCTGTTCTTCCCAGGAATTATCCTCCAGCGAAATGTCATCGGCGGCATGGAGCAGATCAAAGAGCGGTATCCTAAAGTCTCCATGTCGGTTACCGCGCCATTGGGTGTGGGAGACAAGATCGTCGCCATCACTGCCGACCGGGTACGCCAGGTCTGGAATCAGGCGGTCAAATGAACCCGGCCAATGCCGGCAAGGGGACTCCCGAGAGCGATTACAGCCGGCCAACGGTCCGGGGCAAAGGCATGCGCACCGGTTACACCACCGGCGCCTGTGCCGCCGCCAGCTCTAAGGCGGCAGTCACGGCCCTGCTCACCGGAGACCCGGTGAACAAGATCACCATCCATCTTCCCATTGGCCAGGATGTTGAGTTCATCCTGAACCGTTGCGAGTGGATAGACCGGACTCCCGGCAGTGAGAAAGTCCTCTGCTCGGTAATCAAGAACGGAGGCGACGACCCAGATGCGACCCACGGTGCCGAGATCTGCGCCACAATCTCTCTAGGTCCCCCCAGCGAAGAAGGCGTCATCATCAAAGGCGGCATCGGCGTCGGCACGGTGACCTTCCCGGGTACCGGAATCCCCGTGGGCGAGCCGGCGGTGACACGGGTACCGAGGCGGATGATCATCGAGTCGGCCCTGGAAGCCGCCAAAGAACACGGCCTAGACTCCGGCAATGGCATCATCGTGGAAATCTCAGTGCCTACCGGCGAAGAGGTCGCCTTGAAGACCACCAACGCGCGCCTGGGCGTCATCGGCGGTATCTCTATACTTGGCAGCACCGGCGTGGTCCAACCCTACTCAACCGCCGCTTGGCGGGCCAGCGTGAACTTGGCAATAGATGTCGCCGGCACCAACAACCTTGATCACATGGTGTTGGCCACCGGTCTCCAGAGCGAGGCCTTCACCAAGAACCACCTAGACCTGCCGGACATGGCCTACGTCGGTGTGGGCATATTTAGCGGGGCCGCCCTCAAACGCTGCGTTGCCCGGGGGATAGCTCGGGCCACTCACGTCGGTATGGTGGGCAAATTTTCCAAGATGGCCGAGGGTTATTTCGTGACCCATGTGGCCGGCAACAAAGTGGACACCACCTTCCTAGCGGGTTTGGCCGGACAGTGCGGAGCATCAAAAGCTTTGCAGAGAGAGATGGCGGCAACCACGTCGGGCCGACACTTCGGAGAGATTGCCTTGGCCAACGGTCAACTCTCTCTGTTCAGCCTGATGAGCCAGATGGTCTGCGATGAGAGCCACAAGCTGCTGGGCGACAATGCAGGCAAGCTCATAGTAGATGCCATGTGCTTCGATTTCGATGGCACCCTCCTGGGCTACGGATCGACCTCTCCGGACGGCATCCCTCTGGTCTCGACGTCGGGAACGCCCAACAATGGTTAAGGACCCTCCGAACGTGGGCCGTTCCTTGGGTTTGCCTGACGACGCCTTCGAGCAGAGACGGCCCAACGAGGGCCAGATCACCAAGCGGGAGGTGCGCGCGGTCAGCCTGTACTCCCTTGGCCTCCGCCGAGACAGCGTGGTCTGGGACATCGGCGCGGGCACGGGGTCGATCTCAGTGGAAGCCGCACTGATCGCCCACAACGGCCAGGTTTACGCCGTGGAGCGCGACAACGATTCTCTGCCGTTATTGGAAGCCAACGTGGCCCAACTAGGATCGGAAAACATCCACATCGTTTTCGGGGAAGCCCCCGGTGCGCTTGAACCGTTGCCCAGTCCCGACTCGGTTTTCGTCGGCGGCAGCGGCGGCAACCTATCCGTAATATTGGAATACTCCGTATCGCGTCTCAACCCGGACGGTAGCATCGTGGTGAATCTGGCGGTATTGGAACGCACCCACGAAGCCTACGCACTGCTGAAGAAACTCGGCGTGAACGCCGAACTCACCCAGGTCGCCTCAGCCCGAGGCAAAGAGATGCCTGACGGCGCCGTGCGGTTGGAATCTCTGAACCCAGTGTTCATCGTCTCCGGCCGGCGCGGAAACTAGGTGGCCGGTATGACTCAAGATCCCACCGAATTTGGCTGCCTCTACGGCATCGGCGTTGGCCCCGGCGACCCGGAACTGATAACCCTGAAAGCGCTGAAGGCCCTGCAAAAGGCTCCGGTCATCTGCGTGCCGCAAGCAGCCAACCGGCGTGACAGCTATGCCCTGACCATCGTCAAAGATTACGTAAAACCGGAACAGGAGATACTGCGGGCGCCCTTCCCCACCGACGATGCCGAAGGCGCGGCCCAGGTCTGGCGGGAAGCCTCGGAAATGGTGGCTGAGAAGCTGAGAAAAGGTCAGGACGTGGCATTCCTCACTGAGGGCGACCCCATGCTGTTCAGCACCTTTTCTTATGTGCTGGCCGGGGTCCAAGAGTTGTGTCAGGAGGCACCCGTGGTGATCATTCCCGGTGTATCATCGGTGATGGCTGCCGCAGCTAGTTCGGGGGTCCCACTAGTAACCCACGGGCAGCGTCTGGCCATCCTCCCGGCGGCCTACGGGCTGGACGACCTGTCCGAAGCCACATCGAATTTCAATACGGTAGTATTGATGAAAGTCAGCCCCAACATCGTGAAAACGCTGGCCGACTTGGAAGGACTGGGGTTGACTGGGCAAAGCACCTACGTGCGCCGTGCCAGTACCGATCGCGAAAAGGTTATCCGCGACATCACAAAAATCACTGATGAGGATATGGACTACTTCTCCCTTCTGATCGTGAAGGGAAACCCAAAGGACCACACTAAATGATTGATACCAAAGGCAAGGTCTATATAGTCGGCGGCGGACCCGGAGACCCGGAACTGCTGACACTGAAAGCCAAGCGGATAATCGAATCGGCCGACCTGGTGATCTTCGCCGACTCTCTGGTGCCTCCAGAGGTCGTGGAATTCGCCAAAGAGGGCGCCCAGGTCATCGGCAGTAAAGAGCTGAACCTNGACGAGATTATGGAACTCGAATTGACCGCCGTTCACGAGGGCAAGATTGTCGCCAGAGTCCAAAGCGGCGACCCATCGATCTACGGGGCCATCCTGGAACAGATGCGCATCCTAGACAAAGAAGGCATCGATTATGAAATCATCCCGGGTGTCAGCGCCGCCTTCGCCGCCGCCGCGGTGCTCCGGTCTGAATTAACGGTCCCGGAGAAATCCCAGACGGTGATCTTGACCCGCATGGAAGGCCGGGTCGCCATGCCCGAAGGCGAACAACTAAAAGACCTGGCTGCCCACGGTTGCACGATGGTCATCTTCCTGAGCATCACCCGGATGACCAAGGTAGTACGCGAACTCACTTCCTCGGGCTACACCGAGGACACCCCAGTGGCGGTGGTCTACCGAGTGGGATGGCCCGATGAACTGGTTATTCGCGGCACGCTGAAAGACATCGCCGGCAAGGTACGGGCGGCCAAGATCACCCTGCAGGCGCTAATCATCGTGGGCGACGCCGTGAACCCCGGATTGGACGCGGCGGGCGCGGTCTCTCACCTGTATTCCTCGGATTACACCCACCGATACCGGAAGGGCTCGGGGACCCAGGCCAGTGGCAACGGAAAGGAATAACGTCCCCGAAAAGACAGCGATCATCGCGCTAACCCGCAACGGGGCCAGGATGGCGCGGACGTTGGCGGGGTCGTTGGACCGCGATCACACACTCTTTATCGACCGCCGATTTCGCAAAGATGACGATTCTGGCGAGGCCTTCGACCTGCCCTTGAGGCCGGTGGTGAAACGGGCCTTCGCCGAGTATTCCAGCCTGGTCCTGTTCCTATCCGCCGGGGCCTCTATCCGGCTCTTGGCGCCGCTGTTGGAAAGCAAACAGGTAGACCCGGCAGTGGTCTGTGTCGATGACGCCGGCAGCTTCTGTGTCAGCCTTATCTCCGGACATGTGGGCGGGGCCGACCAGTTAGCCCAGGAAGTGGCCGTCTGTCTTGGGGCCAGAGCGGTTGTAACGTCGGCCTCCCATGCCTCGGGCACCCTGGCCGTGGACCTGTTGGGCAGGGAGTTCGGCTGGCGGCTTAAAGCTGATTCAACAACTATCACCCGCGCCAGCGCCGCAGTGATCAACGGCCAGCCCATCGGTATCTGGCAGGGGGCCGGAGAATTCGGTTGGTGGCCTGATGGGACGCCANTGCCGGAGAACATCGCGATCTACGCAACCTTNGAGGACTTGGCCGCCTCGGCCTGTGCCATTGCACTGATAATCAGCGATACAACCGGCGATCTTGAAACGCTGCTGGCGGACAAGATCACCGTGGTGTACCGGCCCCGGAGTTTGGTGATTGGCATGGGCTGCCGCAGAGGAGTGCCGGTCGAGGAACTAGAATCGCTGTTGGCGGAAGCCTTGCGGGAAAACGGACTGTCCGCGGAGTGCCTGAACGAGATTGCCACCGCCGAGATCAAGCGGGGCGAACCAGGGCTGGAACAACTGGCCGAACGTCATGGGGTGCCATTGTCCTTCCTGCAGGCCGATGAACTGAACGGAGTATTTGAGACCAATCCCGGCGCCATCACCTCCAAGTCCGAGCGGGCTCACGGGCTGGTCGGTGTCTGGGGTGTGGCCGAGCCAGCGGCCCTGTTGACCGCCGGGGCCAGCGAATTACTGGTGACCAGGGAAAAGACGACGCGGGCTACGATCGCCATCGCCCGAAAAGATTTCACAGGAAATTCCTGAAAATAAGCGAGCACAATCCAATGACCAACCAACCGGGAAAAACCGGAAAGATATACTTGGTAGGCATCGGGCCTGGAGACGCCGAATACTTGGCTCCAGCCGCGAACAACGCCCTGGCCAAAAGCGATGTCATCGTCGGATTCCGAGCCTATATAGAGCAGATCGACGGTCTGATCGCTGGGAAAGACGTGGTCTCTATGGAATTGGGTCAAGAGTTGGAACGCGCGGCCGCGGCAGTGGACTCGGCCTACGCGGGAAAGACCGTGGCCGTTGTGTCTTCCGGCGACGCCGGTATCTACGGCATGTCCGGCCCGGTTTTCCGGGTGCTCACTGACCGGGACTGGGACGGCCAAAGTCCGGAAGTGGTGACAGTGCCCGGCGTTTCGGCCATGCAGGCGGCGGCGGCAGTCCTAGGNTCGCCTTTGATGCAGGACTTCTGCGCCATCAGTCTGAGCGACTTGCTCACCCCTTGGGAGAAGATTCGGGGACGTTTGGAGGCGGCGGGCCAGGGCGATTTCGTGGTGGCGCTCTATAACCCGCGCAGCCAACGGAGGCAGAGCCAGCTCTTGGAAGCCAGGGAGATACTGCTGAAACACCGGCCCGGGACCACCCCGGTCGGCATCGTCGGTGACGCTTTCCGTCCCGGCCAGCGGGTCAAGATCACCAGCCTTCAGGACCTGGAGAAAGACGCGAAATCGGTGGACATGGTGACCATCGTAGTCATCGGCAACTCCACCACCTACCTCCACGGCGGAAAGGTGATTACTCCCAGAGGCTACGAAGAAAAGACTAAGAAGAGCTAGGCCTGTCCTTCTCCGGAATCACTACATTGCGCCGCCGTTTCCCGCACCTCAATGATAATCAAATCGACTCCCTCACCCAATTCACACCTTTCTCACACTGTATTCCCAGGCGGCCCCTGATAATCTGCATATAAATAACTGTAGCCCGAACTATATGCCGTGGCCTCGGATTCTCTTGGTTTTTTCAGTCTGGAGAATCGTGTCCTATCAGTCCTTCCGATGGTACCTAATCGGCGCCTAAGGAGGCGGAACTTTGCTGGGTCAGAAAATATTGGTCGTCGACGACGAACCAAACATCGTCCAGTCCCTGGCCTTCGTCTTCAATCGAGAAGGTTTTGACGTAGCAACGGCGGGGGACGGGGTGCAGGCAATGTCGATGATCCGAGACTCCAAACCCAACCTTTTAATCCTGGATATCGTGATGCCCAATAAAAACGGGTACGAGGTGTGTCAGGAGATAAAATCAGACCCTGAATTACAGGACATCCAGGTGGTGATGTTGTCTTCGATAAGTAATGAAGACAGCCGCCGCCATGCAATGTAACAGGGCGCGGACGATTACATCAACAAGCCCTTTAGCCCGATGCAGGTTGTCACTAGAATCAAAGAACTCCTCGCCTAGCCCGGACCCCTCTACAAAGGCCCCCTCCACCGAACGCCTCGACCATCTCTATCTTTTCCCAGACGTTTCCTTTCATCAGCGTTGCTTACGTGCGCTAAAAACAAAGACCATGTACAATCCGTGCATCAGCAGCGGCAGGCACGTATCAGGAGCGAAAACCCCCATGAAAAGAAGCGAATCACGGATTCTTACGACCCACACCGGCAGCCTGCCCAGGTCGCCTGAACTACAGGAGATGCTACGCTCCAGGTTGGACCCTAAGTCAGGTGAAGCGGAGGAGTTTCGCACCCGCGTGGATGAGGGTGTGGCTGATGTGGTGGCTAAACAGGCGGCCATCGGGGTCGATGTCATCAATGACGGAGAACAGGGCCGCGTCCAATACGCCACCTACGTGAAGGATCGGTTGACCGGCTTCGACGGCGAACAGTTGCTACGGGCCCGTCCGCGGAAAGACATGTTGGACTTCCCTGAATTTGCCGCCCAGAGCGGCGTTTCCTCATCGGCCACTATACCCTGGCCAGCCTGCACCGGCCCCATCGAATGGAAAGACAAAGGCGCTGTGCAGCGGGACATCGAGCGGCTGAAGGCGGCCACCTCAGGCGTACAGTCCGAAGAGGTGTTCATGACCGCCGCATCGCCGGGAGTGATCGCCAACTTCCTAGTCAACGAGCATTACCCGTCAGACGAAGCCTACCTGTACGCGCTGGCCGAAGTCATGAAAGATGACTACAAAGCCATAGTCGACTCGGGCCTGTTGCTCCAGATCGATTGTCCCGACCTTGCGATGACCAGGATCACCCAGTTCTCGGACCTGAGTGAGGAAGAGTTTATCAAAGTAGTGGAGATGCATGTAGAAGTCCTGCAATACGCCCTGGCCGGCCTGGCGCCCGACCGCATGCGGCTTCATCTTTGTTGGGGTAACACCGAGGGGCCACACCATTACGATGTGCCCTTGAGGGAGATCGTAAACATTGTCTTGAAGGCGCCGCCCCAGGCAATTTCTTTCGAAGGCGCGAATCCACGCCACGCCCACGAGTGGAAAGTCTGGGAGGACGTGAAACTTCCCGATGGCAAGGTGATCATCCCCGGAGTCCTCGACACCACCACCAACTTCATCGAACACCCTGAGCTAGTCGCCGAGCGGATCGTCCGCTACTCCGGAGTGGTTGGCAAAGAGAACATGATGGTGGGCAGCGACTGCGGATTCGGGACATCGGCCTGGGGACGGCGGGTGGAGTCCAGGATCGCCTGGGCCAAACTGGAAGCGATGGTCGAGGGAGCGCGCCTAGCCAGCAAGGAACTTTGGTAGGGGTAGCAACCCCTTCCTCGGCGTCAGGGGAACCAGAGCATCTCGGCTTCAGTCTTGCTGGGAAATTTTAAAACTAAAAGTCACGGTGCGGGTGATGGTCCCGTCGGAGTCACGCTCGGAGCCGTACTCCTCCGCAGATAACCGAAGTTCCATGCCTAGGCCGCGCATGTCATTAGCCAGGGCTTCCACCCTGCGGCGGACCTCGGCTATGTCTTGGTCAAGTTCTGATTGGTCGTTTGTCGCCATCGGTCAGTTAAACACCTAAAGAGGGCACTGCGCTCTCATTTTCCAGCGCCGCACCCCAAGATCACTGGGCAGTATTTAGGGCCGTTAGTAGTAGACCGCGTTCCCGGTGCCGCCGCCGGCCATTATGACCTCTCCCGTCACGGCCCACGATTTGTCCGATGCCAGGTAGGCCGTCAGATAGCCGATCTCTGAAGCGTCGACCATCCGGTTGATGTGGTTGGTCCGGGGCGATCCATCAGCGAAATCGTGGGCCTCTGCGTTCGCGGGACTCATTCCCAATTCCTTTCCGCGGGCCTCCATCAAGCTGATTGTGCGCTCGGTGCGGGTCATTCCGGGGTGGATACAGTTAACGGTGATGCCGAATTTGCCCACCTGGGTGGCCAGTGTCTTGGTCATGTGAACCAGCGATACGTTACGGGCGCCGCCACTCAGGTTGCCTGCGTTCCGGGCATTGCCCCCGCTGATGTTGATGATCCGGCCCCAAGGCTGTTCTTTCAGGTAGGGAAGCGCCGCCCTAGCGCAGCGAAGCGCGCCGACATACTTAACATCAAAGTCGCCCAGCAACTCCTCATCTACTACGGTGTCGATGGGGCCGACCGCTCCCGGGGAGCCACCGGGCAACGAAGCGCTGTTGACCAGGATATCCAGGCCGCCCAATTGCTTGACCGCCTCGGCCATCACCCGGTCAACGTCTTCCCGGGATGTCACATCAAGGACCATGGGAATGACCCGCCGGCCGGTGATGTCTTCAATCTCTTTAGCCGCCTCATCCAACGCTGACTTGGTCCGGGATGCGATGACCACATCCACGCCCTCTCGAGCCAACTCTAGGGCGATAGCTTTGCCGATACCACGGCTGCCGCCGCCGACAAATGCGCGCTTGTCCTTCAGTCCTAGGTCCATGTTGTGTCTCCTCAATATCCGTTGGATGGTTCCTGAATTTG
>JGI24819J35694_1000096_pt1 | contig 16152 bp, 10 predicted proteins | sample METZYME_3_800m_FD_35694 | JGI IMG/M metagenome (IMG submission 35694) | reverse complement strand
ACGTCCACTCTGGCATCCTCGCTAACTTCTTCCAAAGCGGCATCGTGTTCTGACTGAGCATCGTTGAGTATCTTCCAAGGCGGGTTGCCGCTCAACCAGTCTCCCTTGATGCGTGCAGGCTCGACGCCCAGTCCGGTCAGTGTGGTCTGGCCCTTTGAGATGTGGAGGAGTCGTCTTAGGAGGTGCCTCTCGACGACCTCGGTGTCGACATTTAGTGGAAGTGGTTTGGAGTGCACGAACTTCCGGACGCTACTAATCAGAGTCCGGCAGAACTCGGCCTCAGTACCCTCATTCAGAACAGGCCCGATGACGGCTCCCATATCGAAGGGGGTGGGCATCTCCAGTTCGCCCGACAGCAGCGAGGTGTAGCCTGCTCTGATNCGCTGCTGNAGCTCCGTCGTCTCGAAGTATTCCCCTTTCTCCGTCAGCGCTCTCAGGCTCCCGCTCTTGATCCTCTTCAATGCGANCTCGGGATCGCAATCNACCCAGATACAGAGGTCAGGGACCAATGCAGCCGAGTTCATGTGGGCGACCCTGTCNATTCCGAGCCCGCCGACGAGCCCCTGATAGACGAGTGAGGAGTGGATGTTGCGCTCGCTGACCACAGCCTTGCCCTCCTCGAGACGAGGTAGTATCCAACCGTGAGAGTGGTCTACCCTGTCGGCTGCAAACAGGCCGGCCTCCTGTTCTGGGGTCATGGTCTTCCTGCGTACGGCCTCGATTGCCAGTCGTCCCAGAGGGTGTTTTCTCCTAGGCTCCCCGGTAATCTCTACGGCAGCGAACGAGAACTCCTTGCTCAGGACTTCAGAGACGACCTTGGTCGCCAGTCCCTTGCCGCTCCCATCGCCGCCTTCTATCGTAATCAGGTACACGGGCAAACCTCGAACTAATCCTCTGTGTGGTCTGTGAACTGATCCCTAGCGAGATGCGTCATCCCCATACCGAGGAGGATGAACATAGGGCCAATGAAAAGCATGCCTCGGCTCCAAAGTCCGAAGAAAGAGAGCCACCAGGTGCGTCGGTAGTGGTCGCCCCGGTAAGCCTCCAAGCCGCCCACCATCCCGGCGAGCCCGGCCAATAACGTCAGTCCGGCGATGGTGGTGCCGATTAGCACCGACTCGGCGAGATGGCTCTCGCCGGTCATGTCAGACTCGTAAAGCCCGTCACCCGGGGTGAGAGTGATGGATATCTGAGCGTGATCGCCTGGAATAAGCAGTATCCTGACCGTTACGTTCTCAGGGTGGTCGACAAGCAGTGTCGAAGCGCGTCTGGGAATCTCCTCGACCGAGAACCTCCCTCCTGAGTCGGTGAAATCATGACCTATCTCAAGTTCGTCCGAATCGAGGATACTGACCTTAACGCCTTCGACAGGGTCACCTCCAGTGGTGTTGTCCTCCAACGCCGTGTTCACCATTCCATTGACATCGGCGACACCATCGGAACTGTCTAGTTGGCCAGTCAGAATCTCGCCGACGTCGGCGGATATCAGAGCGACTCCGAGTATTGCCCCGAGCAGACTACCGATGAATATCATCAGCGCCCCGGCGACTCTGGTGGCAGAGTCTATCGAGAGGTCATGCAGCCATAGTTCCACGGCACTGTAATCGTCGAACTCGTCGTCGCTCATCGGGCTTCACCTCCCTCTTGCTTCTCCTCGCTGGGAGCCGGCGGCTGTTCAGTTTGCCGCCTAGCGATCATCAGGACAAAGAATCGTACGATTGCGCTCAGAAGACGCAAGGAACTCAGGATAATGACCAATGCTGCAATCAGGAGAACCGACGATATCCCCTTCAGGATGCTCAACGGCAGAGGTTCCGAGATGTTGTNGTCGGAGGGTGTCTGAGAGTTCTCGAACGAAACCAAGTGCATCGAGGTCCAGTTCTTGCCGGTAATCAGGAATGCATCCCGCTCTGGGAAGTAGGCTATCCCGTTCAACACGTCATTGTACCCGTCAGACTCGTTCTCGGTCAGAACCGAGGCGTCTATGGTCGACTCGACCTCGCCGGTGGTCTTGTCGATGGCGATGATAGAATCGCTGCCCCACACGTTCGCATACACCGTCTGACCGACGCACTCGAGCTCGTTGAGCAGGTCCACCTCGATGCCCTGATTAGTTACGGGGAGCGTTGCTTCAACGGAGAAGTTAGATGGGTTCCTGAAAGTCAGATCTGAAGTTCCGTTGGACATAACCAGATGGTTTCCGTCGTAGCACAGCCCCCAGCCCTCGCCGGAGTACGTGTGATTAGCGATGACCTCGAGCGTTTCGATGTCGAAAACCAAGGCAATCTCCTCCCTCCAAGTGAGCATCACGATAGTGTCCCCGACAACGGTGATGCCCTCTCCGAACAGGCTCTGGTCGAGTCGTGTCTGGCGCAGCACCTCCCCGCTCGAGGGATCCACTTCCCTAAGGCTGGAACTGCCGTACAGACCAGTGCTCTCGTAAAGTAAGCCGTCGTGCATCTCCAATCCCTGGGTGAATGCCCCCTCGTCGTGGGAATGAGACGATATGACGTGCAATTCAGTCGCCTCTGGGCCACCTTCAGCAGCGACAGGTGCGAATGTCAGAAGCAGTACGACCAGCAGAGTCTGGAAGACGCGTGGCGCCGGGCCGGGCCGAATCATGTACGAACGATGCTCCATCGATGTTAAAATAGGTCTTTGAGCGGATTGAACCTGAATACAACACGGAGTGTTGAACATGGAAGGAACCAGAACAGCGGCCTCACGCAGAGCACCTCTGCTGCTCATCGCGACCATGCTGCTCGCTAGCCTCTCCCCTATGGCCCTGGCAGAGCCTGAGTCAGATGAACCGTTTCTTGAAGTCATGTCGGGTGACCTGACGGACTTCACTCCCTCTATTGAGGGCAAGCGGTACATGTTCACCGAGGATGCCGAGCCAGTCTTCTCAGCCACTGGCTTCCTGAAGATGGAATGGAGGGACGCGGGCTATCCTGGGCTGGTCCTTCCATTCTCGCCCGGTTATCTCAACTCGAGATCCTCGGCCCGCTCTTGCGAGGACGCTTGGAGCCAAGGTGAGACGGGGAACATCTCAACTGCCAGCGGGACGGTGGCTGTGACCGTACAGAAGATATCGGCCAACTCGGCCATACTGGTGGAGGACGGGCAGATCATCTCCTCAACCACCCTCAACGACATCGCCTCGACCTGGGAATCGACCATCTATCCGACAGACACGACATATTTCGGCACCCCTCCGGACGTAGACAACAACTGTCAGGTCGAGATTGCCCTAATCTCGATTGACGGGGCCGGGGGCACTGGCGGTTACTTCTCTCCTGGAATCTCATCCGTCAGGGAGTCCGTTTTCGTCGATGTCGACGACCTGAGTTGGAGGAATACCATCCTAGCGCACGAGTTCCAGCACCTGCTGCACAGCGCTCGTGACCCCTACGAGTTTCTGTGGATTGACGAAGGCGCGGCCGACATGGCCGCATACCTCTGCTTCGGGGTCACAGACACGCTGACCGGCCACGCCAACGCATGGTCGCAGGACAGCAGCCTCGGCGTGCGGTGGTGGAATGGCAGGATAGCCGACTACGGTGCTGGTTTCATGTTCCTGATGTACCTCGCTGACAAGCTCGGTGGCGGGGCCGCGATTCAACGCCTCGTAGCCGACACCGCCACAGGGGGGGCTGCTATCGAGAACCTCGCGCAGAATCCCGAGACTGGCGCTACTGCCATCGGGACCACGATGAGCGAGATTTATGCCAACTTCAGCGCCGCCGTCTCTCTGGACAGTGCGCAGGGAGCATTCGGTTTCTCGAACCTCGACCTGACCTCGGGATGCATCGCCGCATATGTCTGCAAAGCCCAGATGAGCGGTTACAACGACCAGTGGGTGAACGACTGGAACAGCTCCAGCCAGAGCATCGAGGGTTGGGGGATGAGGGCCTACAAGTTCGCTCAAGGCTCTGGGGCCCCTCTCAATCTGATGGTACAACCAACTCAATTCGGCTTCGACGGCGCCATCATGGCCAAGGATGCTGACACCGGAACGTGGTCGATGAGCAGCCTGAGAATGGACTCTGGGACAGGAGCCGGGACGGGACTCGTTCACGGCTTCGGTAACACCACCGATGAGGTTTGGCTGCTGACATGGTACGAGTCGATGGTCAGCGACTGCGATTACAACTACGCCAGCTGCGGCATCACATTCGGCGCCTACCCCACCGCGATGCTGACTGTCTATGCCGGTCTCATCACGGACCCGGCTGAGGTGTCGATCGATGCCATCACTCCCTTCGACAGAGATGGCAACAACCTCGATGACAGCGTACAAATTGATCTCGATGTGCTGTCGAACGCGTTCTTTGAGATACTCGAGGTGACGGTCGGGGCCTATGTCAACAACACGCTGACTGACTCTGTGGTGTTCGACATCACCGCCGGCGACAACGTACCTTCTCCGAGGAGCGTCTGGTTCACACCGCCCTCCTCGGGTGAATGGACATTCGGAATCAGTATCCGCGATGTTACCGGGGAGGTCGTCGACCAAGCCTTCGCCCTGCCAATGACCATTGCCAACATGGAGCCAACCACCTCGGGGTCGATGTCCACCTCGATGACTCAGACATGGCTCCCCGTAGGCATGTTCGGCTCTGGCTACGACTCATGGGGCTTCGGTCAGATCAACGGCACTTTCAGCCACAACGAGACACCGACAGGGTACTTCTGGGATCTCGGCGACAACAATTCCTCTGGACTGAAGAACCCCGTCCATTCCTACCTCAATCCGGGGGATTACCAGATTGTCTTGGTGGTACAGGACCAAGGGGGGTACTACTCCGAGCCACAGTCTTGGAATATCTCGGTCAGTGACGCCTCCGACCCGGTCCCGGAAATCTCTGTCGAGGGGGTGGTGATAACCGACGAACTTGTGCTGCTGACGGACCAGAGGGTGCAATTCTCAGCGAGAGGGACCACGGACAACGTCCCTCTAGAGCAACTCGATTTCACCTGGGACTGGGGCGATGGTCAGTCTGAGTCGGGCCAAGGTCTGACTGGGTCAGGGCACTCTTGGGTCGACGGCAGTGCCGATGGGATCATCTACACGCTCATCCTGACCGTTGATGACGGCAACCACATCGTCGAGCATTCTCTGTACATCAGAGTGCTGAACCGCCTGCCCAAGCAGATCTTCGACGAGCCACTCCAAACCTACACACTGACACCGCTGACAATGCCGACTGTCTTCGAGGACTCAGATGGGATGATTGTGGAGTATTCCTGGTACTTCGAGGGCGGCGTCAACCTCGATGGCTCGGGAATGAGTCTGACCTCCAACTTCTCGGAAACCGAGTCAATCCTCCAAAACCCGAGCGTCGGATGGCTGGAACCGGGGATGAAGAACGTCACAATCGAAGTCACCGATGACGACGGGAACTCGTCTGTCGCTATCCTCCAGGTGCAAGTGCTGAACCAGCGTCCAGTAGCCGTCTTCTCGAGGCCTGTCGACGGCACTGTCGAAACCACCTACACTTTTGAGAGCGAGTCATTCGATCCTGACGGCGACACCTCCCTGCTTCAGACGATTTGGGAGATCTCGGGGCTCAGCGAGCCAGTGTACAACGTCTCCTCGGTCAGCCACACCTTCCTTGAGCCGGGTCTGTACACAATTGCCCTGACCGTCATCGACGACAGGGGCCTGTCTTCGGCCACTAAGTCATACTCACTCAGGATAGAGAACCCACTGCCGGTGCCCGAACTCACCTTCAGCTGCCCCAGCGTCAACGGCACCGTTCTGGATGGCATTCCGGAGGACCTGGGGGTCGTGGTCTGGCAGATTCCGCATACTCGCGATGGCAGCGCATTCGTTGCACCAGGCGACCCGATACGGTTCGACGGTTCCGATAGTTACGACGCCGACCCTCTGTTCATCGGCAGGACATCGACCGACCCAAGCGACCCTGAATGGAATGGAATCGTGTCATGGATCTGGGACTTCGGTGACGCCAGTCCACCAGCACACGGCCCCGTGGTCTGGCACGCTTACGAGATACCAGGGACCTATGCCGTCACCCTAACAGTAGTAGACGGCTTCGAGGGGGGCGAGACCAACATCACCTCGCTGACCGTGCACGTCTCCGTGGCACCGACTATCCTGACGAGAGATCCGATTTCAGCCGATTACGTGGGCCTGGGGGACTTGGTTCTACTGAATGCCAGTGCCACCGACGCCGACCTGACGAACGGCATAGAGGCCTGGCTCGACGTTGATGCCTCCGACGACAGCGATGGCGATGGCGATCCCGCGAACGACCGAGACAGGTCTCTGACCGGCCCCCTGACCGTCAGATGGGACCTCAACGCAATGGATGACACCAATCTGGATGGCGACTATCGCAATGACTGGCTCTGGGGGAATCAGACTTGGAACCAGCCTGGTGAAATCAGAATAGTGATGCAGGTATGCGACGGAGTCGGTGTCTGCTCCTCCGAGGACTACGTCATCACCGTGCTAGCCATTCAAGAGGATGACCGGCCTATGTCTCTAGCTGACCTCACTTGGAGTGATCTCGTGCCCGACAGGAAGAGCGGGGGGCTGCTGGCCCTCGTTGCAACCGTCCTCTTGCTCGGGTGGTTGATTATGAGGCAGAAGGACGAGGACGAGCTCGACGCCGAAGAAATGCTCGAGACCTACGACGTCGCTGAGGTGGAGGTCGAAGGAGGTCTTCCGGGAATGGACCAGCACAATCCCCCTCCTCAACCGAAGTACCTGACTGTCGGAGAGCGAAGAAACAAGGAGTCCGGATACATCCGACCTATCCGGACGAGGAGGCGCTGAGCGTGAGGAACGGCCCTAGGAAGCTCACTGCGACCCTGATCAACCTCTGTCTGCTCCTGCCTACGGTTGCCGTGTTCATCGCCGTCATTGCAGCCCCAATCGCATCGGCGGAGGCTTCCTGCGATGACCCATCGAGTGACATACCCGCAATCGACCAATACTTTGAGGAACACAGCGTCGAGGACGGCTGGGGCATTTGGTGGGAGGGCGGTAGCGAAGATCTAAGATCACTCGATGTGGGTTTCAGCACTGAGATGGAGATAGAAAATGACAGCGCCAACGCCATCAGCATGGAACTGGTGCCTGGCTACCGGTACACCTTCTGCATCACCCTTGTCGCCGACTCTGCCTCTCCGCCCAGCATGGGGGCTATAGGCGACGTCTACCTGATGACTGAGAGCAACTGGAACCGCTATACGGGCAGTTACGCCGACAGAGAGTGGGAGGACCTTGAAGAGGTGGTCAACACAATGCCGGTGGAGTGGCGAGACATGTTCGTCTGGCTCCCGTTCAGAGACGTCCACGCTTACGAGAGCGTTTCCAGCGAGGTCTTCTCAGTGGCGATCGACTCCAGCGGCTCGATGTGGTCATCCGTCGACTGGTTTGAGAGTGGTGACGCGAAGTACTACCTCGTCGTCGACGGATGGGACAACAGCAGGAACACCGACCGGGGTGCGGCCGGAGGGACCATGCAAGTGGAGATTCTCGTAGATGTGGAGGAGCGGACGACCCTTCCTAGTTTCATCGCATACATCCTCATCGCGGCTCTGCCACTGGCCTGCATCATAGCCCCTCTGATAATTCACAGCAGGTACATGAGTGCGGGCCTTGGTGATAATGAGGAAGAGCTCCGCCACGTACCTTATCTGGAAGACGAGAGCGACGAACGCGATGGCGCCGGCTAAGCGGCTTCATATTCAAGCAACTGCCACGCAGTCTGTAGGTCTGATGCGTTGATTCGTCCTTGCCTAGATAGATGCCATCCCGTCTCCATTGTCGTGTAGACCATGGCCTGCCCCAGCAGGGGGGCGTGTATTCGAGTCCAGTCACCGCCCGAGCCCGAGCCCATGATCGCGTTGGGGGTGTCTGAGCCGTTCAGAGACCAAGCGGCCTCGAAGAGGCGCAGACCGTCGTGCCGGCCCAAGGTACGGTAGCACATCTTCACTATCTCGCCGGCATCGGAGTTGTCCTCGACATCCTCGATGATCTCCGATGCCGATGGAGGCTGCTCCGAAGTGTGCTGAGAGGCGATTATTCTGGTCTTGCCCCCCGCTGAATCAACCAGTGCCTTGCGGGACTTGGGCTCTATGTCCAACTCAAGGTCGACCCAACTTACGCCACTCTCGATTGCGGCAGACAGAATCTCGATGCGCTGTTCCTCGGCGCCGGGATAATGCCCTCCTTGGCGCTTTGGACGGCAGGTGAGCACCACGGGCAGCTCGATACCCTGCTTGAGGGATGCAAGCGCTGTATGGANGTCTACCGAGTCCAATGGCTGTGGTATCATCTCTGGCTCTACGAACTTGGGACGAACGCGCTCGCCCCTGCCTTCCTCCGCCTTTTCCTCACGAGGATCGGGCTCAGGCATCTGCTCGACCACCCAGAGTTTGTCCAGTCGGATCTCCACAAGGTCGGCCCCTGTAGCTGTGGCCATCGCAGCGTCCTTCAGCATCTCATCGACAGTGCACCCACTCAGAGTCACGCAGATGAGAGGTCGAGCCATTCGCCCGCTCCACCTTGGCGTTCTGTTTAACCGTGTCGTGGAGGNGGNGAACAGGCCTTTAGGCCTGAAATCGGTCGAAAATAACCATTTTTCTCTGTTTTGTGGGTCCCCNTTNGGAGGGTTGAAGAACCCCACAAGCACACGATTGTAGTGATATNCTGAGGGTTCCCTAAGGGAACCCTCAAAAAAAGGAGTCGAAACCATGGCTGACGGGTACGATGCAGACAGCATCCAGGTCCTTGAGGGACTGGAGGCAGTTAGGAAGCGCCCGGGCATGTATCTGGGTGACCCGCATGATGGCTCCGCCCTCCACCACTGCATCTGGGAAGTGGTCGACAACGCCGTCGACGAGCACCTTGCTGGGTACAATCCCACCGTCGAAGTGAACCTCGAGAAGGACGGTTCTGTGACCGTCATCGACCACGGCAGGGGAATCCCGGTGGACAAGCACCCGGAGGAGGGCGTCAGCGCTGCCGAGGTCATCATGACCAAGTTACATGCCGGCGCTAAGTTCGACAACGAGTCCTACAAGGTCGCCGGTGGCCTGCACGGCGTCGGCGTGAGTGCTGTCAACGCAGTGTCCGAAAAGCTGACCATGACCATATACAGAGGTGGCAAGGTATGGTTCCAGGAATACGTCAAAGGTGAAAGGAAGGCTGCACTGAAAGCCACTGGGAAGTCCGATACCACGGGGACGGAGATCAACTTCAAGCCCGACCTGGACATCTTCAAAGATGTCACAGACTACGACTTCGATCAAATCAATATCAGACTGCGCCGTACGGCCTTCCTCAACGCCGGTCTGCGAATCTGGCTACGCGACTTCCGCGGTGAAGACGCAGTCGAGATCGAGCACAAGTACGACGGCGGCCTGAAGGAGTACGTACAGGCGATGAACGAGAAGAAGGAGGTCATTCACGACGAGGTCTTACACATCATCGGAACTAAAAACGGCGACAAGGGCGAGGTTCAGGTCGAGGTAGCCATGCAGTGGACCGATGCGTACTCGGAGGCGATTCACTGCTTCACCAACATCATCCACAACACCGACGGGGGCACTCACCTGTCCGGGCTGAAGGGCTCTCTGACCCGGACGGTGAACGCATACGCCCAGTCCAGGAAACTGCTGAAGAACGTCAGCAGCCTGTCCGGCGACGACGTCCGAGAAGGGTTGTCGGCGGTCATCTCTATCAAACATCCCGACCCTTCCTTCAACGCCCAGACCAAGTCCAAACTGGTGACCAGCGAGGTCGCCGGGATCGTTGAGCAGATCGTTAACGACAAGCTGGGCGACTACTTCGAGGAGAACCCGTCCGTCGCCCGCTCCATCGTCGACAAGGCCGTCCTCGCCAGCAAAGCGAGGGACGCTGCACGCAAGGCCCGTGATCTGACACGGAGAAAAGGCGTGCTGGAAGGCGGAGGCCTGCCTGGGCAACTGGCCGACTGCCAGTCACGGGACCCTGCGGAATGCGAGCTTTACATCGTCGAGGGCGAGAGCGCGGGCGGCTCTGCGAAGACCGCTCGAGACAGACGCACGCAGGCCGTGCTCCCTCTGCGTGGCAAGATTCTCAACGTCGAACGGCAGCAGCGTAACCTGACCAAGGTCTTCTCGAACGAGCAAATCCAGCGAATGATTCGAGCCCTTGGCGCTGGAGTTGGCAATGAGGAGGAGGACGAAGGCGCGTTCGACCCGGAGAAACTGCGTTATGGCAAAATCATCATCATGACCGATGCAGACATCGACGGAGCCCACATCCGCACCCTCATCCTCACTTTCATGTGGCGCTTCATGAGGCGCGCCATAGCCAACGGCAACGTGTTCATCGCAGCTCCACCACTGTTCTCAGTATCGCGTGGTAAGCACACTGAGTGGGTACACAGCGAGAAGGAACGCGTCGAGGCAGTCAGGCGCCTACAGAAGGAGGCGCCTTCAGCCAAGATCGACGTCCAGCGCTACAAGGGACTGGGCGAGATGAACCCAGAACAGTTGTGGGAGACCACGATGGACCCAGAGGTTCGCACGATGATGAAGGTCGAGATCAAGGACGCCGAGGAGGCAGACGAACTGTTCTCCGTGCTGATGGGGGAGGACGTGCCGGACCGGAGGGCGTTCATCGAAAAGAACGCATCCAAGGTGACGTCGTTGGACGTGTGAGGTAAAGTATGGTTGAGGATTTGCTTCGTAGAGACATCTCAGACGAGATGAAGGAGAGTTACATCAACTACGCGATGAGCGTAATCATCGGCAGAGCGCTGCCCGACGTCAGAGACGGGCTCAAGCCTGTCCATCGCAGAATCCTGTGGGGCATGCACCAAGCCGGGCACACCCACGAGAAGGGATACAGCAAGTCTGCCCGCTCGGTAGGCGAGGTGATGGGGAAGTATCACCCCCACGGCGACCAGGCCCTGTACGGCACCATGGTCAGGATGGCCCAGGACTTCTCGCTGAGGTATCCCCTGATAGACGGCCAGGGTAACTTCGGCTCGATAGACGGCGACCCACCTGCCGCAATGCGCTACACGGAGAGCAGGCTCGACAGGCTGTCGCAGCACATGCTCGACGACATCAACAAGGCCACCATCGACATGGAACCCAACTTCGACGACACCGAGAGCGAGCCAACTGTGCTGCCCGCGCGCCTTCCGAACCTCCTGCTGAATGGCAGTGATGGCATCGCCGTCGGGATGGCAACCAAGATTCCCCCTCACAACCTGAACGAAGTCGCTGCAGCCATCAAGTTCCACGTAGNGAAGGTAATCGAGCAGAATCGGAAAATCGGNNTCGACAACNCCCCGAAGATCGATGCTGNCGAGTACATGGAGTACCTCAAGGGGCCGGACTTCCCCACGGGGGCCACCATTCACGGCATCGACGGCATACTGGANATGTACCGCACCGGGAACGGTCGCTTCCACATCCGCTCTGACGTCGAGGTCCAAGAGGATTCGCGTGGCAAGAGGCTGGTCGTGCACTCCATCCCCTATCAGGTGAAGAAAGCGGGGATGCTGCAAGGCATAGCCGAACTCGTCCAGAAGGAGGCAATCAAGGGGATACGCGACATCAGAGACGAGTCGAGCAAGGAGGGAATTAGGGTCGTCATCGAGATCAAGCAGAACGCTGACCCTCATGCCGTCCTGAACCAGCTCTACAAGTCCAGCAGGCTACAGAAGTCCTACTCGGCTAACATGATGGGGATCCTAAAAGGAGAGCCGGTCCNACTCGACTTGCGGACAATCNTCCACACTCACGTTCGCCATCGGGAATCGGTAATCGAGCGAAGGACCCAGTTCGAACTCGACAAGGCCGATGCCCGCGCACATATCCTCGAGGGGCTGATGAAGGCTCAGAAGAGAATGGACGAGATTATCGAAGTAATCAGGAATTCCGAAGGTCGCGAGCAGATCGAGCAGTACCTGCGCGGCGACGAGAAGTACCCGAAGATCAAGCGCTTCGGCTTCTCCGAGAAACAGGCCAAGGCAATCGCTGAGAGACGCCTGTACCAGCTCGCCAAACTGAATGTTCAGGAGGTCGCTGAAGAACTCAAGAAACTGAAGGGCGCCATCAAGGACTACCAGGATATCCTCGGCAGCAGAATCCGACGTCTGAACATCGTAATCTCCGAATTGGACGAGGTCGTTGACAGGCATGGCGACGAGCGTAGATCTCAAATCGACCCTATGCCATTGTCAATGGACAGAGAGGATCTGGTCGCCGAGCAGGCGATTGTCATCTCGCTGACTCAGGACAACTACATCCGGCACCTACCCGTCGAGTCGTTCCGACTGCAGAACAGGGGTGGCAAGGGCCTGAAGGGAGTGGCGACCAAGGAGGAGGATACGCCCTCTAAGATTGTGACCTGCTTCTCCAAGGACAGGCTCCTCATCTTCACCGACATGGGTCGCGTCTACGGCCTCAGGGCTTGGGAGACGCCTTCCGCTAGCCGCTACGGCAGGGGCTCGCACATCCGCAACACGCTGACTCGGATCCGCGACGACGAGAAAGTCATCTCCATCCTTCCGATGAACCGGAGTCTCATTGAGGATCCCGAGGGGCACTACCTGATGTTCGCCACAGCCAACGGCCGGATCAAGAAGAGTAGGCTCTCGGAGTACGTCAAGATCAATCGCAACGGGAAGTACGCCCTCCGCTTTGCGGAGGGAGAGGGAGACACCCTGGTCACCGTCAGACCTGCGACGGATTCCGACCACGTCGTTCTGGTGTCGTCCCAAGGCAACGCCTGCAGGTTCATGCCGGCCCAAAAGAAGTCGAGGGTCGACCCAAACACCGGCGAGACCGTGACCACACACGTGGTCAGAGTGCAAGGCAGGGTCAGCCAAGGGGTGTCCGGCATGAAACTCAGGAAGGGCGACCAAGTGATCGGGATGATCGTCACCGACGACTTCGAAACAAGCGTTCTGACCATCTCAAGGTACGGGATGGCGAAGCGCAGCCGTCTGGGTTCGGGCGAGATGAAACCGGTCTCGGACGATGACGGCAAGATGCTCCTCGACGAGGATGGGGTCACCATCCAAGAGAGAGACGGCTATAGACGCACCAACAGGGGCACCAAGGGAGTTCGGACTATGTCCCTGCGAGACGACGACCACATCGTCAGCGTCCGTCAGATTCCCGATCTCAACGACCAGCTGTTCATGCTCACCGAGACCGGGATGATGATCAGGATGGTATCCGGTCAGACCAAGGAGACTCTCGGCAAGGTGACCAAGGGCACCCGCATAATGGAACTGCGAAACGCTGACCGAACGGGATACCTCGACGAGATCATCTTCGTAGCGAGGCTCCCTGCCGACTTGGTCGACTCCTCGGACGCCGACGACACTTCGCTTGAGGAAGAGTGAGGGAAACCGCTCGGCTTAAGCGATTAACGCGGGTGGCCAAAGCGCTGCGGCAGTCGCATAGCCTGGCCATTGCGCTGGATTGCTAATCCAGTGGTGTTTCACCTCGGGAGTTCGAATCTCCCCTGCCGCGCCACCTGATACAGGGTAGTGTTCATGCGGTTAGCCGGCTCACGCCCAGCATGGATTGGTTCGGGATGCTCGGGCTCGCCGTACTCGTAATCATCGCCCTAGTAGTGATGCGGCATCTCGGGCTCAAGCCCTCCAACGAGCGCGATTGGGTGGTAGAGAACAAGAAGATGGCATATGCCGAGTTCGACGGGGACGAAGTCGCACTGAGCAATGTCAGGGACTTCAGCTGGCGCACCACCAGGGACTACGACGAGCGCTGGACTGAGATGAGGTTTCGACTGAGCGAAGTCTGTAAGATTTGGCTGGTGCTGGAGTACTTCGACCCGAAGCGCCAGCCGATTGCCCACACCTTGATCAGTTTTGAGTTCGAGGATGGCAGGAGGCTGGCCTGCTCCATCGAAGTGCGCCGTGAGGTAGGGGAGGTATACCATCCGCTCAAGGGTATGCTCAGGCAGTACGAACTGCTCTACGTCTGGGGGACGGAGAGTGATGTGATAGGAGTGAGGGCAAGGTGCCGGAGGAAATCCAAGACGCATCTGTTCGAAGGCGTCGTGCTGGGGGAGGACAGTCACAGTAGGTTGTTGAAGTCGTTCCTCCGGAGAACAAACAAACTCCACGACGAGCCGGAGTGGTATCACAGCATCACCAACGCCTGCACGACCAACATAGTCAGGCACGTCAATGAGGTCTATCCCGGAAGAGTCCCGAGAGCGATAGCAGTCCTGCTCCCGGGACTCAGCCCGAAGATACTGGAGAGGAATAACCTGATCAGACTGGATGGTTCACTTGAGCAGACTATGGAATCGAGTCTGATTGACCAGTGCTCGCTCGACTGGGACGGAGAGTCGGACTACGGCAACTGGATCAGGGGCTAGTCGCATACGAGGTTTCAACAGATTGTCGCCCATGGCGGTGGCATGCTGACCCTAGAGCCGATGGATCTACACGACCCCATCGACTGGATGCTGCCTCCATCTAAGAGCCACATGATTCGCTGGCTCGCCCTAGCCGCACAGGCCGAGGGCGAGACCGTTCTGAGTTTCGACGGCGAGCCAGGCGAGGACATACTCTCGATGGCCGAGTGCCTGCGGCAACTGGGTGTTGGTATCGATCAGAGTGCCTCACAATGGAGCGTTACCGGTGTCGGCGCTGGTGGATTCAGCGAGCCGGAAGGGGTGCTGGACTGCGGCAACTCAGGGACTGCTGTCCGCTTCCTGACCGCGATTGCGGCTGGAATCGAATCAGAAGTGATGCTGGACGGTGACGCCTCCCTGAGGAGACGTGATCTGTCGACTCTGAACAGCGCTCTCCGCGAACTCGGCTGCAAGATATCATCGGACGCCGTGCCGCTGTCGGTGAAAGGCCCGATCGGCACCGGCGGGACCCACCTCGACATGCGCTCATCCAGCCAGCCACTCTCCGCACTCCTACTCGCCTCTCCGGGGTACTCGGGACCTCTGCATCTTGGGCTGTCTGAGGGGTCTGTAAGCCGCGGCTACTCCCGGCTCTCTTTCAAACTGGCAGAACTCTGCGGCTCGCCGAACCGACTCGACAGCGATATCGTGATTATCGAACCGTGGCGCGTCTCGCACCGGCTGCAGTTGGCATCCCGGATGAGACGAGCCTGCTCCCGATGGCGATGCTGATGTCCGAGTTGCATTGTGTCGAGGTGGGGGTTCGCGGCTGGGACAACGAGCTCACCCCCGCGTTGATGGCCTTGTCAGAGCAAGCGAGTGAGCTCGACCTGCGTGACGAGAGCGATGTCATCACGCCTGCGGCGGCACTGCTCGCTCTGGTTCGAGGAGGTCGGATTACAGGTGCCGCCCACTCCAGAGGAAAGGAGTCGGACAGGATCCTCAGGACGGTCGAGATGCTTGCCGCCTTCGGCATGGCGTCAAACGCGACGGATGATGGCATCGAGATCTCCGGCGGGCAGGTCCCGGCTAGGCCGGAGTCACCTGTCGAGACGCATGGTGACCATCGTATCGCGATGACGGCTATGGTGCTGGCCAGCAAGGTCGGAGGCACCATCGTCAACCCGGAGATCAGCGCCGTCACCGATCCAGAATTCATCGAGAGATTGACAGGTTTGGGGAAGTAGTATGGCGAAGTTCGAGGGGAATTTGGGGACTCACCTGCTGCTCCTCTTGGTGGCTGTGATATGGGGGACAACTTGGGCCGTAGCCAGATTTCTCAGCTACGGGCTGGACGAATCAACAGGGGCCAATCTTGGGCCAGCAACCGCTGCTTGGCTGAGATACTTGGTAGTCGTAATCGCCTTCGTGGCTTGGTGCTGGGCATACAGGAACCGCAATGGTCCGAGGCTGCTCCCTCACGACTCGCAATCATGGCGCTACACTGTGTGGTTGGGACTGCTCGGAACGATGGCATACCAACTTCTCTTCATGCATGGCATGAAGTGGACGGCGGCCGGCGACGCTTCCCTAATCATCCCCGTCAATCCCGTCTTCACCGTCCTCTTAGCGGCACCTATGCTGGGCCAGAAAGTGACGAAGCGGATGGCCTTTGGACTGTTACTTGGGATAGTTGGAGTTAGTGTGGTAGTTGGCTGGAGCCCGAACACCGACATCCCATTCGAGCATCGACTACTAGGAGATGCGATGATTGTCCTCGC
>JGI24819J35694_1000095_pt1 | contig 16177 bp, 15 predicted proteins | sample METZYME_3_800m_FD_35694 | JGI IMG/M metagenome (IMG submission 35694) | reverse complement strand
CGCCTGGTCGTGCTGGAGGGCGGCCTGTGGAGCATTGCCGCGACCTACGACTGAGTCCCGGCCGACCGGTGACCGGGCCCGGTCCACGGGGTAGGTTTCCCGGCCACGGCGAAGCCCGGACCCGGACGGCGCCACGACACAGGATGGGAGCAGCGGTGGTCGAGCGGGAGGAGATGGACTGGACCCTCTACGGGACGGCGGTCCGCGACCTGGCCCGGATGGTGGCCGACGACGACTACCGACCCGACATGATCCTGTGCATCGCCCGTGGTGGGCTCTTCGTGGCCGGCTCGCTGGGCTACGCCCTGGCCGTCAAGAACCTCTACGTGATGAACGTGGAGTACTACACCGGCGTGGAGGCGCGGCTGGACCTACCGGTGATCCTGCCGCCCTACGTGGACTGGGTGGACCTCGGCGACAAGCGGATCCTCATCGTCGACGACGTGGCCGACACCGGACACACCCTGGCCCTCGTGCGCGACACCTCCCTGGCCCAGGTGGCCGAGGTGCGATCCGCGGTGCTGTACCAGAAGCCGCAGTCGATGGTCGACTGCGAGTACGTCTGGCGCCACACCGACAGGTGGATCAACTTCCCGTGGTCCACCGAGCCACCCGTGGTGGACCTCTCGTCGGCCGGTACGGCCGTGCTGGACGCCTGACCCACCTCGGCTGATTCGAGGGGTCGCCCTCTGGCCGGCCGCTCAGGCGTGGATCGGCGCCCTGTGTTCCGACCAGCGAACCTCGGCCTCGAGTTGCGCCCCGACCGCGATGAGCAGGTCCTCGCGACCGTAGGCGGCGACCAGCTGGACGCCTACCGGCAGGCCGTCCGAGGAGCCGAGCGGCAGGGAGATGGCCGGCTGGCCCGAGGTGTTGAACGGCGAGGTGTACACCGAGTAGGGGACGGAGCCCTTCGAACCGCGGACCGGGTCTTCGTCGGTGGGGGTGAGCTCGCCGAGAGGGGGAGGTGGAGCGGCCGTCGTCGGGGTGAGCAGCAGGTCGAAGTCCTCCCACCAGGTCGCCAGGGCCCTGCGCCAGGTGCCCATAACCGCCTGAGCCCTGGCGTAGTCCGGTGCGGTGAATCCGCGACCCCGTTCGGCCAGGAACCAGGTGCCGGGCTCCACGTCGTCGGCGGTGACCGTACGGCCCAGCCTGGCGCCGAGGGTCTCGAGGCTCACGACGGCGCCCACGCTCCAGTTCAGGATGAACGCCCAGGCGAGCTCCTTCAGCTCGCCGATCTGCCCGAAGGCCTCGGGACGCGATTCGACCACCTCGTGGCCCATGTCGGCCAGCAGGTCGGCTGTCCGGCGGGTGGCGGCCTCGCAGTCCGCATGGGTCGGGACCCGGTGGTTGTCGGGCATTAGGCCGATGCGCAGGCTGCCCGGATCGGCGCCGACCCGTTCCGCGTACGGGCGCCCGTGGTCGGGGGCGACCACGCCGTCGCCGGGGAAGGGGATGGCGCAGGCGTCCAGGATGGCCGCGGTGTCGCGCATGGTATGGGTGACGACGTGCTGGCAGGAGAAACTCCACTCCTCCTTCGGGCCCTGGGAGATCCGTCCCCTGGACGGCTTGAGGCCGACCAGGCCGCACATGGCTGCTGGGATGCGGATGGAGCCGCCCCCGTCGCTGGCGTTGGCCGCCGGGACCATGCCGGAGGCCACCGCGGCGGCCGCGCCGCCGGAGGATCCACCGGGTCCGTGCCCGGGGTTCCAGGGGTTACGGGTGGGGCCGTAGGAGCGAGGCTCGGTGGTGGCGACCAGGCCCAACTCGGGCGTGTTGGTGCGCCCCACGTTGATGAAGCCGGCCTGCTTGTAGCGGGTGACCAGGTTGGAGTCGGCGTCGGCGGTGAAGCCGGCGTCCTTCAGGGCCTGCATGCCGCCGTGCTGGGGCTGGCCGGCCTCCTCGGCCCAGAGGTCCTTGATGAGCATCGGTACGCCGCGGAACGGTCCGTCGGGTAGGTCGTCGGAGGCGGCCAGCTCCAGGGCACGGTCGAACTGACGGTGGATGACGGCGTTCAGGTTGCCGTTGAGGCGCTCGATGCGGTCGATCGTGGCCTGAACCGCCTCGACCGCCGACAGGTTGCCGGCGCGGATCATGGCGGCCAGGCCGACGGCGTCGACCCGGGCCAGCTCGTCGGCGGGGCGGGAGGTGTAGTCCATGGCGCTGGACCGTACCGGTGGATACGGCGGCGGTCCGGATCGGGGCGGCTCAACAACCGGTCCGGTGGTGGTCCGGCTACCCGTCGGCCTCGGCCCGCTCCAGGTAGTTGTAGACGGTGAACCTGCTCACCCCGAGGGCCTCGGCGACGTCCTCCACCGACTTGCGGAGCGTGAAGGCCCCCCAGTCGTTCAGCAGCGACACCGCGTCCTGCTTCTGGGAACGGTCCATCTCGGCGCACGGGAGCCCGATCTCGTGCTCCGCAGCGGCCAGGAGGGTGTCCAGGGCACGGTGCAGGTCGGGTCGCCTGAGGCCACCGACCACCTTGCCCTCCCAGACCAGCGGAAGGTCGGACTCCGTCAACTCGTCGATGGACAGGACCGTGCCGCCGAGGGCGTCGGCGATCGGCTGGATCGCCTCCACCAGTGGGTGCACCTGCCGGGTCATGGCCGAACCCTAGTCAGGTCCGCTAAGTTGACAAAATGTTGACGCGAGCGCCGCGAGACGGCAGCATTACAGGGTGACGGTCACGATCGCGCGCACCCTCGACGACGCCTGCGCGGCTCTGGCCGCGGATCCGGAGGCGCTTGTCCTGGCTGGCGGTACCGACCTCATGGTCGAGGTCAACCGGGGAGACCGCAGTATCGGCAACGTGGTGGCCATCGACCGCGTAATGGAGTTGCGGGGTTGGACCCGCGAGGGGGACGTCCTGCGCATCGGTGCCGGAATGACCTACGCGGAGATGGCCGATCCGGAGTTCGCCGCCCTCGTGCCGGCGCTGGCCCAGGCCGCGCGTACGATCGGTTCCCCGCAGATCCGAGCCACCGGCACCATCGGGGGCAACGTGGCCACGGCGTCGCCGGCCGGCGACATGCTGCCCGTTCTCGTCGCCCTAGACGCCGTCGTCGAGCTCCGGTCCTCCGACGGCGGGCGCCACCTCCCGCTCGACGAGTTCGTGGTCGGCGTCAAGGCCAACGCCCTGGACCCCGGCGAGCTGATCACCGCTGTGAGGGTTCCGGTGCTGGACGGACCCCAGGAGTTCCTGAAGGTCGGACCCCGCAATGCCATGGTCATCTCGGTGGCGTCGGTGGCCCTCGTGGTCGACCCGTCCGGACGAACGNTCCGGGTNGGCCTGGGTTCGGTGGGGCCGGTGCCGCTGCGGGCCACCGAGGCCGAGGTGCTCATAGCGGCCCGCATCGACTGGGAGGGCGGCGGACCGCTGGCGGCGGTCGACGTGGACAGGTTCGGCGACCTGGTGGCCGACGCCGCCCGACCCATCGACGACCACCGGGGCACGGCCGCCTACCGCCGGCATGCCATCGGCGTCATGGCACGTCGGGCCCTGGTCCGGGCCTTCGGGGCGGCCGAAGGGGAAGCCGCGTGAGGACCGATCCCTACGTCCTGACCGTCAACGGCCATCTCCACGAGGTGGTCGACGGCTGGGCCGGTGANAGCCTGCTGTTCGTGCTCCGGGAACGCCTCGGCCTGCCGGGGTCCAAGAACGCCTGCGAGGAGGGAGAGTGCGGATCGTGTTCGGTCCGCCTGGACGGTGAGTTGGTCTGCAGTTGCCTGGTGCTGTCCGCGGCTGCCGCCGACCGTGCCGTCACCACGGTGGAGGGCCTGTCGGCCACCCACGCCGACGCAGGCCCACTGGCCGACGTGCAACGGGCGTTCGTCGATGCCGGTGCCGTCCAGTGCGGCTTCTGCACCCCGGGGCTCCTCATGGCCGTGGACGCCCTGTTGGCCGGCGACCCGGATCCCGACGAGCTCACCGTGCGCGAGGCCATCAGCGGCAACCTCTGTCGGTGCACCGGCTACGGCCGGATCCTGGACGCCGTGGACCGGGCCGCGGCCATCCGACGGGAGGCCCACCCATGAGCGCGGTGACGACCACGACGGTCGGCGAGCGGACCCGGGCTCCCGGCATCGGCGAGAGCGCNCCCCGTCCTGACGGGGTCCCCAAGGTGACNGGTGACTTCGCGTTCTCCAGCGACCTCTGGCACGACCGGATGCTCTGGGGTGGCACCCTGCGGTCTNCCCATCCATCGGCCCGGATCTCGTCGATCGACGTCGCTCGGGCGGTGGCCACCACCGGGGTCCACGCCGTGCTGACGCACGCCGACGTGCCCGGAATGGCCACCTTCGGCCTCGAGCACCGCGACCAGCCGGTGNTGGCCGGCGACGAGGTGCGGTACGAGGGTGAACCGGTGGCCATAGTGGCTGCCGACCATCCCGAGACAGTCCGTCGGGCGTTGGACGCCATCGTCGTGGAATACGAGGTCACCGAGTCGCTCGTCGACCCGTCGTCGGCCGAGGCGGCGACACCCATTCATCCGGACGGCAACCTCATCCGTCGGATCCACCTGCGCCACGGCGACCCGTCGGCCGCCCGGCGCGACGGCCTGGTCACCGTGGAGGGCACCTATGAGGTGGGCATGCAGGACCAGGCCTTCCTCGGCCCGGAGTCGGGGCTGGCAGTTCCGGCCGATGACGGCGGGGTGGACCTGTTCGTCGCCACCCAGTGGCTCCACGCGGACCGCGACCAGGTGGCCGACTGCCTCGGGCTGGACCCCGACAGGGTCAGGGTGACCCTGGCCGGCGTGGGCGGGGCGTTCGGCGCCCGGGAGGACCTCAGCCTTCACGTCCACCTCTGCATGCTCGCCCTGTACACCGGTCGGCCGGTGAAGATGGTCTATTCACGCCAGGAGAGCTTCCACGGGCACGTGCACCGGCATCCGGCCCGCATGTGGTACCGGCACCACGCCGAGCCCGACGGCACGCTGGTCCGGGTCGAGGCCCGGCTGCTCCTCGACGGCGGGGCCTACGCCTCGTCCAGCGGCGCGGTGATCGCAAACGCCACCTGCTTCGCCGCCGGGCCCTACCGGGTCCCGTCGGCCGACATCGACGGGGTGGTGGTGCGCACCAACAACCCGCCCTGTGGGGCGATGCGGGGATTCGGGGCGGTCCAGACCTGCATGGCCCACGAGGCCCAGATGGACCGCCTGGCGGCCGCCCTGGGAATGGACCCGATCGACCTACGGCTCAAAAACGCCCTGGCCCCCGGCGACCGCCTGATCACCGGACAGGTGCTCACCGGCACGCTCCCGGTGGCGGAGGTAATCCGGACCTGCGCAGAGCATCCGTCGGCCGCCGTGTGGTCCGACGAGCCCATGACCCGGCCGGGCGGTGCCGGNCGGACCGCCGACGCCGGCCACGTGGTGCGCGGCGAGGCGCTGGCCGTGGGGTTCAAGAACCTCATGTTCTCGGAGGGCTTCGACGACTCGTCGGCCGCCCGGTGCGAGCTGCGCGACGGGGTGGTGACCATCACCAGTGCGTGTGCCGAGGTCGGCCAGGGCTTCGTGACCCTGGCCGTCCAGATCGCCCGTGAGGTGCTAGGCGTGGACGATGTGCTCCTGGCCCCGGCGGAGACGACGACCATCGGGTCGGCCGGCTCGACCTCGGCCAGTCGCCAGACCTGGATGTCGGGTGGCGCCGTACAGAAGGCCTGCGAGGAGGTACGAGCCGCCCTCCTGGCCCGGGTGGCGGATTCCCACGACGTGCCAGTCGACGACCTGGTCCTGGTCGACGGCCGGGTGGCCTCGCTCTCGGGGAGCCTGAGCGTGGACCTGGCCGAGGCCAGCGTCCAGCCTCTGTCGGCCGACGTGGTCCACCGGCACGCCCCGACCTCGCCGTTGGACGCCGACGGGCAGGGCGATGCCCACGTCTCGTTCGCCGTCTCGGCCCACCGNGCCATCGTCGACGTNGACCCGGACCTCGGGCTCGTGCGGGTNGTCGAGCTCACCACCTCCCAGGACGTGGGGAGGGTGCTCAACCCGCTCCAGGCGGTCGGACAGTTGGAGGGCGGTGCCGCCCAGGGCGTCGGGCTGGCCGTCATGGAGGAGGTCCTGGTCTCTGACGGTCGAATCCGCAACGCCTCGTTCACCGACTACCTGGTGCCCACAGCCCTGGACATGCCACCGGTCGAGATAGCGCTTCTGATAGAGCAGCCGGAGCCCGGGGCGCCCTTCGGNGCCAAGGGGATCGGCGAGCCGCCGTGCATCTCGTCGACCGCAGCGGTCGTCGCCGCCCTGCGCGACGCCACGGGCCTGGAGCTGGCCCGGGTGCCGGTGCGTCCGGTTGACATAGCCCTGGGCGGCGACGCCCCGGGGATGGACCGATGAGCGGCCTCCACATCGACGGAGACCGGCTGCTGGGGAGGATCGACGACCTGGCCACCATCGGTCCGATCGACGGTGGTGGTTCCTGCCGCCTAGCCCTGACCGACGAGGACAAGGGTGGCCGCGACCTCGTCGTGGCATGGATGACGGACCTGGGCCTGGACATCAGCATGGACGGCATCGGCAACGTGGTGGGGGTGCGGGCCGGCCGTACCGACGGCCCCCCTGTAATGACCGGGAGCCACATCGACACGGTCCGGACGGGGGGCCGCTTCGACGGCAACCTGGGGGTCCTGGCCGGCCTCGAGGTGATCGAGACCCTCGAGCAGCACGGGATCAGGACCGAGCACCCGTTCGCCGTGGCCTTCTTCACCGACGAGGAGGGCTCCCGCTTCCCGCCGGACATGCTGGGCAGCCTCGTCTACGTGGGCGGCATGGGCCTCGAGGAGGCTCTGGACATCGTGGGCATCGACGGCGCGGTGGTCGGCGAGGAGCTGGACCGCATCGGCTACCGGGGGACCTCGCCGTGCCCCGGCGTCGCTCCCCGCGGGGGACCTCGCCGTGCCCCGGCGTCGCTCCCCGAGCCTTCGTGGAACTCCACGTGGAGCAGGGACCGGTGCTGGAGGCCGAGGGCGTCACCATCGGAGCCGTCACCGGGGTCCAGGGAATCTCGTGGACCGAGCTGGCCATCACCGGCCAGTCCAACCACGCCGGCACCACGCCTATGGATCTCAGGCACGACCCCGGATACGTGGCCGCTGCCATCGCCACCCACGTTCGCCAACTGGCGGTCCGGATGGGTGGCCGCCAGGTGGCCACCGTCGGTCGCCTGGAGCTCCATCCCAACCTCGTCAACGTGGTCGCAGCCACCGCCACGCTGACCGTGGATCTGCGCAACACAGACGAGGCGCTCCTCTGCGAGGCCGAGGCCGACCTGGCCGGGTTCGTGGCCGCCGCCGCCACCGCCGAGGGGGTGAACGTCGCCGAGCGCACGCTGGCCCGGTTCCAACCGGTCGTGTTCGACGACCGGGTGGTCGACACCGTGGCCGCCGTGGCCGCCGACCTGGGCCACTCGGTGAGGCGGCTCCCGTCTGGTGCCGGACACGACGCCCAGATGATGGCCCGCCTCTGTCCGACCGGCATGGTCTTCGTGCCCAGCCGGGACGGCATCAGCCACAACCCGGCCGAGTTCACCGAGCCCGAGAACCTGGTGGCCGGCGGCGACGTGCTGCTGCGGACCATGCTGACCCTGGACTCAAAGGACCTGGCCGAGCCCGGGTCAGGGGGGCCGGATGTGGGCCACGACGCTGCGACCCGAGATGCCGGAGCCTCCGCATGAGCCGGGTCCTGACGGTAGGCGCAGCGCAGATGGGACCCATCCAGCTGGCCGACACGCGTACGCAGGTCGTCGAGCGGCTCATCGCCCTGCTCCGCTCCGGAAGCGCTGCCGGTTGCCACCTCGTGGTCTTCCCGGAGTTGACGCTCACCACCTTCTTCCCGCGGTGGTGGGTGGACGACCTGTCCGAGGCCGACCGCTTCTACGAGACCGAGATGCCCGGCCAGGAGACCCGCCCCCTCTTCGACGAGGCCCGACGCCTCGGCGTGGGGTTCCACCTCGGCTATGCCGAGCTGACCCCGGACGGCCACCGCTACAACACCGCGATCCTTGTCGAGCGGGACGGTTCGATCGTCGGGAAGTACCGCAAGGTGCACCTGCCCGGCCACTCCGAACACGAGCCGTGGCGGGCCTTCCAGCACCTCGAGCGCTACTACTTCGAGCCGGGCGACGGCTTCGCCGTGCACGGGGCGTTCGGTGGGGTAGTCGGCATGGCCATCTGCAACGACCGCCGCTGGCCCGAGACCTACCGGGTGCTAGGCCTCCAGGGCTGCGAGCTGGCCCTCATCGGATACAACACGCCGATCCACTACGCGCCTGATCCCGACCAGGACCGCCTGCAGGGGTTCCACAACCGGCTGGTACTCCAGTCCGGCGCCTACCAGAACGGCATGTGGGTGGTCGGCGTGGCCAAGTCCGGTGAGGAGGAGGGCTGTGCCCTGCTGGGCGAGAGCGCCATCGTCGCCCCGTCGGGCGAGGTCATGGCGCAGTGCTCCACCGACGGCGACGAGCTGGTGGTGGCCGAGGCCGACCTGGACCTGTGCGCGAACTACAAGGAGACGCTGTTCGACTTCGACCGGTACCGCCGGCCCGAGGTCTACGGTCGTATCACCGCCCAGCGGGGGCCGGAGGTTCCCGCCGAGGTCCGATCGGCCCTGGATGCCAGCGTGGAGTCAGGGGAGGAGCGGCCATGACCAGCTTCGAGTTGAACGGGGTGCAGGTCGAGGCGTCGGGTGACCACGCNCACCTGCTGGCCGCCCTGCGCGACGAGNTGGGCGTCACCTCGCCAAAGGACGGCTGTGCGCCGTCAGGNCAGTGCGGGTGCTGCACCGTGCTGGTCGACGGGAAGGCNCGGATCTCGTGCCAGACGTCNATGGAGAGGACCGAGGGGGCGTCGATCACGACCCTGGAGGGCCTGCCGGACGGGGAGCGGGAACGCTACGCCACGGCGTTCGCGGCCCATGGCGCCCTGCAGTGCGGATTCTGCACGCCGGGCATCCTCCTGCGCGCCAAGGCGCTGGTGGACAGGAAGGGCGAGGCCCTGACCCGCGACGATGCGGCCCGGCACCTGGGCGCCCACCTCTGCCGGTGCACCGGCTACGTGAAGATCCTGGATGCCGTGGGGTCGCTGGCCTCGGGCGAGATACCGGTGCCCCTGCCCCTGGGTGGCATCGGGACCAGCGGGGTGAAGGTCGAGGCCGCCGAGCTGAGCCTCGGCGACCGCCCGTTCATCGACGACATGTCGCCCGACGGCNTGCTGCACGCCGCCCTCCGCCTGGCCGACCACGCCCGGGCCGACGTGGTCCGAATCGACGCCACGGCCGCCGAGGCCGTCGACGGCGTCCACCGTGTGCTGACCGCGGCCGACATCCCCGGTGAGCACCGGGTCGGGATCATCCACACCGACTGGCCGGTGATGATCCCCGAGGGTGGCCGCACCTCCTACCTGGGCGACGTGCTGGCCGTGGTGGTGGCCGACGACCGGGAGACGGCCCGCCGGGCCGCGACGCTGGTCGACGTCGAGCTGGTGCCGCTGACCGTCTACAGCGACCCTGTCGTGGCCGTGGACGCCGACGAGGACGCGGTCTGGGAGCTTGACGGCAACGTGCTGTCGGTGTCGACCTACGCCCGTGGCGACGTGGAGGCCGCGCTGGCCGGTTCGGCCCATGTGGTCGACGAGGTCTTCCAGACCCAGCGCATCGAGCACGCCTTCGTGGAGCCCGAGTCCACCCTGGCCGCGCCGACGGCCGACGGCGGGCTGTACGTCTACTCCGGGGGACAGGGTGTGTGGGACGACCGCAACCAGATCGCCTCGGTGCTCGGCATAGACACCAACCGGGTGACCGTGGAGCTGGTATCGAACGGCGGGGCCTTCGGCGGCAAGGAGGACATGTCCAACCAGGCCCACACGGCGCTGGCCGCCTGGCTGCTGGACCAGCCGGTGAAGTGCACGCTGTCACGGGAGGAGTCCCTCCTCATGCACCCCAAGCGCCATCCGATCCGGATGGCCTACCGGGCTGGCTGCGACGCCGATGGGATGCTGACCGGCCTGTGGGCGCGGATGATCGGCGATTCGGGGCCGTACGCCTCGGTGGGGATGAAGGTCCTGGAGCGGGCTGCCGGACACGCCAGCGGCCCCTACATGCTTCCCACCATCGACGTGGAAGCCACCGCGGTGAGGACCAACAGCCCGGTGGGCGGGGCCTTCCGAGGCTTCGGGGCCAACCAGGCCCAGTTCGCCATGGAGGGCGTGATGGACCGCCTCGCCGAGAAGGTGGGGATCTCCGGGTGGGAGATCCGGAGCCGCAACGTCATATCGCCCGGGGCGGTGTGGGGTCCCGGCCAGGTCATGGACGACGGGTGCCTGGGTGCCCGGGCCTGCCTCGACGACGTGAAGCAGGCATATGACGACGCGGTGGCCGTCGGCCTGCCGGTCGGCCTGGGCCTGGGCCTCAAGAACTCCGGCCTCGGCAACGGCTTCAAGGAGGTCGCCAGGGCCGTGGTGCGCTTCGGAGACGACGGGCGGATCCAGGTCCGGCACTGCTGGACCGAGATGGGCCAGGGCATCCACACGGTGGTCGTGCAGGTGGCCGTCGAAGAACTAGGTGTGGATCCCGACCTGGTCGACGTCATAGTCGACACCACCAGGGAATTGGGTGCCGGCCAGACCACCGGCAGCCGGGGGACGCTCATGGGTGCCGGTTCGGTGGCAGACGCCTGTCGAAACGCCATCGCCGACGGGTGCCGGACCGGCGTCGACTACGAGGGCGAGTACCGGGTGGACTGGACCAACTCGATGAACGAGGGGCTCGAGAACCCGATCATCCACTCGACCTTCGGCTATGCGGCCCAGATGGTGGTGCTGGATCCGGAGACCGGCGATGTGGACAGGGTGGTTGCCGCCCACGACGTGGGTCGGGCCGTCAACCCGATGCTCTGCGAGGGCCAGGTGGAGGGGGCGGTCCACATGGGGCTCGGCTACGCCCTCACCGAGGGATTCCCGGCCGACGCCGACGCCCGACCCCGCAACGACACCCTTCGCAGCCTGGGCATCATCCGCCCCAAGGACATGCCCGAGGTCGACGTGCGCCTGGTGGAGTCGCCGCAGCCTGGCGCGCCCTATGGCATCAAGGGTGTCGGCGAGATCGGCCTCGTGCCGACGGCCGGTGCCGTGGCTGCCGCCCTGCATGCCCACGATGGTGGGTGGCGCCACAGTCTGCCGATGGCCGCTCCCGGCCAGCAGGAGCACTGGGCTGACTGGGACGGTCGTTGAGCCCGACGGCGCCCGACGGCGAACCGGTACTGGCCCCCGACCAGACTCCGGGCCTGGTCTGCGCGCACCACCACCTCTACTCGGCGCTGGCCAGGGGCATGCCGGCCCCGCCCCGCACCCCCACCGGCTTCGCGGAGATCCTGGAGTTGGTGTGGTGGCGCCTCGATCGGGCACTCGACCTCGAGTCGATCCGCTGGTCGGCGATGCTCGGTGCGCTGGAGGCCCTGGAGCGCGGCTGTACGGCGGTCATCGACCACCATGAGTCGCCCGAGGCCATCGACGGCTCGCTCACGGTCATAGCCGAGGCCTGCGCCGAGGTGGGCGTCAGGGTGAGCTGTGCCTACGGGGTCACCGACCGGCACGGTGCCGCGGGGGCGCGCCGCGGCCTGGCCGAGAACGAGCGGTTCCTGCGCGACGGGGGTCGGGGCATGGTCGGCGTGCACGCGGCCTTCACCTGTACCGACGGGACCCTCGAGGCTGCCGCAGGCCTGGCCGGGGAGATGGGCGTGGGCGTCCACGTGCACGTGGCCGAGGGGCGTGCTGACGAGGCTGCGGCCGCCCGGCTCCGGCACCTGGCCGCCGACGACTGGTTGCTCATCCACGGGGTCCACCTTCCCGACGACCACGGCCTGGCCGGGACGATGGTCCACAACCCGCGGTCCAACATGAACAACGCCGTCGGCTACGCCCGGCCCGCCCGGTTCGCCAGCCCGGTGGCCCTCGGGTCGGACGGCATCGGCGCCGACATGCTGGACGAGTTCCGGGTCGCCTACGCGCGGCACAGGGAGGATGACGTGACGGCCTCGCCGGAGGCGGCATGGGGATGGCTGGCCACCGGCTGGGACCTGTTCCCGGAGGCCCGCTCCGACCGCGTGACCTGGTCGTACGCGGACATGGACCCGTGGCGCCTGGCCTTCACGACCGGGGTGGGGCCGAGCACCATCGAGGTGGACGGCAAGGTCGTGCTGGCCGACGGGCGCCCCACGCGGGTCGACCCCGCCGAGGTCCGCGCCCGGGCCGCCGAGGAGGCGGTGCGCCTGCACCGTCGCATCTCGGAGATCTGAGAGATGACCGGAAGATGAGGAACCAATGACACGCCTTGCCCTCTACCTGCAGGACGCCCATCCGATCCCCGAGGCGATCCAGTACGCGCGCTACGCCGAGGAGCGCGGCTTCGAGGCCGTCTGGCAGGCCGACTCGCGCCTGGTGCGCGACGCCGTCGTGCCCATGGCCGCCTTCGCCGCGTGCACCGAGACCATCAGGATCGGATCCGGTGTCGTGGACTGCTGGACCCGCAACCCGGCCCGCCTGGCGTCGACCTTCTCGACGCTGGACGACCTGGCACCAGGAAGGGTCATCCTTGGCATAGGCGCCTGGTGGGAGCCGCTGGCCTCCAAGGTCGGGGTGTCCCGCCGGAAGCCCCTCACGGCCATGCGGGAGACCGTCGAGGTGTGCCGGGCCCTGCTGGCCGACGAGACGGTGACCTACGACGGCGAGTTCGTGCACCTCGACGGCGTGGAGCTGGACTACGTGTACCAGGAGCGCCGACCCAAGGAGGTCCCGATCTACATCGGGGCCACCGGCGACAGGATGCTGGAGCTGACCGGCGAGATCGCAGACGGCGTCGTGCTGAACTACCTGGTGTCGCCCGAGTACAACCGGCGGGCCATGGACCGCCTGGCCGACGGCGCAGCNCGGGCCGGTCGGTCCCTGGACGACCTGGACCGCCCGCAGCTGGTGGTGTGCTCGGTGGCCGAGACCCGCGCCGAGGCCCTGGACGGAGCCAGGCTCATGGTCACGCAGTACCTGGGCCAGCAGCCCCACATCATGAAGGCCTCCGGCGTGCCCGAGTCGCTGCTCGACGAGATCGGCCGGGTGCTGACCTGGCCGGCCACCCACGAACAGGTCGAGGCNGCCTCCANGCTGGTACCCGACGACATCGTGCAGATGATCTGCGCGGCGGGCACCGCCGACGAGGTGCGTGAGAAGGTGGCCCAGTACATGGCCGACGGCTGCACCTGCCCGATCCTGTACCCGCTGGGGCCCGACGTCAGCCTGATGGTCGACACGTTCGCCGACTGGACCCCGTGACCCTGTCGACGCTGCGAGGCTGGTCTGCATGAGCCCCCGACCTTTCCTGACCGGCTGGTCTGCATGAGCCCCCGCCTGGTGCTGCGCGGAGCCCGCCACCCNGGCGACATAGCGGTCGCCGACGGCCGGATCGTGGCCGTCGGGACGATCCCGCCCGAGCCGGACGACGTGGTGGTCAACTGCGACGGCGACATCATCACCGCCGGCCTCGTCAACACGCACCACCACCTGTACCAGTGGATGACCCGGGGTCGGGCCGTCGGGTGCGGCCTGTTCGGGTGGCTTGTCGAGCTGTACCCGGTCTGGGGTCGGCTCTCGGTCGCCGACGTGCGGGCTGCGGCCCTCGTGGGGCTGGGAGAGCTGGCCGCCACCGGCTGTACCACGGCCTCGGACCACCACTACCTGGTGCCCCGTGGCGACGACACGGTGTTCGACGCCATAGTGGATGCCGCAAGTGAGGTGGGGATACGGCTGCACCTCTCCCGCGGGTCGATGGACCTCGGGGAGAGCCGGGGCGGGTTGCCACCCGACCACGTCGTGGAGGACCGCGACGCCATCCTGGCCTCCACCGAGTCGGTGATCGCCCGCCACCACGACGGCGAGATGGTCCACGTCACGGTGGCGCCGTGCAGCCCCTTCTCGGTCACCCCCGAGCTGATGGTGGAGTCGGCCGAGCTGGCCCGACGCCACGGGCTGCGCCTCCACACCCACCTCTGCGAGACGGTCGAGGAACAGCAGCACTGCCTGGAGCGGTTCGGTCGCCGACCGGTCGAGATGCTGGACGAGTGGGGCTGGGTGGGCGACGACGTGTGGCTGGCCCACGGAATCCACATAGACGATGGCGAGATGGCCCGACTGGGGGCCGCCGGCACGGGGGTGGCCCACTGCCCCTCGTCCAATGCCCGCATCGCGGCGGGAATGTGTCGGGCCACCGATCTGCGCGCCGCCGGGTGCCCCGTGGGCCTGGGGGTGGACGGCGTTGCCTCCAACGAGGTGGGTGGCCTCTTTCCNGAGTTGCGGCAGGCCCTCTACACGGCCCGGCTCCGTGAAATGCGCCCGGACGCGCTGATGCCGGACGACGTCGTGGAGATGGGCACCCGGGGGGGCGCCCGCTGCCTCGGCATGGACGACGTNGGGTCGATACAGGTCGGAATGCGGGCCGATCTGGCCGTCTGGCCCGGAGACGACCTGGGTGACATCGCCGATGCGCTCACCGCCCTCGTGCTGGGTCCGGACCGCAGGGTCCGGTACCTCTTCGTGGAGGGTCGGAGGGTGGTGGCCGACGGCCGGCTGACGGGCACTGACCTGTCGGCCGCCCACCGCGACCTGGCCGAGCGTTCCCGCCGCCTCTGGGAGGCCTGAGCGGCATACGCACAGGCGGGCCCCATGGGCCATGATGCAGCCGTGCAGATCGCCGCCGAATTCACCATCGAGCCCTTCGTCGAGGGAGCGCCGGGACCCCACGTCCGGGCGGCCATAGACGTGGCCGAATCGGCCGGCCTTACCGTCGAGGTGGGGCCGTTCGGGACAGCGGTCAGCGGGNCGTCCGAAACCGTGCTGGACACCGTGGACGCCGTGGTCAGAGCAGCGATCGCCAACGGCGCCACTCGCGTTTCTCTCCAGTTGACGGTGGCCTGACCGACGGTTTCAGAGCTGGTCCATCGGAGTGGAGCATCCTGCGGATTTGTGTGCAAGGATGCCCGGCGTGCCGTCCCGGGGTGTCGAGGGCCACTGGGGTCCGGACCGGCTCGGCCGGAGGGAGAATCAAGTGCGACGCAGTCTTGTCGGCCTGCTGGCCGTTGTCCTGGGCCTTTCGCTCATCGGGGCCTCATGTGGATCCGATGATGACAGTTCCACCAAGGCAGCCTTCATCTATCTCGGGCCGCCGGGGGACGCCGGCTGGACCTGGGCCCAGGATCAGGGTCGCAAAGCCGCTGCTGAGGCGACCGGGGCTGAGACGGCGTACGTCGAGTCCGTACCCGAGGGCACAGCGGACTTCGGAAACTACGTCCGCGATTTCATCGACCAAGCTTCAACCTGATCGTCGGGGGGTCGTTCGGCTACATGGACGACATGGAGGCACTGGCCGCCGAGTACCCGGACGTCGTGTTCGACCACATCTCTGGCTACAAGGCCAACGGGTCCAACTTCGGCAACAGTTTCGGCCGCATGTATGAGCCCCGCTACCTGTCCGGAATGGTGGCTGGCTCGGCAACGTCGTCGAACCTCATCGGCTACGTGGCCGCCTTCCCGATCCCGGAGGTCATCCGCGGAATCAATGCCTTCACCCTCGGCGTTAGGGAGACCAACCCGGACGCTGAGGTAGAGGTGGTCTGGACCAGCACCTGGTTTGATCCGGTGGTCGAGGGCGACTCCGCCCAGGCGATCCTGGACAAGGGTGCTGATGTGATCGCCATGCACCAGGACTCCACGGCAGCCGGCGAAAAGGCCGAGGCGGCGGGTGCTCGCTGGGTGGCCTACAACTCGGACATGAGCGCACATGCCCCGGCGGCACACCTGACGGCTCCGGTCTGGAACTGGGGCCCCCGCTTCACGGACCTCATTGAGCAGACCGCAGCCGGCACCTACGAAGGTGGCTACTACTGGGGTTCGATGGCCGACGGCGTCGTCGACCTGGCACCCATCGCCGATGACGTGGACGCAGCCGTGAAGGCGGCGGTCGCCGAGCGGAAGCAGCAGATCATCGACGGTTCCTTCCACCCGTTCCAGGGTCCGATCAACGCACAGGACGGCAGCGTCCTGGTGGCGGCCGGTGACGTACTGGACGACGGCACCATGCTCGGCATGGACTTCTTCGTCGAAGGGGTGATCGGCTCCCTCGGCTGATTCCAGCTTCCTGATGTA
>JGI24819J35694_1000080_pt1 | contig 17116 bp, 7 predicted proteins | sample METZYME_3_800m_FD_35694 | JGI IMG/M metagenome (IMG submission 35694) | reverse complement strand
CCGCCTCGACCACCCGCTTGTAGTCGGTGGGCATCACCTTCACGAACCGCAGGGCCTCTTCGTCCCATGAGTCCAGCAGGCGCTCGGCGACGGTGGATCCGGTCTCGAGGCGGTGGCGCTCCACCACGTTGCGCAGCCAGTCGGAGTCGTCGGCGTCCGGGGACTCTATGAGGACCATCTCCCGGTTGACCCGGGCCGGGAAGGTGCCCTCGGGATCGTGGACGAAGGCGATGCCTCCTGACATCCCGGCTGCGAAGTTCCGACCGGTCAGGCCCAGCACCACTGCCCGGCCGCCCGTCATGTACTCGCACCCGTGGTCCCCGATGCCCTCCACTACGGCCGTGGCACCGGAGTTGCGTACGCAGAACCGCTCCCCCACCCGACCCCGGATAAAGGCCTCGCCCGAGGTAGCCCCGTACAAGATGACGTTGCCGGCGATGATCTGGTCGGCGGCCACGAAGGGCGAGTCGGCCGGTGGACGGATGGTGATCCGGCCACCAGAGAGCCCCTTGCCGACGTAGTCGTTGGCGTCTCCCGTGAGGCGCAGGGTGATACCGCGCGGCACGAAGGCGCCGAAGCTGTTGCCCGCAGAACCCACGAGGTCCACCTGGATGGTGTCGTCCGGCAGCCCGTCACCGCCATGGCGACGTGTCAGCTCGTAGCCCAGCATGGTGCCGACCGAGCGGTCCACGTTGCTGACGGGGGTGGCGATGTCGACGTGCTCGCCCCGCTCCAGGGCTGCTTCTGACCCGGCGATCAGGTGCCGGTCCAGGATGTCGTCCAGGCCGTGGTCCTGGCCCTTCGTGTTGCGACGGTCGGCCGCGCCCACATCCGGGATGTGGAGTATGGGTGAGAGGTCCAGGCCGCGGGCCTTCCAGTGGTCTACAGCCCGGCTGACGTCCAGGAACTCGGCCCGGCCAATGGCGTCGTCCAGGTTTCGGAAGCCCAGGGCTGCCAGGAGTTCCCGTACCTCCTCGGCGATGTACTCGAAGAAGTTGACGACGAACTCCGGACGACCGGTGAACTTCTTGCGGAGTTCCGGGTTCTGCGTTGCCACCCCGACCGGACAGGTGTCGAGGTGGCAGACCCGCATCATCACGCAACCCGAGACGACCAGTGGGGCGGTGGCGAACCCGAACTCGTCCCCGCCCAGCAGGGCGGCAATCATGACGTCCCGGCCGGTCTTTAGCTGGCCGTCCACCTGCACGACGATCCTGTCCCTGAGGTCGTTCAGGAGCAGCGTCTGCTGCGTCTCGGCAAGGCCCAGTTCCCAGGGCGCCCCGGCGTGCTTGATGGAGGTCAGCGGTGAGGCCCCGGTGCCTCCATCGTGTCCGGAGATCAGGACCACGTCGGCGTGGGCCTTCGAGACGCCGGCGGCCACGGTGCCCACACCCACCTCGGAGACCAGCTTCACATGGATACGGCTGACCGGATTGGAGTTCTTGAGGTCGTAGATGAGTTGGGCCAGGTCCTCGATGGAGTAGATGTCGTGGTGGGGTGGCGGGGAGATCAACCCCACGCCCGGCGTGGAGTTGCGGGTACGGGCGATCCAGGGGTACACCTTGTGGCCCGGCAGTTGGCCACCTTCGCCCGGCTTGGCCCCCTGGGCCATCTTGATCTGGAGGTCGTCGCTGTTGACCAGGTACTCGCTCGTCACCCCGAAGCGTCCCGAGGCCACCTGCTTGACGGCCGACCTCCGGAGGTCGCCGTTGGCCTCCGGCGTGAACCGGTCGGGGTCCTCGCCCCCCTCGCCGGTGTTGGACCTGCCGCCGATGCGGTTCATGGCTATGGCGAGCGTCTCGTGGGCCTCGGCGCTGATCGAGCCGTAGGACATCGCTCCGGTGGAGAAGCGGCTGATTATCGACGGCACCGACTCCACCTCGTCGATCGGCACGGGTGGCTGACGGTCCTCCCGGAAGTCGAACATTCCGCGTAGCGTGGCCAGGCCTCGGGCCTGGTCGTCGACGAGGCTCGTGTACTCCTTGAACAGGTCGTAGCGACCTTCGCGTGTGGCGTGCTGGAGCTTGAAGACGGTCTCCGGGTTGAAGAGGTGGTACTCACCCTCCCGGCGCCACCGGTACTCCCCTCCCTCCTCGAGGGTGCGGTGGGCGCGCTCCTCCGGATTGTTGGGGAAGGCCGTGGCGTGNTGTCCGGCCACCTCGGCGGCCAGGACGTCCAACCCCACGCCACCCAGCCGACTGACNGTCCCGGCGAAGCACGCCTCCACCACCTCGTNGCCCAGGCCGATGGCCTCGAAGATCTGGGCACCGGTGTAGGACGCAACGGTGGAGATGCCCATCTTGGACATGATCTTGAGCAAGCCTTGGTCGAAGGCCCGGACCGTGTTGCGGCGGGCCCTCTCCGGCGTCATGGTCGTTGGAAGTCCGTGGTGGCCGGAGTCGACCATGGCGTCGACCGAGGCGAAGGCCAAGTACGGGCAGACAGCCGATGCGCCGTATCCCAGCAGCAGGGCCACGTGGTGCACCTCGCGGGCGTCACCGCTCTCGACAAGCAGGCCGACCCTGGTACGGGTCCTCTCCCGGATGAGGTGGTGGTGGACCGCACCGGTGGCCAGCAGAGACGGGATGTGGGCCAACGTCTGGGTCGGACTGCGGTCGCTGATGACCAGGATGTCCACACCGTCGGCGATTGCAGCCGTGGCATCCTGCCGGAGCCGTTCCAGGGCATGGGCCAGGCCCTCGCCGCCGCGGGCCACCTCGTAGCGGCCGTCCAGGACGCGGGTGGTGAAGCCGCCCGGGCCACCGTCTCCGTCGATTCCCACGAGGGCGGCCAACTCGGCCTCTGTGATGACCGGATGGGGCAGGTGGACCTGTCGGCAGCTGGCGGCCTCCGGGAATAGNAGGTTGCGTTCGGGGCCGACCGTGGTGCACACCGCGGTGATGAGCTCCTCGCGGATGGCGTCCAGCGGNGGGTTGGTGACCTGGGCGAAGAGCTGCTGGAAGTAGTCGTAGATGGGCCGGGACCGGTCGGACAGGACGGCGATCGGCGTGTCGGTACCCATCGAGCCGATGGCCCCCTTGCCGTCGCGGGCCATCGGGGCGAGGAGCACCTTGAGGGACTCGTGTGTGTAGCCGAACGCCTGCTGGCGTTGGAGCAGGGTGCCGTCGGTGGACAGAACACGGTCCCTGGCGGGGAGGTCGTCCAGGTGGACCAGGTTCCCGTCCAGCCACTCCCGGTAGGGCCGCGCCGAGGCCAGGCTGGCCTTGATCTCGTCGTCCCGGATGATCCGGCCCTCCGTGGTGTCGATGAGGAACATCCGGCCCGGCTCCAATCGCCCCTTCTCGACCACCTGGCTTGTGGGGACGTCCACCACGCCGACCTCGCTGGCCATCACCACCAGGTCGTCGCTCGTGACCCAGTACCGGCTGGGCCGGAGGCCGTTGCGATCCAGGACGGCGCCGATCACGGCGCCGTCTGTGAAGGCGATCGAGGCCGGGCCGTCCCAGGGCTCCATGAGGGATGCGTGGTACTGGTAGAAGGCCCGGCGCTCGTCGGACATCTCGGTGTGGTGCTCCCACGGTTCCGGGATCATCATCAGGATTGCCTCGGGAAGCGGGTATCCACTCAGGATGAGGAGCTCTAGGGCCTCGTCGAACCCGGCCGTGTCGCTGGCTCCCGGCGTGCAGATGGGGAAGAGCCTCTCCAGGTCGCCGGGGATCAGGTCGGTGGCCATAAGTGCCTCGCGGGCCCGCATCCAGTTCCGGTTGCCCTGCACGGTGTTGATCTCGCCGTTATGGGCCACGATCCGATAGGGGTGGGCCAGCGGCCAGGAGGGGAACGTGTTGGTTGAGAACCTGGAGTGCACCAGGACCATGGCGCTCTCCACCCGTGGGTCCGTGAGGTCGGCGAAGAACGTCGACAGTTGGAGGGTGGTGAGCATCCCCTTGTAGACAATGGTCCTTGCCGAGAGCGACGGGAAGTAGACGCCCTGGGGCTCCGGGGACCGCCCGTCGCCGTCCAGTCGGACCTCGTGTTCGATCCGCTTGCGGACCACGTAGGCAAGGCGGTCCAGGGCTATGCCCGAGGGACGACCACCCTCGGCCGGGATGCCGGCCAGGAAGACCTGACGGAAGGTCGGTTCGGTGGCACGTGCGGCGCTGCCGATCATGGAGTCGTCGATCGGCAGGTCCCGCCAGCCGAGCACCTCCAGGCCCTCCTGAGTGGCTATCTCCTCCACCGCCGCGGCGGCCCGGTCGGCCGTTTCGGGGTGACTCGGGAGGAAGGCGATGCCTGTGGCGTACCGACCGGGCTCCGGAAGTTCGAAGGGCACCACCTGCCGGTAGAAGCCGTCGGGAACCTGGAGCAGGATGCCGGCGCCGTCACCGGTGTTCTTCTCGGCCCCGAGGGCTCCCCGGTGCTGCATCCTGCAGAGTGCCCCCACACCCAGTTCGATGATCCTGTGGCTGGCCGCGCCCCGTAGGTGGCAAACGAAGTTGACCCCGCAGGAATCGTGCTCAAACCGTGGGTCGTAGAGGCCCTGGGCCGACGGCATGTCGCGTTCGGCGTGGGCCGGCCGGCGCTGTTGATCGAAGTCGGCGGACATGTTCGGGGAGTCGTCTCCTGGGATCCGGGACCCTGGCGGGCCCTCTGTCTGGAGATCGCCCGGAACATCGTCGGTCGGAGCGATGGCCGGGAATCGTCGCCGCCTCATTGCTGGCGTCTCACGTCGGCCGTGGAGGGACCAATATAGGGCAATGACCGCCCCTGACAACGCTCCGGCACGCGATCTGTGCCGATACATAGATGCCTCGCCCAGCCCGTACCACGCCGTCGCCGAAGCCGCATCACGCCTGATGGCCGTCGGTTTCACGGAGCTCGGCCCCGACGACGATCCACCCGGACCCGGCCGGCACCTGGTCAGGTCCGGAGGAACGCTGGTGGCCTGGGCGGATGCCGGCCGGGCGCCTGACGCGCCGCTCAGAATCGTGGGCGCCCACACCGACAGCCCGAACCTGAGGTTGAAGCCGATCCCCGACCGGGGCGGCANGGGCTTTCGCCAGCTNGGCGTCGAGGTCTACGGCAGCGCGCTCCTGAACTCCTGGCTGGATCGGGACCTCGGGTTCTCCGGCAGACTGGCCGTACGGGACGGGAGCAGTGTCCGTGATGTCCTTGTCCGCGACGATCGTCCCGTGGCACGTATACCCCAGTTGGCGGTTCACCTGGACAGGGGCGTGAACGACAAGGGCCTGGTCCTGAACCCCCAGCAGCACCTCTCCCCCGTCCTCGGCCTGGGTGATGCCACGCCCGGCGCCTTTCCGGCCATGGCGGCCGTCGACGCGGACATCGATCCGGATGACGTCCTGGCATGGGACATGATGTTCCACGACCTGACGCCGTCCCGCCTCGTCGGCCTGCAGGAGGACATGGTGAGCGCACCGAGGATCGACAACCTGCTCTCCTGCCACGCCGGCACCGAGGCGTTGGCGGCCGCCTCCGCCGGCGAGGGTCCGGTCCCGGTGCTGGCACTTTTCGACCACGAGGAAGTCGGCAGCGTGTCGTCCACNGGTGCGGCCGGACCGATCCTGGATCGGATCCTCCGTCGGTTCGTCGGCCTGGCGGACCGACCGACGAGCGCCTCGGTGGTCTTCTCGGTCGACGGTGCCCATGCCACCCATCCGAACTACCCGGAGCGCCACGATCCCGAGCACCTGGTCTTCCTGAACGGAGGTCCGGTACTCAAGTTCAACGCCCGGGAGCGGTACGCCACCGACGCAATCGGTGCCGGGATCGTTCGGCTGGCGGCCGAGCGGGCCTCGGTCGACCTCCAGTCCTTCGTAAGCCGAGGCGACATGGCCTGTGGTTCGACTATTGGTCCGCCAACCGCAGCCGCGGTCGGCATGCGGACGGTCGACCTCGGGGTCGCCCAACTGGCCATGCACAGCGCCCGCGAGACCTGCGGTAGCGCCGATCCGGCTCGACTCCGCGATCTGCTGGTCGAGTTGTTCGCCGGCTGACCTTCGCCGTCGGTCAGCCCCGGCCCCGCCTACCGGCCCCGCGGAGGGATCGGTAGGGCGCTACGAGCATGAGCAGCATCGGGAAGATCTCCAGGCGGCCCACCAGCATCAGGACCGCCAGGACCAGGCGGGCCGGCGTCGAGAAGCCGTCGACGAACGAGGCCGTGGGGCCGGCCTCCCCGAAGGCCGGTCCCATGTTGCCCAGGGCGCCAACGACGCCACCCACGGCGGTTACCAGATCGGTACCCAGGGCGGCGATGACCATCGTGCCGCCCACAACCAGCATCCCGTAGATGACCATGAAGCCGGCAATCCGGGCGACGATGGTGTCGGGAACCGTGGCGGCTCCCTGTCGGACCGGCAATAGGGCTCGTGGGCGTCGGAATCCCCGCAGCGTCCTGTAGGCGTGGGCCATGCCGATCCGTAGCCGCATGACCTTCACACCGCCCGCCGTCGAGCCGGTGCACCCGCCGAACACCAGGAGGAAGAGCAGGACCATCTGCGGGCCGGCGGCCCAACGCACGAAGTCGCCGTCGCTGCCGGCCCCGGCGGCGTTGCCGAAGCCGCTGCTGGTACCGAGCGTGACCACGTTGAAGAGGGCCATGCGCAATGCCCGGGCTACGCCCATGCCGTCGATGGCCAGCATTCCGGTGACCAGCACCGTGCCGATTCCGAGGATGGCGAGGTAGCCGCGGAACTCGTGATCCGAGAAGTGCACGATCCTCCGGAGTGAGATGGAGCGCCCATGGAGGGTGAAGTTGGCCGCGCCGAGGACCATGGCGACAACCAGGACGAGTTCCACGCTGAGGCTGTCCCAGTGGCCGATGGAGCCGTCTCGGGTGGAGAATCCTCCGGTGGAGGACGTGGTCAGGGCGTGGGCCACCGCGTCGAACGGACCCATGCCGGCGGCCAGGAGCCCGACTGCGATGAGGGCGGTGAGGCCCGCGTACAACTTCCAGAAACGGGCTGCGGTGTCCCGGACACGGGGGGCCAGGCGATCCACGCCCATACCNGGGGCCTCGGCGTCGATGAGGCCCAGGCCACTGGCACGCANGGACGGCAGCACGGTCACCACGAGCACGACGATTCCCATGCCTCCGGCCCACTGGGTGAGCTGGCGGTAGAGGAGCACCCCGNAGCCCTGGGCGGCGATNGGGTTGTGACCGCCGAAGACGGTGGAACCGGTGCAGGAGTACCCCGAGACCGACTCGAACAACGCGTCGGCCAGCACCACGGCCCACGGCCTTCCGGCGACGGCGAAGGTTCCGGCGAAGAGGTACGGCAGTGCCCCGAACGCCGAAGCCACCAGCCACGTCGTACCCACCGCGGTGAAGATCGAGGCGTGGTCGAGGGCGCCGGGCCGGGTCGGCCACCAGAGGGCCATGCCGCCGAGGGCCGTGGCCAGGGTCGCCAGCAGCAGGGCGTTTCCGGCGGTCCCGTCAACGTATTCGACGACCGCGGAAAGCAGCATTCCCACGGAGATGAACAGCAGCGCGAGGCCGGCTACATGCGCCGTGGTGCTGCGGAAGCGGCCCTTGAGCGGGCTCGCACTCTCTCCTTCCACGGCACCTGCGTTCCTCATCCCGTTCGCCTCCGGAATGCCCGGATCCGACGTCCCAGCCTGGCCCGATGGCGTACAACGGAGATTGCGCTGCTGGCGGCCACCATCGCCGGGTAGATCGACAGTCGGCCGATCACCATGGCCGGGAGGATCGCCAAGCGGACCGGCGCAGACCAGTCAGTCGGGTCCAGCAGCGAGCCGTCCAGGGCGCGTACCGGTCCCCCGGTTGAAATCGCGTGGACAGCGACACCCAGCGCCGTCGCCAGGTCGAGGCCCAGGGCGGCCACCACGGTGGCGGTGGCGAACAGCACGCTCACCACCAGGAACTGGATGACCACGATCCGGGCGAGGGTTGACTCGGATGCGACCCGACCCCCCAGCCGCACCTTGGAGACCACCCGCGGGTGGAGTTGGCGGACCATCTCCCTGAGGGCGATCTGGAGCAGGGCCCTGTGCCTCAGGATCTGGAAGCCACCGCCTGCCGAACCGGTCATCGGGCCGATCGACACGAGGCCCAGGAGGAGCACGGGTGCCGCTGCCGCCCAGGTGCCCGCCGGCGCCGACGGGAAGCCGGTGGTGGTCAGCGCTGCCGTCACCGTGAAAGCGGCCCGTCGGATGCCGTCCGGTCCGGAGCCGTCCGTCCATAGGAGGAGGAGACCGGTCCCGACCACCAGCAGGCCCAGATAGGAGCGGAGTTCGGTCGAGCGGAGGAGTCCCCGGGAGCGTCCGACGACCAGGCGCCAGAGGACCACCAGGCTGGTTCCGGTGACCGCCATGCCGACGACCGCCACCCACTGCACGGCGGGGTCCGTGAACGGGTCTCCGTCCACCATCCCACCGGTAGACGCCGTCGCCATGGCCACCAGGAGGGCGTCGAATACGCCCAGCCCGGCCAGGGTGTAACCAACCCAGGTTCCGAGCGAGACCGCGCCGTGGACGTAGAGGATGTTGCGCACCGCCGTGCGCTGGTTCGGCGCCATGGGTCGGCGTCCGTGCAGCCGGGACCGGTCCGCGAATTCGCGCTCCGCACCGAAGAACGGGAGTACGGCGACGGCGACCATGAGGGCTCCCAAGCCGCCGATCCACTGGCTGCCCGCCCGGAGGAAGCGCCCTCCGTGGTCGGCCGAGTCGGGTGTCACGGTCCCGAGGGCGGTGGTCGTGAGCCCGGCGGTCGCGTCGGTCACGGCATCGACTACCGAGCCCGTCGTCCCGACCAGCAGGTGCAGGACCGCGACCATTCCAACCAGGAGCAAGAGGCAGGAGGTGGCACCACCCAGGACATCGGCGTCCCGGATCCGCTCGGCTGGGCGGATCCGGCTGAGCAGGAACGTGGCGGCCAGGCCGGCCAGTCCACCGAGGGTCAGGAGGAGCACGGTGTCGTCGCCGTTGCCGAGCATGTCGGCCAATCCCGAGGTGGTGGACAGGAGCGAGAAGAGCCCCGTGGCAACAACCACGGATGTTGCAGCGGAGGTCGTCCACGATGCCCAGGGCGGCTCCGACGCCCCCGCCGACCGGAGCCCGGCCAGGACGGTGCGGATCATCCGACCGGCCGGGTCACTCGAACAGGGAGGAGAGGAGTGGCGCCGAGTTGGGTCGGGTCACCGCGATGACGTGGTCACGGGCCCGCAGGGTGCTCCGGCCACGACCGATTTGGGGCTTGCCGTCCCGTACGATCGCGGCGATGAGGACGTCCTCGTGGAGGCCCAGGTCGGCGATCGACTGGCCGTCGCAGCGGCAGCCTTCCGCCACGGCGAACTCCAGGACCTCGGCATCACCGTGGAGGGAGGTGGCAACTGCGGTCACGGTCTCACCCTCGCCCCGGACGAAGCGCAAGACGCTGTTGGCCGTGGCGGTCCTCGGGCTGAGGGTCGCATCCACCTCGTGCGCCTCCAGGAGGTCCAGCAACTGCAGTCGGTGGACCACGGCAATGGTCTCGGGTCCGGCGGCGCCCGACCGGCTGTGCCGTGCACCGGCCGCCTTGGCGTAGAGGCAGGCCAGGACGTTGGCGTCGTCCGCGCCGGTCAGGGCTATGACCACATCCTGGCTGGCCACGCCGGCCTCCTCCAGAATCGTGGCGTCGGTGATGTCGCCCAGGTAGACGGTCACCCGACGGTCCAATTCGTCGGTCAACTCGTCGGCCCGTTCCTCCTTCTTCTCGATTATGGCCACGTCGAGGCCGCGCTGGATCAGCGATTCAGCCAGCATCTGGGCTGTCCGGCCGCCGCCCAGGAGGAGTGCCCGGGTGGGCATGTCATGGGCCAGGCCCATCCGGGCCGTGACGTCCCCAAGGGCACGACGCTTGCAGATCACGGTGAGTAGGTCACCCTTGCGGAGGATCCAGTCGCCGCGCGGGATGATCGTGCGCTCCTCGTCGGCGTCGGCCTCCCTGCGTGTGATCGATCCCACGATGAAGTCCCAGTCGGGCTCCAACTCGGCACCCAGAGCCCTGAGGGAGACACCGACGAGGGGCGCGTGGCCCGGCAGGCGAGCGGTCAGCACCTCCACCTCGCCACCCGCCATCTGGTTGACCTCCATGGCTCCCGGGTACTCCATGAGCCGAAGGACGGCGTGGGCGACCTCCTCGTCGGGGTCGATTACCAGGTGGTCGTCGGCGCCGTCGAACAGGGCAGCCACCTCGGGGCGACGCAACGGACGCGACTCCACCCGGATGATCGTCTTGGACACGCCGGCCCGACGGGCCAGCAGGGCACTCACGATGTTCGTCTCGTCGACCGCTGTAACGGCGACCAGTAGGTCGGCCTGCTCGATGCCCGCCGCCGCGAGCGTCACTGGGTCGGTGCCGCTCCCCCGGAGGGTCATGACGTCCAGGTCCTGGTCCACCTGACGGAAGCGTTCTGTGTCCGACTCGATCAGGACCACGTGGTGGCCCTGGCGGCTGAGGCGTTCGGCAACGTAGGAGCCGACCTCGCCGGCACCCACCACGATTATGCGCACGGCCCAATCCTTCCCCATGGACGGGNGGCCGGGGTGGCAATCCCTCGGCCTACAAATTTCTGGAGGCCCACCACCCGCTCAGCCTCCCGGTCGGATCAGGCCGGCGTCGGTCACCAGCAGGTCCATGGACACGTCCCAGGGGCGTGGGTCGATCTCTGGCACAACCTGGAAGGCGTGGCAGATCCCGACGAGGACAGGGCCGCCCCCCTCCGACCCGCGGCAGTCGGCAAAGGTCCGGTCGTAGAACCCTGCCCCGTGGCCAACCCGGTTGCCCCGGGAGTCGACGGCCACCAGGGGCACCAGGACGATGTCCAGGGTGCACGGGTACACCTCACGCCCGGAGTCGGGCTGCGGTATCCCGAACGGACCCGCCCGAAGGGGGCCGCTCGGCACGACGAAGCGGAGAGCTTCGCCTTCTCTCGTCACGGGAAACGCCACCTCGAACCCAGGCTCGTCGCGCAGCAGTGAGGGGTCGACCTCCCCGCGGACGCCCATGTATGCCCCGACCACCTGCGCATCCCGGACCTCCGGTAGTCCCAGGATGCGCTCGACTACCAGCGCCGAGGCACGTGCCACCAGGTCGGGTGCCAGGGCCCGGCGACGGGTCAGCATGCCGGACCTCACCCGGCTGACGTCGCCCCGCACGGATTCCATGGTGAGATCGTGGCCCACGGATGGGCGATCCGCCACCCTCACCGGAGTGACCTCCGGCGCATTGCTCATGTGCGGCCCGGGGCCCGTATCTCACTAGAGTTCCCCCGGTTCCGGTGCGAGCCCGCCCCACTCGGCGTGTTCCGTCGAACCACTCCGTCCAAAGACAACCGGCCGGAGTGTCGCTACGTCCCACCTGATCGAGGAGACAATTCCTTGGACGCCATTCCATATCTGGCAGCCGCGTCGGCCCTCCTGGGCCTGCTGCTCGCCGGATTCTTCTTCAAGAACGTGAAGGCCGCCGATCCCGGCAACGACCGCATGGTCTTCCTGATGATCGAGATCCAGAAGGGCGCGAAGGCTTTCCTCAAGAAGGAATACAGCTGGGTCTCGGTCTTCGTGGTCGCCATGGCGATCCTCATCGCCTCCCTGATCGCCCCGGCGGCGGCCGTTACCTACGTGATCGGCGCCTCCCTCTCGGCCCTCGCCGGCTACATAGGAATGACGGTGGCCACCATGGCCAACGCCCGGACCACCCAGGCGGCCAAGGACGGTCCCGGCAGGGCCCTGCCCATTGCATTCCGCGGTGGTGCGGTCATGGGCTTCTCCGTGGCCGGCCTCGCCCTGTTGGGCCTGATGGCCGTCTACATCGTCTTCGTCCTCCTACTCGAGGTCGACGATGCCTTCGAGGTCGTCACCGCCTACGGCCTCGGCGCCTCCTCAATCGCTCTGTTCTCCCGTGTGGGCGGAGGCATCTACACCAAGGCAGCCGACGTCGGTGCAGACCTGGTCGGCAAGGTCGAGGCAGGCATTCCCGAGGACGACCCCCGCAACCCGGCGACCATCGCCGACAACGTCGGCGACAACGTGGGCGACGTGGCCGGCATGGGCGCCGACCTGTTCGAGAGCTACGCCGGGTCGATCCTGGCTCCGATCTCGCTCGTGGCCTTCGCCCTCGGGCTTGGTGCCGAACAGGCATCCGCCATGACGAACATCTCGCTACTGTCGTTCCCGATGGCCATCGCCCTGGCGGGAATGCTGGCCTCGATCGTCGGCTCCTTCTTCGTGAAGGGGTCGCCGTCCACCGACACCAAGGCGCTGGCCAAGGCCCTGCACATGGGCACCAACGTCGCCATGGTCATTGCGGCCGCGGCCACCGTGGCGATTGCATACTGGCTGTTTGGTGACAACGACGCCTTCGACAACCCGCTGGGCCTGGCCATCGCCGTGATCGGTGGCCTGATCGTGGGCTGGGCCCTGGGCAAGACCGCCGAGTTCTACACCTCTGACCACTTCTCGCCGGTCAAAAAGATCGCAAGCCAGACCGAGACCGGTCCCGCCACCACCATCCTCGGCGGCGTATCCACCGGCATGATCTCGGTGGCCGCCTCGGTGGGCCTCCTGGGGATCGGCGTCGGCGTCGCATACTGGGGCGGCGAGATGGCCTTCGACTCGATCGGGGCGTTGGACGGTGGCATCTACGGCATCGCCGTCGCCGCCATCGGCATGCTGGCCACCACGGGCATGGTGGTCTCAGTGGATGCCTACGGTCCGATCGCCGACAACGCCGGCGGCATCGCCGAGATGGCCGAGCTGGACCCGGGCGTCCGCGAGGTCACCGATGCCCTGGACTCGCTCGGCAACACCACCGCCGCCGTNGCCAAGGGCTTCGCCGTCGGATCCGCCGCCCTNACGGCCCTNGCCCTGTTCAAGAGCTTCGAGTTCGCGGTCATCCAGGCCGGCGGCTCGCTGTCCCTGAACGTCGGCGAGGTGGANGTCTTCATCGGCCTCTTCCTCGGCGCCATGCTGCCGTTCCTGTTCGCAGCTCTCACCATCGACGCCGTGGGTCGGGCCGCCCAGGAGATGATCGAGGAGGTCCGCCGCCAGTTCCGGGAGATCCCCGGCCTGCGCGAGGGCCTCGACGGCGTGCACCCCGATTCGGCCCGCTGCGTGGCCATCTCCACCACCGCCTCGCTCAAGGAGATGGTGGTACCGGGCTCCCTGGCGGTGGTAATTCCGCTCGTCCTGGGGTTCATCAGCATCGACGTGCTGGGTGGCTTCCTGGCAGGCGCCCTGGTGACCGGCTTCTGCCTAGCCATCTTCATGGCCAATGCCGGTGGCGCCTGGGACAACGCCAAGAAGTACATCGAGGCCGGACACCATGGCGGCAAGGGCTCCGACTGCCACAAGGCGGCCGTTGTCGGCGACACAGTGGGCGACCCCTTCAAGGACACCTCCGGGCCGGCGATGAACATCCTCATCAAGGTGATGACGATCGTGTCGTTGGTGTTCGCCTCGGCGTTCGTCGGCTGACCGACCCGTCCGAACCGGTTCGCCAGGGGCCCTTCGGGGCCCCTTCGGCCGTTCCGGGCGGTTGCTCAGCCAGGTAGGACGATGAGGGGGTCCTTGGCCTCGCCGCCGGTGCGGACCTCGAAGTGGAGGTGCGGCCCGGTCGCCCATCCGGTGGAGCCGCACCTGCCGAGCACCTCGCCCTTGTCGATCATGTAGTTGTTCGACACGCTGACCTCCTCCTGGTGGGCGTACAGAGTGATCACCGGGCCCTCGTGCTCGATCAGGACCACGTTTCCGTAGCCGTTCCTCCAGCCGGCGAAGAGAACCTTGCCGGCCTTGGCTGCCCAGATCGGCTGTCCCCGGACGCAACCGATGTCGACCCCGTTGTGCTGGCGCATCGTCCCGAAGATCGGGTGCTTCCGGGGCCCGAACCCCGATCCGAGCCGGCCCTCCATGGGCATGATGAACCCCTGGCCCGATTCCTTCGTCAGGTCGGGTGCCGACTTGCGGAGTTCCTCAGCGATCAGGTTCTCGATCAGGATCGCCATCACGTACTGGTCTCGTTCGAACTGGCGGATCTCTGCCTCGTAGGCCCGAATCCGGTCGTCAAGCTCCTCCTTGACGTTCTCCTTGGCGGCGATCCGTCTGTCCAGGACGAGGATCGACGACTCCAGCTCCCGCTGGCGCACCTCGGCCTCCCGGATGGCATCGTCAGCCGAGCGTGCGATGTCCTCCAGGTCCGACTCGAGCGCCCGCAGCCGGTCCACCAGATCGCCCCGATCACCCGTCACGGCATTCAGGATCGCCGACCGACGGACCCCCTCGGTCAGGTTCTGTGACTCCAGGAAGCTTCCCGGCCGCATCCGCGAGATGTAGACGTCGATTGCGAGCTCCTGGATGCGCCGTCGGAGGTCACCCACCTCGGCCGCAGCCTGGTCGGCCTGGACCCAGCGGAGCGTGGCCTCGGACTCGGCTGCCTCGATTGCCTGACGGGCCGCCAGGATCCTGGCCTGCTGGAGTGCCACGGCGTCGTCCAGGGCATGGAGGGCGTCGGAGACCTGGTCGTCCTCGGCGGTCACGAGGTGGAGTGCCTCGGCGGCCGAAGCGGCCTCGTTCCGGGCGGCCTCTCGCCTGTCCCGAGCCTCCCTGATCGACTCGGTCTCCTTCACCGCTCCGGCCGGTACGGCCATCCCCACGACCAGCAGGCAGGCGACGGCCATGGTTCGGCGGAGGGAGGTGGCAGGTCGGTTCATCACGGAAGGGTCGCCCCATCGCGGGCCTGCGCAGGGTACCTGTGCCCCCGGGTCGGCGCCGTACCCGTGGTGACGCCCTGCCCGCAACCGGGTGGTAGACCCTCGACAGAANCCGCTGCCATTTGCCGAGGGCCGATGCCGACCACCGACCGACCGTTGGAGGACCTCCGGGTCCTGGACCTGACCGACGCACGGGGGGACCTCTGTGCGCGGCTCCTCGGAGACCTCGGCGCCGACGTACTACGGGTCGAGCCCCCGGGTGGGGTCCGTAGCCGTCGCCTTCCGCCCTACGGACCCGACGGCAGGTCGCTCCACTTCGCCTACCGGAACACCAACAAGCGGAGCACGGTCCTGGATCTGGGAACTCCCGAGGGCCGTACCAGCCTCCTGGCGCTGGTGGCCGAGGCCGACGTGCTGGTCGAATCCTTCCAGCCCGGCGCGCTGGCCGACCTCGGGATCGGGCCCACTGTCCTCCTGGACCTGAACCCCGAACTCGTCGTGGCCTCACTGACCGACTTCGGACAGACGGGACCGGATCGGGACCTGGTCGCCACCGACGACGTGGTGGTTGCGATGTCAGGGTGGCTGGCGCTGTCCGGCATCCCGGAAAAGCCACCGCTGCTGCCACCGGGCAGCCTGGCCTCTGACGTCCTCGGCGTCATGGGTGCCTACGCCGTCATCCTCGGCCTCATCCAGGCGAGCCGGGGCGGCGGCGGCCAGCACCTGGACGTCTCTGCACTGGAGGCCGTGGCCCAACTGAACACGTGGGGGCTTCCCAACTCCAGCCACAGCCTCGCACGAGGCTCGGTGCCGCAGGTGCTCCGCTCAGGTGACAGCCCCATGTACCCGACCATTCCGTGCGCAGATGGCCACGTCCGGCAGGTGGTCATGGCCCCCGGACAGTGGCGTGCCCTGTGGGAATGGATGGGCTCGCCCGAGGCGTTCGCCGACGAGTACTGGGAGAGCTTCTTCAACCGCCTCACCAACCTCGACATCCTGAACCCCATGTTCGAGGAGCACTGGGCCACCATCGAGATGCTCGACGGCTGCCGGGAGGCCCAGGCCAGGGGCATCGTGGCCACGCCGATGCTGTCACCGGGCGACATCCTGGCCGAGGAGCACTTCGACGCCCGGGGCTCGTTCGTCCATGCCGAGGTGGCCCGCGGGACGGAGGCCTCCGTCATGGCAGGCTTGTGGGAGGTCGACGGAGAGCGGGTCGGCTACCGCTTCCGGGCCCCGGAGGTCGGAGAACACGGGACGTTCTTCGCCGGGCCACGATTCCAGGTCGACGGACGACCGGGCGGGCCACCCGACATGCCACTGCGTGGCCTTCGGGTCGCAGACTTCGGTCACGGGGGCGTCGGCGTCGAGTGCGGGCGGATGCTGGCCGAGTACGGCGCCGACGTCGTGAAGGTGGAGAGCCACGCCTACCCGGACTTCATCAGGATCTTCCTCGGCAGCGAGATGACGCCCTCCTTCGCCTCCTCCAGTCGGACGAAGCGCTGCCTCGGCCTGGATCTGAAGCACCCGGACGCCGCCGAGGTCCTGGACCGCCTGGTGGGGTGGGCCGACGTGATCGTGGAGAACAACTCCACCGGCACCATGGATGAGCTGGGCCTCGGCTGGGAGGACGTCCACGCCATGAATCCGCGACTGGTGATGGTGAGCAGCCAGCTGATGGGCTCTCGGGGCCCACTTGCCGACTGGACCGGCTACGGGCCGACCATCCAGACCGTGGGCGGGTTGAGCTGGCTCTGGGCGTTCGACGACGGTGACGGACCGCCCGGCAGCAACGCCATCCACCCGGACCACCTGGCAGGTCGGATCTGTGCCCTGGGGGCACTGGCCGCCGTGATCGGGCGGAACCGGGGCGGCAGCGGTGCCCACGTCGAGGTCGCCCAGGTCGAGGCCCTCATGGGAACCCTAGGAGACCTGTTCCTGAGCGAGTCCCTCACGCCCGGATCGGCCCGACCGGAGGGCAACGACTCTCCCATGGGCGCCCCCTGGGGAGTGTTCCCCTGTGCCGGCGACGAGCAGTGGTGCGTGGTCTGCGTCCGGGACGACGTGGACTGGATGAACCTTCGCCGCGCCATGGAGAATCCAGCCTGGGCAGGCGGCACCGATCTGGACTCGACGGCCGGCCGACTGGCCGCCCGTGACAGGGTGAATGCCGGCGTCTCGTCGTGGACCGCCACCATGACGCCGCTGGACGTTCAGGACCGCTGCCAGGCGACCATGGTGCCCGCCGGACGGCTCATGGACACGGTTGACCAGTTGGAGGACCCTCACCTGGAGGAGCGCGGGTTCCTCGTGCGGCTCGACCAGCCCGGCCTGGGGCCGGTCGTTCTGGAGGGGGCATGCATCACCGGTAGCGGCATGGCCGGGCCGGTCGTCGGGCCGGCTCCGTTCATCGGGGAACACACGCGCCG
>JGI24819J35694_1000079_pt1 | contig 17187 bp, 26 predicted proteins | sample METZYME_3_800m_FD_35694 | JGI IMG/M metagenome (IMG submission 35694) | reverse complement strand
CCGCCTACATCGGTGGTGAGGGTCATAATCTCCAGGAGCACTCGGTGGTGTTAATCAGAGGCGGTCGCGTCAAAGACCTGCCGGGTGTCCGATACCACGTAGTCCGCAGCGCACTCGACTGTGAGGGCGTGCCGGATCGCCGGCGTGGCCGCAGCAAGTACGGGGCAGTCAAGCCTCGGGACGGCGGTTAACCGGTCACTACCGCTTCCATCTCCTGATTTTTCCCTGGACCCCTGCTGGGAGTCCTTAAAAATGTTGGACCAAAACGCAGGTGTGAATACCTATGTCTAGAAGACGGCGTGCAGAAAAAAGAATAATTTCTCCTGACCCGCGTTTCAACGATGCGGAACTGGCCAGGTTCATCAATAGGTTGATGTTGAAGGGCAAGAAGAGTGTTGCCCAACGCATAACCTATAGCGCTTTCGATATCATTCAGGAAGAATCCAACAGGGAACCCCTGGAGATCTTCCAGCAGGCCTTAAGAAATGCCACCCCCGCAGTGGAGGTCCGCCCCAAACGTATAGGCGGTTCCACGATTCAGGTACCCACGGAACTCCGTGCGGTACGCAGCGAGGCGCTTGCCATGCGCTGGCTCATCAGAGGAGCTAGATCCCGAAATGGGATGCCTATGCGGCGGGGACTGGCACAAGAATTAATGGATGCTTCCCGGGGCGAGGGGACGGCAGTCCGTAGAAGGGAGGAATTGCACCGGATGGCGGAAGCCAACCGGGCCTTTGTGCACTACCGTAGGTAATTTTATCTATAGATAATCTCCTGTAGGCCCCAGCGCCCAGTCTTCATTGTAAGTATCCAGTGCCCAGTCTAATGGAAGCGACCTTTCCCATTGAGCAGATTCGCAATATCGGGTTTATCGCCCATATTGACGCAGGAAAAACTACAGTAACAGAACAAGTCCTCTTTGCCACCGGACGCATTCACCGCGCCGGCGGCGTGGATGACGGCAATACCGCGATGGACTGGATGCCCCAGGAAAAGGAAAGGGGTATCACAATCACAGCCGCGGCCACCACCACCTACTGGCAAGAACACCGAATCAACGTCATCGACACCCCCGGCCACGTCGATTTCACCGCCGAAGTAGAACGCAGTCTCCGTGTTTTGGATGGCGGCATCGTTGTGCTTGACGCAGTCGCTGGCGTTCAGTCCCAGTCAGAAACGGTCTGGCGGCAAGCCGACACATACGAGGTCCCCCGCATCTGCTTCGTTAATAAGATGGACCGCGTTGGCGCCAGTTTCGAGCGGACTATCGAGTCAATCCGCCGCCGTTTAAATGGAAACCCCGTCGCGATCCAACTCCCCATCGGCATCGAAGACCAGTTCGCTGGGATGATTGACCTGATCTCTGGGAAAGCAGTTATCTATCCCGTGGGCAGAATCAACGAGGGCCATGTCGACCGACCCGACGAAGTGGATATGCCCCCCGAGTATCAGGAACAATTCGATCTATACCGCCAGGAAATGATCGAGAAGGTTTCCGAGACAAACGATGACCTTCTCATCAAGTATCTGGAAGGAGAAACGATTGGCTCGGATGAGCTCGCAAAAGCGCTGAGGCAGGCCACCATCGACCAGAAGGTCGTCCCCGTCCTTTGCGGCAGCGCAATGTTCGCCAAGGGCGTGCACAACCTGCTTGATGCCATCATCGATTACCTACCTTCCCCCGCCGATGTGCCTCCAGTGGAAGGCGTTAACCCCCGCACCAACGAGATTGAAATCCGGAACCCCGACGCCTCCGAACCGCTGGCCGCTTTAGCCTTCAAGGTGGCGACGGACCCCTATGTGGGCCGGTTGGTGTTCTTACGCGTTTATTCGGGCACCGTTAAAGCCGGGGCCGTCGTTAGTAACGTCACCAAGAACGGCCGGGAGCGGATGGGACGCCTGCTCAGGATGCACGCAAATTCCAGGGAAGAACTGGAAGAGGTTACGGCGGGCAATATATGCGCCGCCATCGGTCTGAAAAACACCTTCACCGGAGACACCATTGGGCTACAGGAGGGTGGAGTTATCCTTGAACCACCCAAATTCCCCAAACCCGTGGTCTCAGTGGCCGTTGAGCCGAACACCAAAGCAGACCAAGACCGCCTGTCCGATGCCCTACGAAAGTTGGCTGACGAGGACCCAACCTTTGTGGTCTCGGTCAACGACGAAACAAACCAAACCATCATCTCCGGAATGGGAGAACTTCACCTTGAAGTCCTAGTTGACCGGATGCGCCGCGAGTTCAACGTGGTGGCCCAGGTCGGCATGCCGCGCGTTTCCTACCGGGAGACGCTGACCATCGCCAAGGAAGTTGAAGGTAGGTTCGTCAGGCAGACCGGTGGCCATGGCCAATTTGGCCACGTGATCTTGGAGCTAGAACCCTTGGATCGGGGCGAAGGAATAGTTTTCGAAAACAAAATCACCAGAGGGGCGATTCCCAGGGAGTACATTCCTGCCGTGGAGAAAGGCGTGAGGGACGCTCTGGACAATGGCCCTCTGGCCGGGTATCCTCTGGTGGACTTGAAAGTATCTCTGGTGGATGGAAGTTTTCACCAGGTAGACTCGTCTGAGTTGGCATTCCGGAGCGCCGGCATGTTGGCCATCAGGGAGGGTGCTCCTAGGTGTGCTCCAGTTCTGCTTGAGCCGATCGCCGATTTGGAAGTGGTGACACCAGGCGAATACCTGGGTGATGTCATCGGGGACCTGGGAACCCGGCGGGCCCAAATCCAGAGCATCGAGGGTCAAGAAGACCTACAGTCAGTGCGAGCGTTATTGCCTTTGGGTGAAACGTTCTCGTATACGACTGCGCTCCGTTCTATGAGCCAAGGCCGCGCCTCGTATTCCATGGAATTCAAGTATTACGAGCCGGTCCCGGAACACATCGTCAAGACTTTGACGCCAGCCTAGGCTTGGATTCGGCAAAGAATCAAGTAATCAGAACACGAATATATAAGGAAGAACGAAAAACAAAAGTATGGTAACTCGGCAAAAAGTAAGGATCATATTAAAAGCGTTCGACCATAAGATGTTGGACCTCTCCACTGGACAGATAGTAGAGACGGCCGAACGGACCGGAGCGCGTGTCGCCGGGCCAGTCCCGCTGCCAACCCACATCCGCCGTTTCTGTGTGATTCGCGGACCCCATGTGGACAAAGACTCCCGAGAACATTTTGAGATCAGGACCCACAAACGCCTGATTGACATACTTGAACCCACCTCGAAGACCATCGACTCGCTGACCAGGTTGAACCTGCCGGCGGGCGTCGATATATCGATAAAACTCTAGTCACATAGATAGGAAAGGCTACTAAAGATGCTCCAGGGATTCCTGGGAACGAAAATAGGGATGACTCAGATCTTTCGTGAAGACGGAAGGGTGGTCCCCGTTACTGTTATTCAAGCCGGTCCTTGCGTTGTCACCCAAGTGAAGACCAAGGAGACCGACGGCTACGAAGCCGTCCAATTGGGATTCGGCGACGTCAAACGGCGGAACAAGCCCGAAAGCGGCCACCTGAAGAACAGCCGTCTCAGCCGGTACCTCCGCGAGGTTGCGACCGACGGCACCAGTGAATTTGAGGTTGGCCAAACGATCGGAGTCGATATCTTCGAGGCCGGGGAAAAAGTTGATGTGATCGGGACATCCAAGGGCCGTGGTTTTGCCGGTGTCATGAAGCGCTGGAATTTCGGCGGAGGACCCCGGACCCATGGTCAGTCGGACCGTGCGAGGGCGCCTGGCTCCATCGGCGGAGGCACCACCCCAGGTAAGGTCTACAAAGGTCTGAAGATGGGCGGGCACATGGGAAACCGCCGAATCACCGTCAAAGGCCTGGAGATTATCGAGATTGACACTGAACGGAACCTGCTCTTAGTCAAGGGTGGGATTCCCGGCGCAACCAACAGCCTGGTCCAGATTCGGAGGGCTGGCGCCTAACCGCGCTAAAAGAAAACAAATGCAAGTATCAGTTAAGAATCAGAATGGCGACGCTCTGGACAGCATCGAACTCAACGATGCCGTCTTCAACGTGCCAATGAACCAATCTCTGGTGCACCAAGCCATGGTCATCTACCAAGGCAACAAGCGCCAGGGCACCCATGACACAAAGACCAGGGCCCAAGTTTCCGGAGGCGGCCGCAAGCCTTGGATTCAGAAGCACACCGGCCGCGCGCGTCAGGGCAGCACCAGGGCTCCCCAATGGCGTCACGGCGGCGTGGTCTTTGGACCCCATCCTCGTAGTTACCGGGCCGCGCTTCCCAAGCGGATGAAAAGACAAGCCTTGCGTTGCGTGCTTTCGGAAAAAGCCAGGCAAGACCGCTTGGTCTGTCTTGACTCCACGGACACCATCGACGGCAAGACCAAGTCAATGGCCCAACTGCTGGCGAACCTACAGGTCGGCGGGTCGGCGTTGGTAATCACCAAAGCCACCGACAAGAACGTAGTCCAGGCGGCCCACAACTTAGAGAAGACCTGGACTCTTCCAGCCAATCAATTGAACGCCCAAGAACTGCTGGCCAGAGACTTAGTCATCATGACTGTGGAAGCTGCCAGGTGGGTGGAAGAGACATATTCCAACGAACCCCACGGACGGCGTGGCGCAAAATGGACCAACGGATCCCCGGTAGCGGATGCTGCAGAGCCGGAAGCCGTAGCCGAGCCCGTGCCTGAATCGGTCGTCGACGAAACAGAGGCGCATGCTACTGAAGAAGAAGCGCCAAAGCCTCGCCGACGCCGCGCTGCCGCAAAACCTGAAGCAGTTGCTGAAACAGCGACTGAAACTTCCGCTGAAACTTCAGGTGACGCTCCTGCTGAAGAAGCTTCTAAGCCAAGAATCCGCCGGCGCCGGACCACAGCCAGCACGGCTGATGAACCAACGTCTGAGACGGCAGTTCCTGAAGCCGATACTTCCGACGAGGAGGCTTAGATGGATATTCAACATGTCCTGGTCAAGCCCACCATCACGGAAAAAAGCACCCTGTTGCAAGAATCGGGCAAGTACACCTTCCAAATCGCCTTACGCGCCAACAAGGTAGAGGTAAAAGAGGCCGTCCAGAAGAACTTTGGCGTTACCGTTCTTGATGTGAATATCACTAAATTGAAGGGCAAAAAGAAGCGTTACGGCCCGCGCATCAAACAACGCCCCGACATAAAAAAAGCGGTTGTCACCCTGAAATCAGGCGACCGCATCAACCTGATCGAAGGGCTGTAGAGACCTCGCTATGCCATTAAAGAATCTAAAGCCTAGGACGCCGGGAACCCGGAACGCGGTGCGCGCTTCTTTCGAAGAGATCACCGCTAAAAAGCCGGAGAAATCCCTGCTTGAGCCCAAGGCGAACCATGCCGGACGCAACAACCGGGGCCGCATCACATCGCGAAGCCGGGGCGGCGGATCGCGGCAGATGTACCGAAAGGTAGACTTCAAACGGATCAAGGACGGCGTTCCGGGCCGGGTAAAATCCATCGAGTACGACCCGAACCGGACCACCCGCATCGCGTTGATCTATTATGTCGACGGCGAGAAGAGTTACATATTGGCGCCCCACGGACTTGAAGTGGGCGCTTTCGTCCAGTCTGGACCGGACGCCGAGATCAGCCTAGGCAACTGTTTACCCCTTACCAATATCCCAACTGGGACAGTCGTCCACAACCTGGAGTTGACTCCGGGACGGGGCGGCCAGATTGTCCGCGGGGCCGGCACCGGCGCCCAAGTGCTGTCACGGGAAGGCGAGTACGTCCTGATGCGCCTGCCATCTGGCGAGATGCGCCGGGTGTTGCTACGTTGCCGTGCCAGCGTCGGTCAACTGTCTAACCCCGACCATAAGAATGAAAGTTTGGGTAAGGCGGGAGCATCCCGTCACCGGGGCCGCCGCCCCCACGTACGTGGTGTCGCTATGAACCCGGTGGACCATCCTCATGGTGGTGGCGAAGGCCGTTCCCCCATCGGAATGCCAGGGCCCAAGACGCCGTGGGGCAAACCAACTTTGGGCTACAAGACACGCCGCAAGAAGAAGGCTTCCAGCAAATTCATAATGCGCAGGACCAGGAGACGCTAGGATGTCCCGTTCGATAAAAAAGGGACCATACGTACATCCCAAACTGATGAAACACGTGGAGCAGGTCCAACGCTCCGGGGCCAATACGGTGATCCGGACATGGGCTCGCGCCTCCATGATTATGCCTGAGATGGTCGGACTGACCATCGGAGTGCATGACGGACGCCGGCACGTGCCCGTGTTTATCACCGAGAACATGGTTGGCCACCGGCTGGGTGAATTCTCGCCCACCAGGACCTACCGTGGACATATATCAAGGTCCGAACGGACCAGCCGGGTGAGGTAACCAATTGCCGCCGGTAAGAGCATTAGCCAAATCACTAGGAGCCTCTCAAAAGAGACTCAAGCCCATCTTAGACCTGGTTAGAGGCCGTAAGGTGGATGACGCCCTGAACCAGTTGAATTTGCTGCCTTCGCCTTGGGCTAAGACTGTGGCGAAAGTGGTGGCGTCAGCCGCATCCAACGCCGAGAACAACATGTTGATGAACCGGGACAATCTCCGGATTGTTCATATATCGGCAGACAACGCAAAGTCGATCAAACGGTTCCGGCCCAGGGCCAGAGGCCGCATTGGGAAAATAATCAAACGCTCCAGCCACGTAATGGTGGTTGTGGACGAAGACGAGGATAGGAGCTAGGCATGGGGCATAAGACCCACCCTTACGGGTTCCGTCTGGGTATTATCAAGGACTGGAAGGCCCACTGGTATGCGCCGAATAGCGGTTCCTACCGTGCCCTTGTAACCCAGGATCTTAAGTTACGCGAGAGCATCAAGGACGAGTACAAAGCGTTCTCCGATGCGGGCATTGCCAAGGTCGAGATTGACCGGGGCGCTCAAGACAGCGTAATAAATATCCATTCGGCCCGCCCTGGTATCCTGATCGGCCGTGACGGCGAACGGGTGAAAAACCTGCGCGCCAAACTTGAGGCCATCACCGACAGCCGCATACAACTGAACATTATCGAGATCGAACAACCCGAAACCAATGCCTATCTGGTGTCACGAAACGTGGCCGACCAGCTAGAACGCCGGGTTGCCTACCGCCGGGCAATGCGCCAGGCAGCTCAACGGTGCATGCAAGCCGGAGCTCAAGGGATCAAGATCATCATCAAGGGCCGCATCACCGGCTCTGAGATTGCCCGCGTAGAAAAACTCATGATGGGCCAAGTGCCCCTGCATACACTTAGGGCTGACATCGATTACTCCCTGGCAGAAGCGCACACTGTCATGGGACAGGTCGGCGTTAAGACCTGGGTCTATCACGGCGAGATTCTGCCTCCCCAACCAGAAGAGGCGGAGGAAGAACTGGAAAATATCGAAGTAACTGTTCAGGCCGAAGACATCGAGGATGCCCTCGAGGCGGTCGAACTAGAAAACCCTGAATAGGGACCGGACTAGGAGCAATTCATGCTGCAGCCCAAGCGAACAAAATTTAGGAAGCAATTCCGTGGCAAGATGCGGGGAGCCGCCACCACGGGAAGTTCCGTTTCTTTCGGCGAGATTGGGCTTAAGGCCATGGCGGCCTCATGGATCACCTCCCGCCAGATAGAGGCTGCGCGTGTCGCCGTAACGCGTCACCTGAAGCGTGGCGGACAGGTCTGGGTCCGGGTTTTCCCCGATAAGTCGGTCAGCAAGAAACCCGCTGAAACCCGGATGGGCGGCGGAAAAGCCGCTGTAGACTACTGGGTAGCAGTGGTAAAGCCCGGCAAGATCCTTTTTGAGGTGGCCGGCGTGCCCCACGATGAAGCAGTTGCGGCATTGCGTCTTGCCTCCCGTAAATTGCCCATACCCACCAAGACAGTGGTTAGAGACAAGTTGGCCGCCGCAGTGGCCAATGGCTTGGTTTAATTTAATATGCGTGTTTACGAAATAAGAGAACTAAACAACGATCAGTTGTACGAAGAATTGGTGAAGGCCGGTAGGGAGTTGATGAACCTTCGGTTCAGTGCGGCAACCAACCAGTTGACCAACACCAACGAACCCAGTTCTGTGCGAAGAACCATCGCCAGGCTCCGGACAGTGATCAGAGAAAGGCAAATTCAGGAGGCTGGTTAGTGGCAAGATCCATGCGCAAGGTCCGCGTCGGCGCTGTCGTGCGGACCAATCAGGACAAAACCGCCATCGTGGAGATGGTCTGGAAACAACGTCATCGGCTCTATCGGAAGCAGATGCGTCGAGTAGCCCGTTTCTACGTCCATGACCCAGAGAACCAATGCCGCTTGGGCGACACGGTTCGTATTGAAGAGACCAGACGAATATCCAAGAACAAACACTGGCGCCTCATGGAGATTCTCGAACGCAAACAGATTGCCGAAGTCCGTCCCATTGACCTAGAGACAGACGTTGCACCAGAGATGACCCAGCCGCGGATCCTTGCCGCTGAAGCCAGGGCGGAAGTCACCGCGGCTGAAGCATCGGAAGAACCCGAAGCTGAAGTCATCGAAGAAGAGGCAGTGGAAGAACCTGAGGCCGAAGAAGAGACTCCTGAAGATGAGGCCCCCGAGGAAGACGCTTTTGAGGAAGACTCTATAGAGGAAGAAACCGCGGACGAGGAAGCAGAAGAAGAACCGGAGCCCGCAGAGGAACCCGAAGTCGTGGAGGAAGAACCGGCCGCGGACGAACCTCAAGAAAATGACACCGAGGACGACGAGCCCCAAGAAAATGACACCGAGGCCGACGAGAGTTCGGACTCTGAAGAGCCGGACGAACAGGAAAAAGAGGAATGATTCAAACCTATACCCGGCTGAGGGTGGCTGACAACAGTGGGGCTAAAGTAATACGCCTCATCAATATACCTGGCAGCGGCAAACGAAAATACGCTCACGTTGGCGACATCATAGTCTGTAACGTAAGAGAGGCCGCGCCCAACTCCCCGGTACGCAAGGGCGAGATAGTCAGGGCTGTGGTTATCCGCCAAGCCCAAGGCAGGCGCCGCCCGGACGGGACATACATCAAATTTGATGACAATGCCGCCGTGCTGATCGGCGAAGACCAAATGCCCCGAGGCACTCGCATTTTTGGCCCGGTGGCCCGCGAGCTTAGAGACCAAGGCTTCATGCGAATCATATCTTTGGCTCCAGAGGTCGTCTGATGCGTATCCGTACGGGAGACACTGTGCTGGTGATAGCCGGCAAAGAGAAAGGCAAGACCGGCAGGGTCGAACGGCACATCACCGGACAAGACCGGCTGATTGTTGAGGGTGTAAACTTGGTGACCAAGCATATGAAGGCGCGCCCGAACGTCCAGCAATCGGGCCGCATTCAGAAAGAAGCGTCCATCCATTCATCAAACGTGGTTCTAATCTGTAATAAATGCAACGAACCCACCAAGCCCAAGACCAAGTTCTTGGACACCGGAGCTAGGGTTAGGAGTTGCGTCAAATGCCAGGAAGTAATCGACGATGCTCGATAACGAAAGACAACAACCTGACGAGATAGAAGAGTCAGGAGAGTCCTTAGAAGCCGTTGGCGAAGCAGCCGACGGCGCTGAGGCTTTGGAGTCTGGTGACTCGGCTGCCGAAGAAGGCGATGGCGAGAACGGCGAGACCGAAGAACAGGTGCCCCGCCGGCAACGGCGCGAGCGTGGTGGCGGACGGGCTGCAAGGGAAGCCGAAACAGCACTGGAGCCGCCGACTGAACCTCCGCCTGCTCCCCGTCTCTACGAACAGTTCAAGAAAGAGATAATTCCCGCGATGGTACGGGAATTCAACTACGGGAACCCCATGGAGGTCCCGCGGTTGCAGAAGATCGTGCTGAACATCGGCGTAGGAGAAGCCCTGACCAACGCTAGGGCCATGGAAGCCGCCAGCCAAGACCTCACCGTGATCAGCGGCCAGAAGCCGATTATCACGCGGGCCCGGAAATCCATTGCAAACTTCAAGGTTAGGGAAGGGAACCCCATCGGCACCGCTGTCACCCTTCGCGGGGCCAGGATGTACCATTTCCTGGACCGTCTGGTGAACACGGCCCTCCCTCGTATCCGTGACTTCCGCGGCCTGCCCAGGCGCGGATTGGACGGGCGCGGCAACTACACCATCGGTATCCGCGAGCAGATAATCTTTCCGGAGATTGATTACAACCAGATAGACAAGATTCGTGGGTTGCAGGTGACCATCGCAACCACAGCCAAGAACGATACAGAGGCGATTCGTCTCTTGGAATATTACGGTATGCCTTTTATCAAAGAAACGGTTGAGGCCTAACGGAGGCGTCGTTGGCAAAGACATCAACAGTCCAGAGATGGCTTAAAAAATCTAAATTCCCGGGCCGGGAATATAACCGGTGCAACCGCTGCTACCGGCCGCGCGCCTTCAACAGGCATACCGGCCTCTGCCGCATCTGCTTTCGGGAGATGGCCTTGAACGGTGAATTGCCCGGCGTGCGCAAGGCTAGCCTCTAGCCTAGTGTTTCAGATCAGATTCGATGATGAAATTCTCAAACCTTTTGACTTTAGGCGGAGACGGGAGATAGACCAAAAATGCCGGTAACCGATCCATTGGCAGACATGTTGACCAGGATTCGTAACGCTATACAAGTGCGTCATGATTCTGTCATCCTCCCACACTCAAAGTTGAAGTTGGCCGTGACCAAGATCCTTAAAGAAGAGGGCTTCATCCGAGACTTTGATATGCCCCGGGGACAGGCCCATCCGTCCATTCGGATTCATCTCACCTACCGGGAAGGACGGCAATCGGCAATCTCCGGTCTTAAGCGCGTCAGCAAACCTGGGCTGAGGGTCTATGTAGGCAAGGGAGAGATTCCCAGGGTCTACGGAGGGATCGGGCTGGCTATCGTATCTACCTCCAAAGGCGTCATGGCCGGGCGTAAAGCTTGGCGGGCAGGCGTTGGTGGAGAGCTACTTTGTTTCATCTGGTGATTTCGCTGTGAACGAGAAAAAACAAGAAAAAACCCTTTCCCGTATCGGCCGGAAGCCCATAACGCTGCCTAGCGGTGTTCAGGTTGAGGTCCAATATGGTGGAGTTAAAGTCACGGGTCCTATGGGCACCCTTGAGCAGAAATACCACCCGGAAGTGGTGGTCAAGGTTGAAGACGGGGTAGTTTTGGTGGAGCGTCAGTCAGACAAAAAATTCCACCATTCACTGCACGGCCTAACCCGGAGCCTCATCGCCAATGCAGTCACCGGAGTGTCCGAAGGATTCACTCGGTCTTTGGACCTGATGGGAGTCGGCTACCGTGTCGTTACAGCCGGTGATGGAATCACTCTGAATGTTGGTTACAGCCATCCCGTGGAGATTCACCCAGGGCCAGGGGTGACCATGGAAGTGGAAGGGGCCAACCGAATCCATATTCGCGGTATCGACAAGCAGAAGGTAGGCCAATTGGCGGCCCAAGTCAGAAGGGCCCGTCCGCCCAACGCCTATAAAGAAAAAGGCATAAAGTACTCCGACGAGGTACTTCACTTTAAACCAGGGAAGGCGGCGGCTAGAAAGGCCTAATCGCCTACTGCCCCGAGCTAAATAAAACCAGTAATGCCTAAAGATAAGAACGCAAAACGCCTTAGAAAAGTAAGGCACATCAGGCTAAGGAACAAAGTTTCCGGTACGCCTGACCGACCCAGGCTGGCCGTGTTCCGCAGCCTGCGCCATATCTACGCACAGGTGATTGACGACACCACCGGTCATACTCTGGCCGCGGCATCTAGTGCCGACGCCATCAAAGAAACCGGTGCGCCTATCGTGCCCAAGATAGATGCTTCCACAGCTGTTGGTAAACTAGTGGCCGAAAGGGCACTGGCTGAGGGAATCACCCAGGTCGTCTTCGATCGGGGCGGATGTAAATATCACGGCAGGGTTAAGGCCCTGGCCGAAGCGACCCGGGAAGCCGGGTTAACGTTCTAATAGCGGAAGCGACCGTCCGCATAGACTGGGAGGTCTAGCCATCTTATGGCCCAAGCCCCTAACAGGTTCTTCAACGACCGAGACCGCGACCGAGGCCGTGGCAGAGAAGAGGACACCGGAGGTTTTTCCGAGAGAGTCGTCTTCACCCGCCGCATCGCCAAAGTGGTGAAGGGAGGCCGTCGTCTCCGCTTCAACGCGTTGGTTGTGGTGGGAGACGGTCAAGGCGAAGTTGGTGTTGGTCTTGGCAAAGCGTTGGTAATTCCGGACGCAGTCAGGAAGGGCAACGCCGTGGCCCGTCGTGACACGGTCAAGATTCCTCTCCGGGGAACAACAATTCCTCAAAAGATTACCGTCAAAAAGGGCGCAACCATCGTAATGATCAAACCGGCCGGCGAGGGCACCGGAGTCATCGCTGCCGGCGCCATGCGGGCGATACTGGAACTGGGCGGCATTAAAGACGTGGTCGGAAAATCTCTAGGGTCCCGGAACCCCATCAACATCGTCTACGCGACAATGGAAGCCCTCCGTCAATTGAAAGACCCTGACGTTGAGCTCAACCGCCGGTTAGGCCGGCCGATGCCTTCAGAAGCAACCAAAGTCGAGACCGTCCCTGTTGGAGCCAATCCGGATTTCGCCGAACCCGACTTGCCCCAACTCGAGTCCAGCGAAGTAGTCGAATCGCTGATGAGTCAAAGACCCGGCGAGACCCTTGAGGGAGATTAAAGGCCGGGCTGCCTAAACGGGCCAACGGTCGAGATATTATGGCGGAAATCAGAATTACTTGGACCCGGAGCACCATCGGGCGGCCCCAGAACCAGCGCAGGATTATCGAGTCGTTGGGCCTGCACCGCTTGAACCATAGCGTGGTCCATCAGGACTCACCGACCATTCGCGGAATGGTCAATAAAATCAGCCATTTGGTGAAGGTTGAAATAGCCTAACCGGGCGTTCTCACTGGCGTTTCACGAGAGGGATTTCCTTCCGCGAAAGAAAGTAGATACCGGTAAAATGGGAGTAAGCCCGGCCACTGTGGCTGCCAAACCGGTATTTCAACCACCGCCAAACCGTTTACCAGAGGTTGCGATACATCTAAAATCATTCTATTCGGCGTAAGAGTTTAAAGAGGCCGCTTCATGATGGAACATCTATTGGCCCCGAGCAAGGGAGCCAGGAAAAACAGAAAACGGATTGGCCGCGGCGATGCGGCAGGACAAGGCAGCACCGCGGGCCGGGGTAATAAGGGACAGAAGTCTCGTTCCGGAGGCGGCCCCCCCGTGTGGTTTGAAGGCGGTCAGTTGCCGTTGATCAAAGGACTGCCCATGAAAAGGGGCTTCCACAATAGGTTCAAGACCTATTATTCCCTGATTAAGGTAGAGACCTTAGAGAGTTTCGACGCCGGAGATCGGATCACCCCAGAACTTCTCTTGGAGAAAGGCTACCTGAGGAACCTCAACCTACCGGTGAAGATCGTCGGCGACGGTGAGATTAGCAAACCGGTGACCGTTGTGGCCGCCAAGTTTACTCAGTCAGCCAGAGCGAAGATCGAAGCGGCGAAAGGAACTGCGGAGGAAATCGCGGCGTAATGATGAACGCCGAGACCCAGGCCGGCAAATTCCCCAAGCTGATACAAGCGGCGATTGACGCCTTCAGCCTACCTGACCTGCGGGCCAAGATACTTTTCACCTTGGCTATTTTGGCCTTGTACCGGTTCGTTGCCCACATCCCCCTTCCGGGTATCGACCAAGTACAGCTAGACAACCTTTTCCGGAACAACGAGCTTCTGGGCTTCTTAGACCTGTTCAGCGGCGGCGCATTGAGCCGGATGAGCATCGTAGCTCTGGGCGTCTTCCCCTATATAACATCGTCGATCATCATCCAGTTGCTGACTCCGGTGATCCCCTCGCTTCAGGATATGTCCCGTGAAGGCGAGGCTGGCCGGGCCAAGATTAACCGTCTGACCCACTGGATTACGATTCCTATAGCCTTTGCCCAAGGGTATGGACAATTGGTCCTCTTGGAGCAGAGCAACGTTATCGCCGATGTTGGATTTTCCGGTGATGCACTTCTGCCGACCGTTGCAGCCTTGTTCTCCATCGCAGCGGGGACCATGTTCTTGGTCTGGCTTGGCGAGATGATTACTGAGCGGGGTATCGGCAATGGAATCTCGTTGATAATCTTCGCCGGGATAGTCGCCGGATTCCCCAGATTACTGACTCAAGGATTCCTGGACCGCGACAACGTATTAGGTATCGGGTTCTTCGCCCTGATTGGAGTTCTGATCATTGCTGCCATCGTTATGTTCAATGAGGCACACCGTCGCATCCCTGTTCAGTATGGCCGCAGTATCTTCAGGGGCGGGAGGATGTACCGCCAAAGCGGAGCCACCTATCTACCATTGCGCATAAATTCGGCGGGTATGATCCCGCTGATCTTTGCTTTTTCCATCGTTATTCTGCCTGGGACCATTGCGACATATTTCGCCACCAATACATCCTGGGTAGGAGATGTGGCCAACTTCTTTGCTGCTTTGTTGATACCTTCTTCGCCGCTATATTGGGTGATGGTGTTCGTGCTGGTAGTGATCTTCACATTCTTCTATACGTTGGTGGTCTTCAACCAACAACAACTGGCCGAGAACCTGCAGAAGAACGGCGGATTTGTGCTGGGGATCCGGCCTGGGAAGCCGACCCAGGACTATCTCAACAGGGTAATTGTGCGTATCACACTTGGTGGTGCGCTTTTCCTAGGCACCATCGCGATCATGCCCTATATTGCATCGCTCATCACTGACGTTCAAGCAATTTCCCTAAGCAGCACCAGCCTATTGATCATGGTGGGTGTTGGCCTGGATACNCTGCGTCAGCTTGAGGCGCAATTGATGATGCGGAATTACGAAGGGTTCCTGAGATAAACATGGCCCAGGGACTGCGATTGGTTTTATTCGGCCCTCCGGGAGCCGGAAAGGGTACCCAGGCGCAACTGCTACGTGACCGTTTGAAGGTGGTCCATATCAGTTCGGGCGACCTTTTCCGCTGCCACCTGGGAAAGGGCACCGCTCTCGGTGTTCGGGTCAAAGAGTACATCAACAAGGGCGAATTGGTTCCCGACGATGTCACCTTAACAATTATTCTGGATAGGGTTATGTCCATCCCCGATGACGAGGGGTTCATTCTGGACGGGTTCCCTAGGACCCCACATCAGGCTGATGCGTTAGAAAAGAAACTGGCTGCTGAGTCCAGAATTTTGGACAAAGTGGTCCATTTAGATGTCTCGGAACCGGAGCTGTTGCGCCGACTTGGCGGCCGATACATCTGCCGTTCCTGCCGAGCCCCCCACGCCATTGGCGAGGGCGGAGAAGGCAAGAAGTGCGACAATTGCGGCGGAGAACTCTACCAGCGTGACGACGATGCCCCTGTGGCAGTGAAGAAACGCATTGAGGTCTACAACGCGCAGACCATCCCAGTCCTCGATTTCTACCGAGACCGGGGAGTACTGGTCGATATCTCGGGCGACGGAACCGTTGACGAGATCAACAAACAGGTTTTGGCGGCCTTAAACGGATAAAGAGCCGGAATTTCGCCGTCGAAAACGGAACTTAGCGTCGGTGGGTCTCTCCTGGGTTCCCAAGATAGCTAATCGGGAGTAGAATGCACTAGTGAATCGCGGCCAAAAAACAAAGACCGCTTCTAACTCGCCGTCAACCTACTCTGGGGGGATCACGATAAAATCGCCCCAAGAGTTGGGCTCTATGCGTCGTGCAGGAGCGATTGTCGGCGCGGTTATAGACTTGTTGAAGGCTGCGGTGGCCCCAGGCATGACCACCCTGGACTTGGACAAGATAGCGTACAAAGAGATCACCAGACAGGGAGCCAAACCCACGTTCATGGGTTACCAGGGCTTCCCGGCCAGTATTTGCACGTCGGTCAACGAAGAGATCGTCCACGGCATACCCGGTGACCGGGTCTTGCTGGAGGGTGATATCGTCAAGGTTGACGTGGGTGCGACCATCGAAGGCTTTATCGGTGACGCTGCGGTGTCGCTGGCTGTGGGCGAAGTAACGCCTGAGGCCACAGACTTGATGGAACACACGCGGATCAGTTTGGAAGAAGGCATCAAAGCGGCCCAGCCCGGTGGGCGGGTCGGAGATATAGGCGCCGCGGTACAGGCCTACGGTGAGAGCTGGGGCTATGGCGTGGTTCGGGAGTTCGTGGGACACGGCGTAGGCCGCTTCCTACATGAGGACCCCCAGGTACCCAACTACGGACAGGCGGGCATGGGTCCGTTGCTCCGCGTTGGAATGTGCATCGCCATTGAGCCTATGTTTAACCTGGGTGATTGGCACACCAAGATATTGGATGACCAATGGACCGTGATCACTGCCGATGGCAAACTCTCGGCCCACTTTGAACATTCGATAGCTATAACCGAGGGCGGACCGGAGATTCTGACTGTCCATAGTTAGGCTCGCCGCCTGCCCGAGGGGCGAAAATACGCGCATAAAGAGGGTTTATGGCGAAAAAACAAGCGATCGAAGTCGAGGCCAGCGTAAAAGAGGCCCTGCCCAATGGAATGTTCCGCGTGGAGCTGCCCAATGACCATGAGGTTTTAGCCCACGTGTCTGGCAAGATCAGGATGCACTTCATCCGGGTGTTGCCCGGTGACCGGGTGTTGGTGGAACTTTCTCCATATGACCTGACCCGGGGCCGAATTACCTATCGATTCAAGTAACGGGGCAAGTAGCCCGGTGAAGATTAAAAGGCATTATTCATGAAAGTATCAGCATCGGTTAAACCAAGGTGCAACAACTGCCGTGTGATTAAGCGAAAGGGCGTGGTTCGGATCATCTGCTCCAACGCCAGGCACGCGCAACGGCAAGGCTAAACAAGCAATAATCGATTAATCGGCGAAAGAAACAAGGAGGCCCGGAGTGGTCCGTATCGCTGGAGTAGACGTCCCTGATCGGAAGAGGGCTCACGTTGCCCTTAGAAGCATCTACGGCATTGGCCCGAAGATTGCGCAAGAGATTTTGATTAAAGCCGACCTAGACCCGGTCATTCCCCCGCGTATGAATGAACTTAGCGAGGAACAGATCGACCGCATCAGGGAACTGGTGGANCAGGACTATATCTCGGAGGGAGACCTACGTCGGGAAGTTAGCCAGAATATCCGCCGTTTGATCGATATCGGTTCTTACCGTGGCCTGCGTCACCGCCGGAACCTGCCCGTGGCGGGCCAGCGTACCAAGACCAACGCCCGGACCCGCAAGGGTCCCCGCCGTACC
>JGI24819J35694_1000070_pt1 | contig 17780 bp, 15 predicted proteins | sample METZYME_3_800m_FD_35694 | JGI IMG/M metagenome (IMG submission 35694) | reverse complement strand
CCTTGTCGTAACTGTCATGGTGGCGGTCTGGAAGGCGTACGTTAGGTCTTAATGATTTAATGAGTCGGCGTGACCTGCGCATCATAACCCCGAGCATCGCGGGCGCCGCTTTACCGTTTCGCAGTCATCGACCGCCCAGTTGGACAGATATCCAATAGACAACACCCCTTGCACCTAGGCGTTTTAGCGCAGGCCATCTTGGCGTGGTAGTCCCAGAGGGCGTGGAACTCGTTGTATAGCTGGGTGTCTGGTGGGAGGTTGTTGTAGAAGACAGCTTGGTAGTCTGAGTACTTCGGTTTAGCTGAGTCCGGAGTCATCCCGAGACGGTCCATGATCCTTCTGGTGTAGGTGTCAATGACGAACGATGGCTGGTTGGCGGCGTAGACGATGATATCGTCGGCAGTCTCCTCCCCGATGCCGTAGATGGAGAGCAGTTCTTCCCGGAGCGGCGCCAACGGCTTGGCCAAGAACCCGGCCAGGTTGCCTTGGTAGTTTTCTTCCACGTGTGCGGCGAAGGCTTTAAGCTTCCCGGCCTTCGCGTTGAAGTAGCCCGAGGAACGCACCAGGTCCGCCAGGTCGTTATCAGGGAGCCTGTGCACGGCTTCCAGTGACCAACAGCAGGCGGCACGCATCTTGGCCAAGGCCATCTCCACATTGGTCCAGGCCACCGATTGAGTCAAGATCGCCCCAACGATAACCTCAAACGGCCCGTCGCCAGGCCACCAGTGCTGTGGGCCGTAGGCAGCGTAGAACCGGTCATAGATCTCCATGAGCCGGGCGTGCATGGCGGTGTCTTTAGCCATCGCCCACCACTTCGGCATAGGACCGGATGGGCAGGGCTTGGTCCAGGCGAATCGAACGTTCCGTGACCTCGCAGTTGTAGGCGTAGGCTTCTACTCCGGCGGCTAACGCAGACCTGAGCGCATCAGCAAAGTCCGGGTCCGAAGGATCGCTGGTGGCGAATGCGCTGGCGTCGGGCCGTTGGACCACGAAGACCACCGCGGCCCGGTGACCGGCCTCAAGCACGGTTTCAAGGGTACGCAGGTGCTTTGCTCCGCGGGTGGACGGAGCATCGGGAAAGAGGCCGATGCCGTTCGTAACCAAGGTGACCGATTTGGCCTCAATGTAGCATAGGCCTAACGGCCCTTCCAGCATCAGGTCCAGGCGGCTGTCGCCAAAGATTACCTCCCGCCGCATATCGGTGTAACCGGCGAACTGTTGTAGATGACCGTTGGCAACACCCTCGGCAAGTAACGGATTGGGCATCCGTGCGTCTGCGGAGGCCAACGCATTGCCCATGTCCACCAACACCAGGTCGAACTTGGTCTTCCGGTGATTGCCGGAAACGGGGCGGACCAAGACCCGCCAGCCAGGAACGAATAACTCTTTCATGCGGCCTGAGTTGGCCACGTGCACGTCAACCTCCCGGCCGTCGACTTTAACGCGGGCCAAGAAGCGGTTCAACCGCTCCAGAAATATGCCCTCAACCAAGTCGTCGCCCAAGTCCAAAATCGTTCTCCTGCTTCAGCCCCGTTATGTTAACAACACGGTTTGAACTCTAGCAATATAAAACCTAGATTGGTGCGGTACGGGCACAGGGTTAGGCGGTAATGTCATTCTGAGGCGGCAGCCGAAGAATCTTCCAATCCGCAATTTGGCAGACCCTTCGCTTCGTTCAGGGTGACAGCCGTAGTTCCATCACGTTCGGAGATTAGTGGCAGGCGCCGCGCTCCCGAGACCGTGTGCGGGTTCGTGTATACTTTTTTCACTTAGCGGCAGCAGAGACAGAGGAGAGCGATGAGCCGGTTTACCCAGCAACTGGAACAGGCATCGACCGTGACCAAAAGCTTGGTCTGCGTTGGCCTGGACCCCGACCCGGCCCGGATGCCGGTGGACAGTGTTTACGAGTTCAACCAAGCGATAGTCGACGCCACCGCGGGCATCGTTTGCGCCTATAAACCCAACCTAGCTTTCTATGAGGCTTTGGGCCTGGCCGGCCTGGAAGACCTGCATAAAACCATCGCCCACATACGCGATGCCGCGCCGGGAGCGATCATCATCGGCGACGCCAAACGTGGAGACATCGGGCCGTCAGCCCAGGCCTACGCCAAGGCCCTGTTCCAGGTGTGGGGGTTCGACGCTGTCACCATCAACGCCTGGGGCGGGGAAGATACCGTAACGCCATTCTTGGAAGATGAAACCAAGGGGGTCTTCGTTTGGTGCCGCGGATCCAACCCCGGCTCAGCCGATTTCCAAGACGTGCAAATCACGACCGACGACGGTCCCGTGGCCCTCTACCGAAACATGGCCTTGGCCTGCCAGCAATGGGACATAAAGGGGAACCTGGGACTGGTGGTGGGCGCCACGGTGCCAGAACAGTTAAAGGAAATCCGGGCCGTTTGTCCCAATATGCCTTTTCTGATTCCAGGCGTAGGCGCTCAGGGGGGAGACTTGGAGGCTGCGGTGCGGCTCGGAGCCGATAGCCGGGGCCGGGCAGCTCTCATCAACTCTTCCCGCGGAATCATCTACGCTTCAAGCGGGCCAGACTTCGCCCAAGCGGCAGCTCGCGAAGCGGATAAACTCAGGACCAGCATAAATCAGGTGCTTGAGGCTGACGGCAACGGATGGCCTTAGAATTAAAGATCGGTGACATTCTGCGGATGAAGAAACCCCACCCTTGCGGCGGGTCGCTGTGGACTGTCAGTAGGCTTGGCGCAGATATAGGAATGAACTGCCAGGAATGCGGCCGGTACGTGCTATTGGGAAGGTCTCAATTGGCCCGGCGCCTGAAGCAAGTTGTTCCGCCCGCCGTCCAGTAGCCTTAGTGAGCTAGTCGTTTTTAGAACCGACTTCGGCCAGCCCGNCAGTTTTGGGGTTCTCTTCGTCCCACGACCACAGTTCGGCGTGGAATCCCCTGATCTGGTCGGACATCATCCCGATGAAGCTCCGCACTACCTGTCCGGCGAATTTGCCCTTCAGAGTACAGACGCCAATAACGGAACTGGGGAATAGGTGATCGAGGCGGACAACGCCGAACCGGTGGTGGTCCTCGGCGTGGAGGGTGAAATCGCTGCCGACGCTGATTCCCATGCCGATCTCGACATAGCGCTTCATGGACTCAGTGTCGTCAAGGGCCAGCACCACATCGGGTGTGAGGCCACGGCTCTTGAACGCCTGCTCCACCCGTTGGCGCAGTTGGCTATCAGGGGCGGGTAGGATCAATGGGAAGGTAGCGATGTCCTCGAGTCCGACAGGTTCCCTGTACAATAGGTCGTGCCCTGGAGGCGTCATCAGGACAGTGTTGTATTTGAACAGTTCTTTGAATTCCAAGGTGGCGTCATCGGCCGGGGGAGAAGAACAGAAGGCCAGATCAATTTCGCCTGAGCGGACCAATTGAATCAACGGGTTATATGACCGGGCGAGCAGCTGGATACGGACGTCCGGGTAATCGTGACGGAACTTCTGAATACCGGAAGGGAGATGATGGGTAACCAGGTCGGGATAGGCGCCCACAACGAAGGAACCGCGCCTTTCGGAATAGTCCATCTGGGTCTTGAGGGCATCAACGGAGGTGACAACAGGAGTCACCAATTCTAGGAGAGTAACGCCCTCGGAAGTTAACTGAATCGGACGCTTTATCCGGTCAAAGAGGGTGATTCCAAACTCATCTTCCAGCTTACGAAGGTGGGTCGTTACCGTAGGCTGTCCCAGCTCTAGAGTTCGGGCTGCTTTGGAGACACTGCGAACCCTGGCAACATGATAAAAGCTGATGAGTTCCCTAAGTTCCATTAGACCCCCTTTGTTCACCACTAAACGTCAAATATAATATATCATATACTATCCCTTGACAAAATAAGTTGCCAATTTGAGAATGTGTCTGCCCAACGGTTTGTTTTGGAGTGATATCGCGTTCGATAATATAGGTGGCCGTTGGCTTGTTTTGGGGTATCATCGCGACTGATATTGGGCCCACAGCCCCGAAACTTTTCGCCGAGAGAATGGTATGACCTTCGTAATAACCGAGCCTTGTAACGGGGTTAAAGACGCCTCATGCGTTGAGGTCTGCCCCGTTGACTGCATCTCAACCACCGACCAAGAAGAGATGTACTACATCGACCCAGCCACCTGCATCGATTGCTCCTACTGCGTCTCCGTTTGTCCGGTGAACGCCATCTTCGACGAATTCAATATCCCCTCAGAATGGCGTACTTACATCCAAAAGAACCGGGAATTCTTCAAGTAAACTCCTTCTCTTCCCTTACACAAACCGCCTATCCTTATTGCTTTCTGCCCTTGTGTAGCCACAACTCCCCTTCGGTCGTATACTAGCCCCCAATTCGGGCCAAGGGCGGGACCGCGCCCAGGCCGGCAGCGGAGGTATTCACCGATGGCACTTTTCCTGAAAGACGAAGATGTGGCCCAGTGCGTGACCATGGCCGCCATGCTCGAGGCCATTGAGTCTATGCAGCGCCAGTACGGCGACGGCCAGGCCCACAACATGACCCGCCGTAAGATCATTGCCGACAGCGGAATGTTGTCGGTCATGGGCGGCGGTCTTTTCCATCAGGGCTTGCTGGGGGTCAAGACATACACAGTGGTAAAGGGAGCTTATTCCTTCCAGGTCAGCCTCTATGACGCCAACACGGGCGAACTCCTTCTTTACACCCAGGCCAATCGCCTGGGTCAACTGCGCACCGGAGCTACCACTGGCGTGGCGGTGAAGCACTTGGCCAACCCAGGAGATGCCACGGTCGGCATCATCGGCACCGGCGGACAGGCCCCTACCCAGTTAGAGGCGTTGTCCAAAGTCCGGGGTATCAAGAAGATCAAGGCATACAGCCGCACCCAGGAACGCCGGGAAGAGTTCGCTTGCCGGATGACCGACACCATGGGGGTTGAGGTCTCCGCGGTGGCCAGCAACGAAGACGCGGTCCGTGATTGCGACATAGTTCTTTGCATCGCCGCCACCATGGATCCGGTGGTCGAAGGGGCTTGGCTCAAAGACGGCAGCACATTGATCGGCGCGGGACCAACCACCTGGCGGGCCAGGGAGGTAGATGAGGCTGTGATCACCCGGGCAGGAAAGCTGATCGTGGACTCTACGGAACAGGCAGCGATCGAGGCGGGTGACCTTTGTAGCGCCGTGGACAAAGGAATCATCCAATGGAGCAAGGTACACGAACTCAGGCACATAGTTTCCGGCGCCGTAACCGGCCGGGACAGCAAAGACCAATTAGTGTACGCCAAGATCATGGGGACTGGAGTAGCAGACGTCGCCGCCGCTAAGCTAGCGTACGATTCGGCCAAAGCAGCCGGCCTAGGCACGGAGATCGACTGGTAGAGGTTAGCGGCCTTCCAGATATTCTGTGATGGTGGCGATCTCGTATGCGACCGGCTCTACTGAAAGACTCTCAGCCGCGGCCCTGGCGGTATCCATTGAAGTGAAGCAGGGGATGTGCTTCTCCACCGCCGCCCGGCGGATGAAGAACCCGTCACGCATGACCTCCGGTGAGCCGGAGATTGTGTTTACGACCGCGCTAACGCTGCCGTCTTCAATCACGTCGACCACGTTGGGATGGCCCTCACGGAGCTTCTTGGTGGTCATGTTCACCGGCAGGCCCATGGCCGATATCATGGCTGCCGTTCCCTCAGTGGCGTAGAGCAGGCAACCCGCCTTGTTCAGGTTTCGCACCAGCGACACGGCTTCCGCCTTGTGTTGGTCGGCGATACTTAGAAGTATCCCGGTCCCGGGTTTCAGGTCCAGGTTTGCCGCCATGAGCGCCTTGGTGAGGGCCATCTGGAAGTTCCGGTCAACGCCCATGACCTCACCGGTGGATTTCATCTCGGGGCCCAGGTGCCAGTCCACTCCCACCAGCTTAGCCATCGAAAACACCGGCGCCTTGACACCCACCAGGTCTTGAATCGGCCAAAGGCCTCCGGGGTAGCCCAGTCCTTTCAGTGTATCTCCCAGCATCACTCGGGTAGCGATCTTGGCCACCGGCACTCCCGTCAGCTTGGATATGAAGGGGATGGTTCGGCTACCTCTGGGGTTGACCTCTATTATGTAAATGGTTGTGGGTGCGCCGTCATCTTGGGGCGTATTTGGGCTGCGATAGGCGGCGCCGCCATGGATAACGAACTGGACATTCATCAGGCCTTTAACTCCCAGTTCCAAACCGATCCGGGTCGTGTAGTCCACGATGGTGTCCACTTCCCTGGGGCTAAGGTTCAGACCTGGGTAGATAGCCATTGAATCGCCGCTGTGGACGCCCGCTCGTTCCACGTGCTCCATGATTCCGGGAATCAGCACCTGCTCCCCATCGCAGATGGCGTCAACCTCACATTCCTTGCCCTCGAGGTACCGGTCGATCAGCACCGGCTTGTCGGGAGACATCTCCACCGCCGCAGTCAGGTAATAAATCAACTCGGTGGCATTTTGGACGATCTCCATCGCCCGCCCGCCAAGCACATAGCTGGGCCGGACGACGGCGGGATACCCAATGTTCTGAGCCACCTGCAACGCCTCTCCCACTGATGTCACCGCTGCTCCGGGAGGCTGCGGGATACCCAATCTGGAGAGGAAATCTTCAAACTTATGCCGGTCGGAAGCTATGTCGATGACCTCGGCGCTGGAGCCAAGGATCGGCATTCCGGCCCTGGCTAGGGACTGGGAGAGATTGATGGCCGTTTGGCCACCGAACTGGACCACCGAAGGGGGCGCTTCATTGTCGATCTCTTCGTTCTCCAGAATGTCCCGCACAGATTCCTCGTCCAAAGGCTCGAAGTAAAGGCGGTCGCTGGCGTCGAAGTCAGTGGACACCGTCTCTGGGTTGGAGTTGATCATGATACTGCGCACACCGACCTCGGAGAGGGCCGTGGCAGCGTGGACGCTGCAGTAATCGAACTCGATGCCCTGGCCGATGCGAATAGGTCCGCTGCCAATGACCACCGCCTTCTTGCCTTCCAGGGGCGCAGCTTCATTCTCCTGGTCATAGGTGCTGTAGTAGTAAGGGGTGACGGCCTCGAATTCGGCGGCACAGGTGTCGACGGTCTTGTAGACCGGCCTAAGGCCCCATTCATGGCGTTGATTACGCACTTGTTCCGGTAGCATGTCGGCGAGGGTGCCTACCTGGCTATCTGAAAAGCCGATCCGCTTGGCCGAACGGAGCAGGCTTGGCGTCAGTTCCTCGCCCAACAACCGGCGCTCCATCTTGACGATGCGCTCCAAGGCATTTATGAACCAGGGCTCGATGTAGGTATGGGCGACAAGTTCTTCGACTGACGCTCCTTGCCGCAGCGCCGACATCAATGCCCATAGCCGTTCGTCATTCGGACCCAAAGGCAGATCGTCCAGGGATAAATTCCCCGCCGTGCGCCAGGACGGGTCCTCCCAGAGTAATGTCCGGCCGCTGAGTTCCAAGGCGCGGGCTCCCTTCTGAAGCGCTGCCTCAAAGGACCGCTCGATGACCATTACCTCGCCGGTGGCTTTCATCTGAGTGGTCGTGCGCCGGTCTCCGTGGGGGAACTTGTCGAAGGGCCAGCGTGGAATCTTGAGCACACAGTAGTCCAAGGCGGGCTCGAATGCGGCCGTGGTCTGTTTCGTAACGGCATTCTCGATCTCGTCCAGTTTCTTGCCCACCGCTATCTTGGCCGCCACCCTGGCTATGGGATAGCCGGTGGCCTTGCTGGCCAGAGCCGAACTGCGACTGACTCTGGGGTTAACCTCGATCACGAAATAAGGCGAGCTTGGGTCCCATTCCTGACCCAAAGCTTTGGATACGCTTGGATGGGGCTGCATGGCAAATTGGACGTTGCAACCGCCCTCAATGCCCAATCCGCGGATGATCTTGAGGCTTGCCGAGCGCAACATCTGGTATTCTTGGTCGCTCAGCGTCTGGCTAGGAGCCACCACGATGCTGTCGCCGGTGTGAACGCCCATGGGGTCCAGGTTTTCCATGTTGCAGATGGTGATGCAATTGTCGGCGCTATCCCGCATCACCTCGTACTCAACCTCTTTCCAGCCAACCAAAGAGCGTTCCAGCAGGATCTGGGAGATCGGGCTGGCCGCCAAGCCGGAACGGGCGAATCTTTCGAATTCTTCTTCAGTGTTGGCGATACCGCCACCACTGCCGCCAAGTGTGTAGGCGGGCCGCACTACCAGTGGAAGGCCCATCCGTTTGGCAACGGCCCAGGCCTCTTCCATGGTGTTTACGCTTTCGTTCTCGGGCTCGGGTTCATTGATCTCGTGTAGAAAATTCCGGAAGTATTCCCGGTCCTCAGAGCGCCGAATGGTCTCCAGAGGAGTGCCCAGCAGTCCAACGTTATAGCGTTCCAGCACGCCGGCATCGGCCAGCGCCACAGCCAGGTTCAAGCCGGTTTGGCCGCCGAGGGTGGGCAAAATGCCATCGGGCCGCTCCCGTTCGATGATCCTTTCCAGGACCTCCACAGTAAGCGGCTCGATGTAAACACGGTCTGCGATGCCCTGGTCGGTCATTATCGTTGCCGGATTGGAATTGACCAGAACTGTTGTAACATCCTCTTCCCTGAGGGATTTGCAAGCCTGAGTGCCTGCGTAATCGAACTCGGCTGCTTGCCCAATAACAATGGGGCCGGAACCGATCACGAGCACCTTTTTTGGCTTGTCTGCTATATCAGCCACCCTTTCCGCAGTGCTCTGCGGCCACGGCCCCATCTGGGGTCTGAGATATGTGCCTACCGATGTTATACCCGGCTGTGCCTTTTGGCTATACACCGCCCGGCTCAGCCAGGAATCGCTGCGAATCAACCGATAGGTAGCGCTCCGGGCAGATCAATCAACTGCCGGGAATGCAATGAATTTAACAATTGGGAGATATACAAGCCGAAGAGTTTGCCGTCCCAGTCCGCGGCGTCCTCTCCGTGTACTGTCTGTTCGATCCGGGGTGGGACTTTCAGGTTCACCATCCCTTCACCGTCCGGCTCGATCTCGATACGTCCTAAAGGAAACAAGGGCTGGCCCTCCATATCCGGGTCCATGGCGTTTATAACCAGATCCCAGCGTCTTCCCAGGGTCCCTTTCCCTGCTCTAACTTTGTAAATGTACTCACCACATGAGTATTGGGCTGTTTCCTCTTCTAGCAAAGAGGCCACTCGGTCAAAATCAACCGCCACCGCCACATCCACACCCCCCTCCAGCAAAAACATGGCGAATGAAGACATTAATAATCCTCCAAAAATTACCGCGCCTGTTGGGGTAGGAATAAGTCGTTGGGCTTTTTAATTTGCCCTATTCGTAGGTCGCCGTTGGGTCAGGGGCATACTCCTTTTATTGATCGGCACATTTGCGCCCGTCTAAAGTATTTCGGCTTCTGGGTTCGAACCGGAGTTGGCTAGCTGCTAACCATTGAAATCCCCGACTATTTCTATGAACTGGTCGAAGAGATAACCGGTATCCCTGGGTCCAGGCGAAGCCTCAGAGTGATATTGTATGGTAAACAGGGGAAGGTATTTATGGCGAAATCCTTCCACAGTTTGGTCATTTAAGTTAATATGTGAGACTTCCAAGCCTGAGGGCAATTTCTCGGGACTGACAGCGTAACCATGGTTCTGAGCGGTTATGTAAACGCGACCGTCAGCTAGGTCTTTCACCGGGTGGTTCCCGCCCCGGTGGCCGAATTTCAGTTTGAAGGTCTCCGCTCCCAGAGCCCGGGAAATTATCTGGTGTCCCAAGCAGATCCCCATGACCGGGACCCGGCCCAAAACCTTCCGGGTGTTATCTACCACGTAGTCCAACATCTTGGGATCGCCGGGGCCGGGAGAGAATAGAATCCCGGAAGGCTTCATGGCCAGCAGCTCTTCAGCCGGTGTGGCCGCCGGCACCACTGTCACCCGGCAGCCCCTGCGGCGCAACTGACGCAGAATGCTGTACTTGAGACCGCAGTCGGTAACCAATATCCGGTGCTCGGCATTCCCCAAGTCACCGTCCTCAGCGGGCCAGTCATATTCTTCTGGGGCAGTGACNGTGGCAACGTAGTCGCGGTCTCCGTAGGCNGGGGAGTCTTGAAGCCGCCTCAGCGCCGCATCCGGGTCGCNACTGGTGATGGTACCCAGCATCACGCCTTGGGAGCGCAGCCGCCGCGTCAGTGCTCTGGTGTCTATCTCAGCGATGCCGGGGATCCCCTGACTTTCCAAGAACTCGTGCAGCGTGCGGTCGCTGCGCCCGTGGCTGGGCAAATCGCAGTCCTCGCGGACGATCAGGCCGCCCACCTGGATCCGGGACGATTCAAAGTCCTGGGGATTGATGCCGTAGTTGCCGATCAGCGGATAGGTGAAGGTCACCAATTGGCCGGCGTAGGACGGGTCGGTCAGTATTTCTTGATAACCCGTCATGCTCGTGTTGAATACTACTTCGCCAAGGCCGTCCGCCTCAGCGCCGAAGCCAACACCTTCGTGGATAGAACCGTCTTCCAATACCAGATAGGCTGGCTCGTGCAATCTAACGCACCCTTCCATTTTTATTATTTTTGATCAGAATCTCCGCGGACCCATCTAAGGTTTGACATGGGGCTCGTCAAACTTCAGGTCCGGGCTCTGGTAGACCAGGTTCCCGGAGGCGAAAGTGCCAACCACTCGGCCCTTAAGGGTTATGCCCTCCAACGGCGTGTTCCTGCCCTTGGACTCGAACTCGGAAGGGTCCACCGTCCACTCTTGTTCTGGGTTGAATAGCACCACATCGGCGGTGGTCCCGGGCTGGAGAGAGGCGAGGTCTGAGTAACTTTCGCCCAAGACAGCGGCCGGGCCGGTGGTCAGCCGGTTGACCATGGCTCCCATGCTCAGTTTATTGGCATGGACCATCTGCAAAAGGGAGCCCAACGCCGTTTCCAGCACGCTGATACCAAAGGCTGCCTCTTGGTAGGTAACCTGTTTGCTGGTCAGGTCGTGAGGGGCATGGTCGGTCGCGATACAGTCGATAACACCCTCGGCCAGGGCCTCGATCAACACGTCAACATCCCTTTGGGAACGCAGAGGCGGGTATACCTTGGTGCTGGTGTCGTAGGCCAGCCTTCCGGCTTCAATGAACGGTTCGCCCTTGTGGCCCAGCACCCATTGGTCGGTGGTTGTCAGATGGTGCGGACAGACCTCGGCAGTCACCGAAAGGCCTCGTAGTTTGGCCTCACGGACCAGGGGCACACTTCCGGCCGTGCTTAGGTGGGCCACGTGGAGCCGACCGCCGGTGGCTTCGGCCAGGGCGATGTCCCTGGCAATCATTGCCTCTTCCGCCGCTGCTGGTATGCCGTCCAGGCCAAGGTGGGTCGCCACCGGGCCTTCGGCCATCACTCCGTTGCATGATAGGGACATGTCCTGGCAATGGTTGCTGATGGCTAATCCTAGGTCCAGGCTGTAGGTCAGGGCCAGGCGCATCAAGTTGGCGTCGTAAACCGGGTCGCCGTCGTCACTGAAGGCCACCACTCCGGCGCTGGCTAGCTCCTCCATCTCGGCCAGTTCATGGCCCTTGCGCCCTTTGGTGACGCAACCGATGGACAGGATCCGGACTACAGATTCTTGCCGGGCTTTCTGCTGGATGAATTCGACCATTGCTGCGTTGTCGATGGGCGGGTCGGTGTTCGGCATAGCGCAAAGGGTTGTGAAGCCACCTTTGGCCGCAGCTTTGGATCCAGCGGCAATGGTCTCTTTGTACTCAAAACCGGGCTCCCGGAGATGGCAGTGGAGGTCGATAAAGCCCGGAGCAGCCACCAGCCCGGCTCCATCAATCACCTTGCAGCCGTCGGGAATATGGTCAGCCGTCAGTCTGCCGGCGGCCACGATCTCCCCGTTTCCCAGCAACAGGTCACCAACCCGGTCCAACTGACGGCTAGGGTCGATAATCCTGGCACGGCGAATCGCGATGTTTTCCGTTTCCACGCACCTCTCCTGGGTTATAGATATTACGCTAGAGTTCTTGACCGGGACCGATGGTCAACTCGTAAAGCAGGGCCATGCGCACCGCGACCCCGTTGGTCACCTGTTCTTCGATCATGGATCTTCCGCCGTGGGCAACGCTGTTGCTGATCTCGATGCCTTCATTCATCGGTCCGGGGTGCATCACCATGGCCGACGGAGCGGCCAGGCCCAGTCGGGTGTCGGTGACCTGCCAGCGGCGTATGTACTCCCGCATACTAGGTAAGAAACCCGCGTGCTGCCTCTCTTTTTGCAGGCGCAACGCCATGACCACATCCGCCCCCTCGATAGCCTTGTCAAGGTCGGTTTCCACCTCCACCAGAGAGGCGAAGGGCGACCGGACCATGCTCTTGCTTGAGCGCATCAGATCAGGCGGCATCAGGGTGGGCGGTCCGGACAAGACGACTTTGGCCCCCATTTTGGCGAACCCCCAGATGTCCGATCGGGCCACACGGCTATGGAGCACATCACCAACAATGACCACTTTCAGGCCTTCAAGATTTTCAAACTTGTCCTGCACGGTGTACAGGTCCAGCAAGGCCTGGGTGGGGTGGGCGTGAAGGCCGTCCCCAGCGTTGATGATACTGACCTTATCCAAATGCTGCGCGAGTAGATGGGCCGCGCCTGAATGGGGGTGGCGTATCACTATTGTGTCCACACCCATGGCCTGGATGGTCAGCCCCGTGTTCAGCAGCGACTCCCCCTTCTCGGCGCTGCTTCCCGAAGCCGACATGTTGATCACGTCGGCGCTCAGTACCTTGCCGGCTTCTTCGAACGAGATCCTGGTGCGTGTACTGGCCTCGTAGAAGAGGGTCACTATCACCTTGCCGCGCAACGCCGGGACTTTCTTGATATCCCGCCCCAGCACCTCTTTCATGCCGCGGGCGGAATTCAAAACCTCGAAGATCTCCTCTCGGGAGAAATCGTCCAAGTCCAAGACGTGCAATCGCGGCGCAGACTCTTGGCCTAGGCCACCGCCGATCTCTGGAGTATTTATCGTTCTGGAGAGGCTCATAAATTCGACCTATTCTTCGTCTGAATCGACCGGGTCGTCTAGGATAAGAGCAACTTCGTCCGTGCCATCGGTCTCCATCAGGCGTACTTTAACCCGCTCTTCGAATGCCGTGGGCAGGTTCTGGCCAACGTAATCGGCCCGAATGGGCAACTCCCGGTGGCCCCGGTCCAGCAATATGGCCAACTGAATCTGCTCTGGGCGGCCAAAGTCCACTAGGGCGTCCATGGCAGCCCGAATCGTCCGCCCCGTGTATAGAACGTCATCAACCAGAACCACGCGCTTGCCCTGGATACCCATAGGTATGTCCGTTGGCTGGACCCTAGGCTGGGACTGGCCGCGCGCCCGCAGGTCGTCCCGGTAGAGGCTGACATCAAGAGTGGCCACGGGTACGTCAATGCCTTCGAACTCGGCCAGATTGGCGGCGATGCGGCGGGCCAGATGCACTCCCCGGGTGTAAATACCAACAATCACCAGATCTTCGGCGCCCCGGTTGCGTTCCAGTATCTCGTGAGCCACCCTGGTCAGGGCCCGGCGCACGTCTTCCCGATTCATTATTTTTCGTTCTACCATTGAATTACCTGGTCGATTACCGGGGCAATCTCCGCTTTATTCTCCGGGCAATAAAAAAACCCTTACCACTGACTGGCAAGGGCTCGAGCGGCTCACACAACTAGTGCATGAATGCATTCTGCGGAGGTTCGGGGCGCTCTACTTTGCCAGCCTCTCTGGACCGTCTTAAAAGTGTGGCCGGGTCTCCATCAGACCGGCCGCACGACCCTGGGTAATATTCGATTGTCCGTTTATCTTAACAGAGCCGAGGCCATCGCAGAAGAGGGTACCGGCCCGGTTCAAGAATCCGATGTTATCGGGACGCTGGTCTAGGCCGAAACGCGCTTCCGGCGATTTGTTACATAGTCAACCAACAGGTATTCGCCCAGGTTGGCGGCACTGCTGTAGAATGCCCGGCCGCTATTGATGCGGGTCATCCGTTCCACAAAGTTCACCAACTGGTAGTTGTTCTCCAGCATGAAGGTGTTGATCAGGATGTCTTCTTGGGTGCACCGCCGCACCTCTTTCAAGGTCTCCAACTCCGTGCGGTGGCTGGGCGGATAGGCGAAGAACGACCGATCGTCTTCCAGGTGCGCGGTGGGCTCGCCGTCGGTCACTACCAAAATCTGGCGGGTGCCGCCTTTTTCCTTGGAGAGTAGTTTCCGGGACAGCATCAACGCGTGATGCAGGTTGGTCCCCGACACCCAAGCGTTCCAGGTGCACTTGGCCAGGTCTTCTTCTTTGATCTCACGGGCGTAGTCCGAGAACCCAACGATATGAAGGCTGTCTCTGGGATACTGGCTGCGCATCAATGCCATCAGCGCCAAGGTGACCTTCTTGGCCGCCTGCCAGTTGTTGAACAGGCCCATGGACCGGCTTTGATCCAACAAGAGGACCGTGGCGGACCGGGTCATATGCTCGTTGCGGAAGACCTCAAAATCTTCCGGGCTGAGCTTGATCGGTACCTGAGGGCCACCTCTGAGGACTGCATTTTTAACGGTGGCCTGCAAATCGACTTGGAACGGGTCGCCAAATTCGTAGGGTTTAGTCTCGCCCAGCAGATCGCCATTGGCGCCGCGGGCATCCATTTGGTGGTTGCCCATGCGGTCTTTCTTCAGGTGGGTGAAGACTTCTTTCAGCGCCTTCTGGCCGATGCGCCTGATGCCCCTGGCGGTGAGGTCCATCTTGTCGTCGCCGGTGACATATCCCGATTCTTGGAGTAGCTTCCGCAGGCGGTCCAGCTCATCGTAGATACGTCGGGCATCCTCTCCCAGAAGCTCAGCCAGCTTGTCGGGGTCGATGTCATCCATGTTTCCGGTGCGCATGGCGTCCTGTAGAGACTGTTCCAGTTGGTCCAGTTCTTGAAGACCGCGCATCATCTCCATGGCCTGCTCCATGGTCAGGCTGTCGTCCCCCAAGAAGGGGTACTGACGGCGCAGATCGTCCATGGGCATCAATTGTTCCATGAGCGAGGCGAACTGGGCCATCTCCCGTTGGGTCTCGGGATCCAGCGCCTGGGCCAGGGCGTCTTNCATCTCTTTGCGGGCTTCGGGAGACATGCTGTCCAGCATCGATTGCATCTGAGCTAGTTGCTGCTGCATCTGTTCCATGAGTTCGTCGAAACTCTGCGGCGGGTTGTCTCCAAACATCTGGCCGAACTGATGCATGAAGCCGTCGAAGTCGGGCTCCTGGCCGGCCAGTTTGTCCTTGATCATCTGGTTAAGGGCCCGCATCATTTCGCGGGTGGCAGCCATGTCCTCTTCAGACATGCCCTTGACCTGGTCCATCATCTGCTGGCCCATGTTCTGGGCCATCTGGCTCTTCAACGCGTCCAGCAAGTCCTGGAACTTCTGCTGGGCCTCAGGGTCTATGAAGTCATATTCCAACAATTCCTTTATCTGACCGGCAGGGCTTTCCGGAAGAGCGTCCAGCTTTTCCCGGTTGTTCTCAGCCCGTTTCTTCAGCAGGTCTAGCAGGCTTTCTTGCTGTTCCTTATCTTCGCTCGCGTTGCTTTCGACCTGTTTCGAAGCCTCATCCAAACGGCGTTTGATACCTTCGCGCTCGGTGTTTACGATGTCTTCCAGGCGTTCTTTAAGGTCGTCTACCACCGAGTCCATGTTGTGCTGCTGCATCTGATGGCGGCGTTGGTTCTTCAATTGCTCCATCAGCTCCCGCAGGCCGGGCATCTGCTGCCCGTCGCGGTCTTGAATGCCTTGGCGCATCATGTCCCGTAGGGCCTGCATGACATCGCCGTGGTTCAAGATGTCGTCGGAAAGAAGATCCATCAATTGGTCGGCATCAAATTCNAANATTCGCTGCGTGCCGTCCCATTGAGAGTACTTGTATGTGCGGTAGAGCATCGCGCCTTCCTTGCCGTAGGACACAATGGTGGAGCCATTCAAGTCGAATCCGAACGGCCGGCCGAATCGCACCTTGATAGTAGGCTCATCATACCTGGGGGTTTCGAGCAATAGCAAGGTTGAAAGGCCAGGATTAAGCCGGCGCTCCGCGCTTCGCCTCCCCTGCTTAACCGGGCATTTCACATGCTATAATCGCCCATCCCGCGCTGGAACCTGACCATGTAAGGAAGACTCTATGCTCAGTCCATACACGGTGCTGGACCTAACAGGCGGCCACGGCGACCTAGCTGGCATGCTGTTAGGCGACATGGGGGCCACGGTCATAAAAGTGGAACCGCCCGGTGGCGCAGCCGCCCGCAACGAACCGCCNTTCATCGAAGATGCGCCGGAGTCCGAAAGTAGCCTGCCCTTCTTCGCCTTCAACCGTAATAAACAAGGCATCACCCTGGACTTAGAATTGGAAGCGGGCCGAAACGTGCTGAGGAGTCTGGTTGAAAAGGCGGACTTTCTGTTTGAATCGGGACAGCCCACCTCCCTGGATAGCCTGGGGCTGGGCTTCGATGAACTAAAGGAAATAAATCCCAGATTTGTCCACGTGGCGATCTCGGCCTACGGTTGGGATGGGCCCCACGCCGATTACCTGGCCAACGACCTAACCATTGCCGCTATGGGCGGCCCCATGAGCCTGCAAGGAGTGCCAGACCGGGCGCCAATCCGGTTATCTGTACCCCAAGTCTGGCTGCACGCCGGGGCGGAGGCTGCTACGGCAGCCATGACGGCCCATGCGCTGATGGTGCGGACGGGGGAGGCCCAGTTCGTCGATGTCTCTGCTCAGGCATGCATGNTAGCAACCATGCTGCAAGGTATCTCCGCCAACGCTATCCAAGGGCGCGACTACAACCGCGGCGGGTCTCTGCTCCAATTGGGGCAGGCCACATTCCCCGTGGTATTTGACTGCGCCGACGGTTATGTAGTTCTTATCCCCAGCGGTCCCACACTGGCCGTGATGGTGCCTTGGTTCGTGGAGGACGGCCTGGTGCCGGAAAGTTGGATCGACGGGGAAGAATGGCCCAGCTATCACATGCGCTTGCTGCAAGGGCAGCCAATCAATTACAGCTTGGAAGAGGTGCTGGCCGCCATCACCAACTACGTCGCCAAATACACAAAGAACGAACTGTTGGAACGGGGCCTACGCGATGGAGTTACCTTGGCCCCGGTGAACGATGTAGGCGATCTGGCTAAATTCCAACACCTGGAAGAACGTGGCTATTGGCTGCCAGCGTCCCTCCCCAACAGTAAGGAGACTCGGATGCCTGGATTGGTAGCCCGGATGTCTAAAACCCCGATGTCCGTAAGAAGATGGGCCCCGGCACTTGGCGAACACAACCAGCAGGTCCTGCAGTCCATGCTGGGTCTGGACGACGCTGAGATTACCCAAGCCACCGGCGGAAGTCTAGGCCGCAGGAGCGAATGATGGCAGATCAATTGCCTTTCGAGGGACTGAAGGTTGTCGATATCTCGTGGGTGGTCGTCGGGCCCACTACAGTCAAGTACTTGGCGGACCACGGCGCGACAGTGGTTCGGGTAGAAACGGCTGCGCCGTTGGATATCCTGCGCACCGTCGGACCATTCAAAGATGGCACTCCGGGACCAGACCGCACCCAATTCTTTGGGGAATTCAATACCTCCAAGCTGGGCTTGTCGGTGGACATGAAAGTCCCGGCGGGATTGGAAATAGCCAGAAGACTCATTGCTTGGGCCGACGTCTACGTTGAGAGTTTCGCTCCGGGAACGGTGGATAGTCTGGGCATCGGCTACGAGACCGCCCGACAACTGAACCCCTCGGTCATCATGGCCAGCACCTGCCTAATGGGCCAGACCGGTCCCGCCGCGCCCTTCTCCGGATACGGCTTCCATGC
>JGI24819J35694_1000065_pt1 | contig 18016 bp, 16 predicted proteins | sample METZYME_3_800m_FD_35694 | JGI IMG/M metagenome (IMG submission 35694) | reverse complement strand
GGCCAGCGCCGCCTCCAACTGCTCGACCCGACGTGTCAGGGCCTCCAGGTCAGCCGGATCTCCGCTCCCGGCGGCGGCCGACGCCGTGAGCCGCACGAGGGCCACCTCCAGGTCAACCCGCGGATCGGGCGACCGTCGCATGTCGACCAGGGCGGTCCCCAGCACCTCCAGCGCCCGGGTCGTGACTGTCGGCGTGACCATCTCGGCGAAGCGTTTCGCCCGGTCCCGATCGGCGGCAGGAAACTGGGTCGGTGGTACCCCCATGGCCACCAGGAAGGCTTCCCGCAGGGCGCCCAGAAGCGCCTCACCGGTGACCCTGGGCTCCCGCCCGCGTGCGATGCCGGCGGCCAGGGCGGCCAGGGCCCGGCCCGGGTCCCGCTCGGCCAGGGCGGCCAGCAACTCGTCGGTCGAGGTCTCGTCGTCGGTGATACCACCTACCACCACCCTGTCGAGAGCCGAGAGGGCGTCCCGGGCCGACCCCCGGCCGGCCCGCACCGCATGGGTGATGCCTTCTTCGTCCACGTCCAGACCCGCCTCGGCAACGACGTCGCGCACCAGTGACTCGAGTTCCACGGCGGTCAGCAGGTTCAACTCCAGGTGCTGGGAGCGACTCCGGATGGTCTCGACCACCTTGTGTGGCTCGGTGGTGGCCAGGATGAAGATCACATGGTCCGGCGGTTCCTCCAGCGTCTTGAGCAGGGCGTTCTCGGCACCGGCGGTGAGCATGTGGACCTCGTCGAGGAGGTACACCTTGGTCCGGCCCGGGGTGCCCAGGGCGACCCTGGCGAGCAGGTCGCGCATGTCGTCGACCTTGTTGTTGGACGCCGCGTCCAGTTCGTGCAGGTCGAACGAGGTACCGGCATCGATGGACACGCAGGACTCACACGTCCCGCACGGTTCACCGTCGACCACGTCCGTGCAGTTCAGCGCCTTGGCCAGGACCCGCGCGGCCGTAGTCTTGCCGGTTCCACGGGGGCCGCTGAGCAGGTAGGCGTGGAGTACCCGGTCCTCCCGCACGGCATTCCGGAGGGCGGCTACCACGTGCTCCTGTCCCCGGATCTCCGAGAATCGCCGGGGCCTGAAGCGCCGGTAGAGCGACGTGTACTCCATGCGCCGACCCTACTGCGGCACCGCAACAGGGACCGCTGGCCAAGTACCGGTGATCGGCGGAGGGAGTGGGATTCGAACCCACGGTGACGGTGAAGCCACACACGCGTTCCAGGCGTGCCGAATCGTCCGCTCTCGCATCCCTCCGGGACCCGACGCTGGGCCGGGATCCGGGCGACAAGGATATCGAAACCCATGATGGGATCCGGGCGGTACAGGTATCGTTGAGGCGCATCCGTCTTGGAGTGTGGCGGTCGGGTCCTGTGCGACCGGGGCCCGTGAACCGAGTCAGGGCCGGAAGGCAGCAGCTCTCAGCGGAACCCCCGGAGTGCCGCAGACCACCTGGCCGCCACGCTCGAGGACGGGTGCCACCGCGCCCGCCCCTATCGTCGCCCACGTGGAACACGGTGGAACAAAGTCGGTTGACGATCCGGACCCAACCGACCATGGCCTGATGGGCGCGGCCCTGGCCGAGGCCGCTCTCGGGGCGGCGGTAGGCGAGGTACCGGTTGGCGCCGTGGTGGCCGTCGGCGATCGGATCGTGGCCCGGAGGCACAACGAGCGCGAGGCCACCGGCGACCCCACCGCCCATGCCGAGGTCCTGGCGCTGCGCGACGCCGCCACGGCGCTGGGACGGTGGCGCCTCGACGACGCCGTCCTGGTCGTGACCCTGGAGCCCTGCCCTATGTGCGCCGGAGCGGCCTGGGCGGCCCGCATCGGCCGCCTCGTCTGGGGAGCACCCAACCCGGACGCGGGGTCCGTCGGCTCCCTCTACAACCTGGGATCCGACCCCCGTCTGAACCACGAATACCCGGCGACCGGCGGTATCCGCTCCGAGGAGAGTGCGGACCTGCTCACCGCGTTCTTCGCCCGCCACCGCTGATTGGCGGCCGATCGGTCCGGTTGGTCGCCCGTCGGCACCTCAGTAACCTCGTCAGCGGAAGGTTGCCAGAGCGGACGAATGGGGCGGCCTCGAAAGCCGTTGTGGCCTCCGGGTCACCGTGGGTTCAAATCCCACACCTTCCGCCATCAGTGACCGGGTCCCGGACCCGGTCACTGNCGCGCTCAACCNACGTCGGTGGGNTCGGAGATGGCACGCCAGAACCCGATCTCGTGGTCCCACTCGGCCAGACTGAGGGTGTCGCGGGCGTCGTACTTACCGGGACCCAGCGAGTTGTACAGCTGGCCCGATATCGAGAACGAACCGAGACCATCCACAGCAGCAGCAAACGATTCGTTGGTCAGNTCGGGACCGGCCGCCGTGGCGATCTGCCGGAACAACTCGAACAACCTGCAGGAACTCTGGGTGGCCGACCAGTAGTTGGGCTCACCCTCCTCCAGCAACTCAACCGATCGCACCTCGAGGCCCAGGCCCGCCTCGATGACGTCCAGGCAGTCGGCCATGGCCGGATCGGTTGACGAGACGAACGACCGGTTGGTGAGCAGGGTGCCGGCACCATCGATGCCCTGCGGGGGATCCGTCTTCCAGCGGTTGGTGGAATCGCCGTTCAGGATGAGCACGACGAACTCGTCACCAAGGTCAAACAGGACCTCCTGGGCGTAAGCGGCCTCTCCGATGAAGAACACCGTGGACACGTCCTCCACCCGGGCCCGCTCCAGGAGCACCTCCATGTGGGCGATCGTGGCCACCTCATCGCCGGTGTTCGGGTTGTACACGGCGACAGCGACCGTCACACCCGCTTCCTCGAGCGCCGCCCTGGTGTCGGCGATGGTCGGCTCGTAGTCGCCGTTCGCCCCGTAGAGCATGAAGGTGCCCAGGTCGGCCAGTCGTCCGGTCTCCCGCAGCAAGTTCACGAAGGCCCTGCCACGTCGACCCAGGCTGATGTCATCGCTGATCCAGGTGGCGGTCACCCTTTCGAGCTGTTCAGGGGTGGGCTTGCCCCCCACGAGGATCGTGTCGTAGAGGCCACCGAAGCACTCGTTGACGCCCTCGGCTCCGGGGCCGGCGAAGCCGTTCAGCACGGCGAACACCTGGTGGTCCTCGGCCATCTCCACACACACCGCCTCGGCCGTGGTGGCACCGACCGGGAGGAAGGTCCCGTGGACGACCTCGACCATCCGACCGAGCACCCCTCCGGTGGCGTTGATGTGGGCGACGTAGGTGTCCACCGCGCCCTGGTAGTTGGCATAGGTGAGGTTGAACCCGTACGTCTCGTTGAACTTCTCGAAGTCGATGGACGTGAAGCCGATTCTGATGGTCGCCGACGTGACGCCCCGGAAGGAGTCGGTAAGGACTATTGGAGCCGCCGTGGTCGTGGTCTCAGGCGGTTCCTCGGTGGTCGTCGTGGTGGTTGCCTCGACCGACACCTCGACAGTCGTGGTGGATGCCTCTACCGGCGGCCCAGTGGTCGTGGTGGATGCCTCTACCGGCGTCCCGGTGGTCGTGGTGGATGCCTCTACCGCCTCGTCAGCCGACGGTGTCGTCGGAGCCACCGCCTCCGCCGATGTGGTCGGCACCGTTCCCAGGGTGGTGTCGACCGGCACCCCCACCAACGCCGACGGTGACGAACCGCCGCCACAGCCACCGGCCACCAGCGCCAGGGCCAGGGCCACCCCGAGCCGGACCAGGCGTCGCACCGATCCACTCATCCCAGCTCCCCCCTCCGGCCGCTCCATGGACCAGATGGACTCGCTAGACGGTAGACGCGATCCGGGCGATCGGTCACCACCCGACCAGGACCGCCCTGCTGGCCTCCACGATGCGGCGGGCCATCGGGCCCATGCCCAGCGCGGTCAACCCGGTGTTGAATACCTCGGGCGCAACCACCGGATCTGCGGAGATGTCCCGCAACAACCCGAACAGGTGGTCGTGGTCAACCACGCCCTCGCCGGGCAGGGAGCGGTCGGCCAGGCACTCGGCCATCGGATCATCCCAGGGCTCGGCTCCGGCGTCGCACAACTGGAACACCCGGATGGCCTCACCGGGCATGGAGGCCAGGGTCTCGGCGTGGCGTCCGTACGGGCCACCAGGTTGGCGGTGCCAGTGCCAGGAGTCGAGCAGCACCCCCACGTTCGGCTGCCCGGTACGCCGAAGGATCTCCCAGCAGGTCGTGATGTCCGGGATTCCGGACCACGGTAAGAACTCCACGCAGATGGCCACGTCGACCTCCGCGGCCCGATCGGCCACCGCTGCGAGGTTGGCAACCGTCGCCTCCATGGACACGAGCTCGGGCTGTAGTACCACGGCGGCGAGGTTCGGCGACCCGTGGGCCGCAGCGATGTCGATCGAGTCCAGTGAATCCTCGACGGCCACTGCCGGACTGGTTGCGTTGGCCCAGCCGTAGATGGCTTCGACGCAGGCGACCCGTAGGCCGGCCGCCGAGAGTCGGGCCCTGATGCCGGCTGAGGTCCATCCCCGCGCCTTCAGGAGGACCTCGTGGAGGGTCCAGAAGGAGATACCGACAGCGCCGGCGGCAACGGTCGCCTCCACGTACTCCTCGAAGCCGGCTCCGTCCAGGTCGAACGTGTCGGGTAGGAGGGTGCTGGGACAGAGGAACAGGTCGTCTCGCCTACGGCGCTCGACGGTCACGCCGGGGTTCCCGGCACGAGGGCCGGCTCCAGGCGGGCCAGGAGGGCGGCTACCAGGTGGTCGACTGTGGATTCCGGAGCGGGTTCCAAGGTCAGACGACCATCCCGCCATAGGGTGGCGAACCCCCAGACGAGGGACAGTTGCAGCCGCGTCCAGTGGACCCTCGCGTCGGCGTCCAGGCCCATCATCTCCAGGACAGTCTGGAGCGGGCTGCCGACGCGTTCCACCGCTGCCAGCAGGTCGGGGTCAATGCCGGGAGGGTGGATGGCGGCGCTGAAGCGCCCCGGCCACGCCATGGCGAAGCCAAGATGGGCCCGGACTACGGCGTCGATGGCGTCGCGACCCGACCGTCCCACGGCTGCTCCGATCACCGCATCGCCCAGGTCGGCCAGCGACCGGAGGGCCAGGAGCCGACGGAGCCCCTCCACGCCGTCCACGTGGGCGTAGAGCGACTGTGACCTGATGCCCAGTCGGGCCGCCACCATCACCGGTCCCACCCCGTCGACGTTTCCGATCTCGTCGAGGACCTCCAGAGCGGCACGGCCCACCTGGTCGGCGGTCACCCCTCGTCGTGCGGCCATCACCCCTCCGTGCGTTCCTTGCAAACCTAGTCGAACTAGGGCAGGCTTATGTCTGATGACTGTAGACACTGCTGGCCCCAGAACGGCCCTCCTCGAGGTGGACGACGACGCCGACCTGATCGAGGTGCTCTCCTCCCACGGTTGGGGCGACGGCCTGCCGCTGGTCGCCCCCACCCCCGGACGGGTCGAGGCGATGCTCGCCGGTTGTGCCGGCGCCGACCCCGACGAGGTCATCGCCGTGCTCCCTCCCCGGTTCGGCGAGGCCACCAGGCTGGCCATCGCCGTGAACGCCGTGATGGCCGGCTGCCTGCCCGACCACCTCCCGGTCCTGGTGTCGGCCGTGCGTGCGCTGGCCCACCCCGAGCTGAACCTCCGTGGCGTAAACGCAACCACCCACTGCGTCGCCCCCCTGCTCGTCGTCCATGGAGAGGTGGCCCGCAGCGGCGGCTACAACAGCGGCCCGGGTGCCTTCGGACCCGGTAATCGGGCCAATGCCACCACCGGTCGGGCCCTCCTCCTGGTACTCCTGCACGTGGCCGGTGCCACGCCGGGTGACGGGGACGCCTCGACCCAGGGTGGGCCGGGCAAGTACGGCTTCTGCGTGGCCGAGAACCTGGATGCCTCACCGTGGGCCGGCTACGCGGCTTCCATCGGCGTGGACGCCCCATCAGCGGTGACCGTCCACTGTGGCGAGGCACCACACAACGTGCACGACATGGAGTCGTCGGACCCGGCACGGATCCTGGACAAGGTGGCCTCGGCGATGGCCACCACCGCCCAGAACAACGCCTGTATCAGCCAGGGCGAGTACGTGGTGGCACTCTGCCCGGAACACGCCGCCACGTGTGCCGAGGCCGGGTGGTCCCGATGCGACGTCGCCTCCTACCTGTTCCAACGGGCCCGGCTGCCAGCCGGCGAACTACGGGCGGCCTTCGCGCACCGGGCGTGGGCCCCGTGGATGGACCGGCTGGAGGATGATGAGCTTGTCCCCATGACCGGGGAGGCGGGAAACATCCGGGTGCTGGTCGTCGGGGGACCCGGCAAGCACAGTTCCGTCATACCCAGTTGGGGAATGACCCGGAGCGTCACCCTCCCCGTCGAGGCCTGAACCCCGAACAGATCGGAGACGACCATGCAGATCATCCGCCCTGACGGATCGGTGGCCACGCCGCCCGCCACCCTCGCCCCATCTCCCCACGTGCTCTCCGGACGACGTATCGGCATCCTCGACAACCGCAAGCCCAACGCCGATGTGCTCCTCGAACGCCTGGCCGAGCGCCTCGTCGAGCGGACCGGCGCCACCGTCGTACGCGTCGATACCAAAAACGCCGCCATCCCGTGTGACGACCAGGTCCTGGGCCTNCTGGCCGAGGAGGTGGACGTCATCCTCACCGGCACCGCCGATTGAGGGAGCTGCACGTCGTGGAGTGTCCACGACACCGTGANGCTCGAGCAGGCCGGTCGGCCCACCGTNCTGGTGGCCACCGGTGATNTTCGGCAGCTGGCNGACCAGACCGCTGCAGACCTGGGCCTGGCCGACCTGCGGGTGGTGTCCGTCGAGCACCCCGTCGGCGGCATCGACCCCGACGAGGTCCGAAGGCGGGCCGACGGCATCGTCGACGAGGTGCTCGGCCTCCTGACCGGAACCGGCGGCGCCCCGTGACCATCCAGATCGACCACACCGAACGCACCGCCCTGGTGACCGGCGCAGGCGCCGGAATCGGTCGGGAGGTCGCCCTCTGGCTGGCCCGGGCCGGTGCGGCAGTTGCCGTCAACGACCTACGGGCCGACAGGGCCGAGGCTGTGGCGGCCGAGATCGACGGAGAGGGCGGGTCGGCGGTACCGGTGGTCGCGGACTGTCGGGACGACGCCGCCGTCGACGCCATGGTCGCCACGGTCCTGGATCGCCTTGGGGGNCTGGACATCGCNGTCAACAACGTCGGGATGCTGCCTCCGGGGCGTAGCCCCCAGCCGTTCGTGCAGGCCCGGGGCGAGNACTGGCGCGACATNGTCGACCAGAACCTGGTCACGGCGGCCCTGTGCGGCCGGGCCGAGGCCGAGGNGATGGTCGAGGGGGGAGGCGGCTCGATCCTGTTCGTGACGTCGGGCGAGACCACCCGGCCGGCGCCCTACAACGCTGCCTACGCGGCGGCCAAGGCCGCGGTCAACCACCTGGTGACCACCATGGCNGTGGAGTTGGGACCGNNCGGCGTCCGGGTCAATGCCATGGCACCGGGCACCACGCTGACCGAGACGGTGGCGGCTGCGTTCACCGAGGAGCGCATGGCTGCAATCGTCGAGGCCACCCCGCTGCGACGCATGGTCGAGCACGACGAGTTGGCCCGCCTGGCCGTGTTCCTGACCAGCGACCTGGCCCGGTGCATCACCGGGCAGTTCCTGCTGGCCGACGCAGGGGCGTTCCTGTCACGNACCCGACCGGCCAACGACGAGGGGCTGACCGTACACCTGGACGGTTCGAACGCCCGCTGACCCGGTTGGCCGGCGGACTACCTCCCCTACAAGCCGATCCGGTGGTGAGGAGGGACTTCGAAGCGCCCGATGGCATCGGCCCGCTCGTGGAGCAACCCGACGATGTCATCGAGCTTCCGGCCGATGATGAACTGGCGTCGGGCCGTGCACCCCACGACGAAGCGCCCCAACTCGTCCAGGTCGGCGACCGTGACATCCCGTCCCGCCTTCGCCAACAGGTCCTTCATCTCGACGAATGACATGCTCTTGCGGCCGGTACCCCCGCGCACCCGCTCCAGCTCTGTCGGCCGGTTGCGTTGCGAGGTGAACAGCCCGGTGTCCATCAGCCCCCCGGACGGGTAGAACACCGACGCTCCCATGGCCTCGGACTCGGCCCGGAGCTGGTGGTCCAGCGTCTCGGTCATGCAGCTCACCGCCGCTTTGCTGGAGGCGTACAGGCCAGCCGACGGCACCGGTGCGAAACCACCGTCACCCGAGGAGGTGTTGACGACGTGCCCCGGCTCGCCGGAAGCCAGCATGCGGGGAACGAAGGCCATGATCCCGTTTGCGGTTCCGAACACGTTGACGCCGTAGCACCATCTCCAGTCGTTCGGTTCGTGCGTCCAGATCCGACCTCCTCCTCCCGAACCCACGCCGGCGTTGTTGTAGAGAAGGGTGCAACGCCCGTGCACCGTGAACACCTGGTCGGCCAACGACTCGACCGAGTCGGCGTCGGAGACGTCGGCGAGTATCCCCGACACCCGTCCCGGGAAGGAGGCCGACAGCACGGCAACCGTCGTGTCCATCACGTCCTGCTCGATGTCGGCGATGACGACGGTGGCGTCCGCCTCCAGCAGGGCGCGCACGATGCCCTTCCCGATGCCGTTGGCACCACCGGTCACGACGGCGACCGACCCTGCGACCTCCAGGGGCACCGTCATCAGGCGGCTACCTCCTGCGTCTGGTTCTGCGGCGCCATGCCAGGACAGCCCTTGGCCGTCTCCGGGATGTCGACGTACGAAATGCCACCGCTTACGTGCGCCTTGGTCGGGCAGTGCTGGTCGGCCAGGGGTCGTAGCTTCTCGACGTCGAACTTGTAGAGAGCCGCAACATTGGTGGTCAGCAGCGAAGTGGCCTCGTCGGTGGTCATCTCCCCGAAGGTGAGCCTCAGGTGCTCGTCGGTATGGGGATGTGACCCTTCTATGTGCGGGTAGTCGGACCCCCACATGACCTTTCCGATGCCTATCTGGCGGACCGCCTCGATATCGGTGGGACGCAGAAAGCTGGCCCCGACGTGGCACTGCCGCTGCCAGTACTCGGACGGTCGCAACGACATCTCGGCCACGGCGACACCACCGAAGATCGCCTCGGAACCGTAGGTGGAGTACTTCATCCGCTCGTAGAACGAGTCCAGCTTCTCCAGCGTGTCCGGAACCCAGGTCGTACCGGTCTCGGTGTTCACCCACTGGAGGTCCGGGTGGCGTTCGAAGACGCCGGAGAACATGAGGTGCCACAGGGCCCGATGGCTCCACCACGAAACCTCCAGCATGAACATCGCAAGCGAGGCCGGGAAGTGGTTCCCGAAGTTCGGGGTGGCTCCACCTGAATGGTGGTTCAGGGGCATGTCGCAGGCCTCGGCCGCCGCCCAGATCGGCCTGTAGGCCGCCGAGTAGAGGGGCTCGAAGGGTGAGTCAGGCGGGGCACCCGGCACGAGGATCCCGCCGCGCAGGCCGTTCTCGGCTGCCCACTGGATCTCGGCAACGGAACCCTCCACGTTACCGAGGAAGATCTGGGCGATACCCGCCCTGCGTTCCGGCGCCTCGGATACGAAGTCCAGCAGCCACCGGTTGTGCGCCCTGAGACCGGCCCAACGACGGTCCATGTCGTCGCTGTAGGGAGGTGCCTCGAACTGGCTGGATGATGCAGGCGCGAACGGAGGCTGGGTGTTGGGGAACAGCACGGCGGCGACGACGCCGTCGGCCTCCTGCTCGCGCAGGCGGCGCTCGGTGGACCAGTTGCGGTTGCCGTCGACCGTCGGGTCGCCGTCCACACCGACGTTCAGCGGTGACCGGTCAGCGTCATTGAACACCTCGGCGGTCCGTCGTTCGGCCTCCTGGATCGCCACGGCCCACTCGTCGAATTCATCGTGGTACTTCTTCTCGAGGTACGGCTTGTAGTCGTGTAGTGCCGCACCGCAGTGGGTGTCGGCCGAGATGACCACGTGTCGTTCGCTCATCGTGCTTTCACTCCCTGGTCTCGTAAGTCCCTGGTCCGGCNCCGGGTTCAGGCGTACTGCATCTCGCAGCCGTACTCGTTGATCCACCATCGNGCGGTCTCCACGGCATCCGCCGGCGTCCGGAGGTCCGGTGACTGNCCCAGCTGTTCCGGCGTGGGCCCGACCCGGTCGGCGACGACTCGCAGACCGGCTTCGTCCAGGCCGTAGCAGTCGATGGCATTGAGGCCAAGGAGAAGCCGGGTGTCCTCGATCGAGACGTCCTGGAAGTCGTTTTCCAGGCGTTCCCTGGTCTTGGGCCAGGATCCCTCGGGATGCGGGTAGTCGGTTCCCCACATGAGGGCGTCTATGCCGTTGACGTGCCGTCGGCGGATCTCCTCGGTGGACATGGTGGAGGCGCCGATGAAGACGTTGGTGCCGAAGTACTCGGATGGCAGACGGGTGATGAGGCCCTTCATGCGGGATCCCATCTTCTTGATCTTCCAGCTGGCCCCGAAGTTGACGTCGGTCTTCCAGAGCAGGTCGCCGATCCAGTACGAGCCACACTCCACCACGGCGTACCGCAGGTTCTCGAACCGGTCGAACTTGCCGGAGAACAGCAGCTGCCAGAGGATCCGGTGGGTCCAGAACGGGACCTCGCTGATGTACATGGCCACGTTCTCGCCGTACGAGTCGAAGTCGGCCTCGCCGGAATGGGTGTGCACCACGAGCCCGGTATCGGCACAGGCCGCCCAGACCCGGTCGTAGTGGTCGGTGCCGTAGGCCGGGAACCCGTGCCACATGGTCGGCACCATGATCCCCTTGATCCCCGGCTTTCCGGCAAGGGACTCGATCTCGGCCACGGCCAGGTCCACGTCGTGGGTTATGGGCACCAGCGCCACGCCGGCCCGACGTACCGGGTTGGTGGCGCAGAACTCCTCCAGCCAGCGGTTGTGGGCACGGGCTCCACCGAAGGCCAGCCGGGGGTCGGTGATCTGGCCTGCATGCAGCCCGGCGCCGAACGGCGGGGACTCCTGGCCTGTCACGGCGTCACCGTCGGCGAAGATGATCTCGCCGGCGACACCGTCAGCATCCAGCACCGGATCACGGACCTCGGGGTCGTAGGCGCCCTGGAGGCCCCACTCGTTCTCGCCCTCCCACTCGGCGATGAACTCGGCATTCACCTCCTCGGCGATCCGTCGGTGCTCGTGGCGCTCCGCGACGTACTGGTCGAACTCCTCGTGCAGCGAGGACTCCAGGTACGGGCGGTACTCCTCGCACTGCAGTCCGGCGTGGGTGTCCGACGAGACGACTATGTACGGCTCGCTACCGGTGCTTACCTCTCGATCCACTGTGGGCCTCTCCTCGTGGGGCGCTGCTCTCTTGGACAGCGTCACAGACTTCCTTGTACACTGTCGCAGAGAGTACGCACGACCGCAACCCGGGCGCCGGAGGACCCATGGACGACACCCCAGCCAGGACCGGCCGTCACGCCGGCCTCGATCCCGCCGAGATCCTCGACCGTGCCATCTCCCTGGTCGAGGCCGAGGGTGCCGACGCCCTGACGATGCGCCGACTGGCCTCCGAACTGGGCGTTGCCACGACGTCGATCTACTGGCACGTCGGCAACCGCGAGCAGCTGGTCACGGCGATGGTGAGTCGCCACGGCGAGCACCTGGCCGAGGCGCCGGTCACCGGAGACACGTCCCGCGACCGGGTGCTGGCCGTCGCCCGCCTCATCTGGGAAGGCTCCCTGGAGCACAGGGAGATCACCAGNCTGGCCAGTACCCACGGGGCCTCCTCGCTCCACGCCCAGCACCTCGANCTGGCCATGGCGCGGGAACTCCAGGAGGCCGGCGTGGTGGGCGATGCCGCTCGGGACGCCCTNCGNGCCATCACCGCCTGTGTCGGCGGCTTCATCGTCGCCGCCATGCTCGACGACGTCATCCCGACGGACCACCGCCGTACCTCGGTCCTGGCCCACCTGGAGGACCCGGACCTGGACCCTGGCACCCGCGCCTCCCTGGCCACGAGCAGCCACCTCCCGTCGCTGTTCGACGCGACGCTGCGGGCCGTCGTGAACTCGGTCGTCCCCGCCGACCTCTCCGTCAACGCCTACCTGTAGCACCGACCCCGGACCTGCCGGGATCAACCGTCGCAACGGTGGGACAGGCCGGGATCAGCCCTCGTAGCGGTATGCGGTCGCCCTCGGCTTGACCGGGCGGGCGAACCAGAGCGGGCGGCGTAGNCCGTCGGGGCCGGGACCCGGACGGGCCTTGGCCAGCCACTCCTCGAAGATCCGCTGCGACGCCCCGGTGTCAACCACCACGTCGCCGTAGGCGTCGCCGACCTCGGCCGGGGCGACGGTCACCCTCTGCAGCCAGCAGTGCATGCCGCTGACCGGATCGGGCTGGACAGGAAAGGTGAGGTTCTGGTGCACCCCGGTGTCGGTCCACCAGATCAGATCGGTGTCCGGATCGTCGCTCTGGTACGCCTCCGCCCCGTGGTCCCGCCGGAGCCGCCACCTACCGTCATCGTCCCGTTCGATGGAGGCCTTCCCGGCACCCCACGACCGGGCCTTGTCGTCCTCGAGGCGCCACCGGCCCATGTGGTGGCTGGCAGCCACCACCCCGGGGCGGATTCCCTCGGTACGCCACGCCTGGATGACGAAGTGGCCGATGCGGGTGGTGATCCGGACCAGCCCGTTCTCCTCGATGCCCAGCTGCTCGGCATCGGTGGGGTGCAGCCAGAGCGGATGGCGATGGCTGATCTCGTTCAGCCACTTGCTGTTGGCCGACCGGGTGTGGATGAGCGTCGGGATGCGGAACGTCGGCACCAGAATGCGCTCGCCGGCTGACATGTCCAGGTCCTCCCAGTGGACCTGGCTCCTGATGAAGGTCGGCATGGCGTACTCGGGCCAGCCCCAGTCGCGGATGGTCGCCGAGAAGAACTCCAGCTTCCTGGACGGCGTGGGGAATCCGAGCCTGGCCTCGCCGTCGATGTCGACGGCCGGCGAGCCGTCGCCGATGAACGGCATGTGGCCTTCGATGTCCTCCAACGCCTCGTGGGAGCCGGCGGTACCCGGTCGACGCCAGACGCCGGCCTCGTCCCGGAATGCGCCCTCCAGGTCAGCGGCGGGCACGTGGCGTTCGTAGACCTGAGTCTGGTCTCCGGGCAGCGAGAACGAACCCCTGCGCCGCATGTACTCCAGCGGGGTGAGGCCCTCGGCCGCGGCCGCCTCGGGCAGCCCCGGCACTGAGCCCTCGAACAGCATGGCGTAGTACTCGTCCAGGGTGAGCGGGGTGCCGGGGTTCTCCAGGCTCTCGAACTGCGAACGGATGCCCAGTGAACCATCGGGGTCTATCCGCCACGACAGGTCGATGAAGAACTCCTGCTCCTCCCAGACCTCGCCCGGGTTGGCCTCATGGGTCCGCTCGAAGGTCTCGCCGTCGAGTTCCCGGTGGCGACGGAGGACCGGCTGGCGGAACCCGATCCAGCGTCCGTTGTGGGTCTCGAAGCTGGACACGTCGTGTCGTTCCGAGGCGATGCCCATGGGCAGCACGTAGTCGGCGAACCACGCCGACTCGTTCCAGGTGGGGGTGAGCGCCACGTGGCATCCGACCTTGTCGGGGTCGCGTAGCACCTCCATCCAGGTGAAGCCGTCCGGGTTGGTCCACAACGGGTTGTAGACCCGTGTGAAGTAGGTGTCGATGTAGCCCCGACCTGCCTTCAGGAAGTGGGGCAACAGCATCGACATCTCGTGGTGGCTGAGCGGGTACTCGATCGGCCACTGCAGTTCGTTCCACCGCCCCTGGGGCTCGGGGTGTATCGGTGTGACGGGGATGAACTTGTTCCAGCCGTTGGCGTTGGTACCACCCACGGTGCCGACGGACCCGGTCAGCACGTTGAGGAACTGCAGGCAACGGGCCACCATCCATCCGCCCTCGTTGCCGGCCGACGAAGCCCTCCAGGTGTGGGAGGCGAACCTGCCGAGACCCTCGCCGATGATGCGGGCGACGGTGCGGATGCGGTCCTCGTCGATGCCGCAGATCCGGGCTGCGGCTTCCGGCGTGTACTCGGCGTAGAGCTCCAGCAGGGCTGGGCCTACGTTGGCGAACACAGGCTCCAGGTCGGGGCGGGCCTCCCGGAGGAAGGTCTCCCAGTTCACCCAGCGCTCGAAGAACGCCGCGTCCCAGGTGCCGTCCAGGATCAGCAGGCGGGCGATGGCCAGCAGCAGGAAGGCCTCGGTACCCGGCCAGGCCGAGAACCAGTGGTCGGCCTTGGAGGCCGTGTTGGACAGGCGGGGATCGACGCAGATGACTGTGGCGCCGTTGGCCTGGCCCTCGATGATCCGCTGGGCGTGAGGGTTGAAGTAGTGCCCGGCCTCGAGGTGCGACGAGATGAGGAAGATGACCTTGGCATTGGCGAAGTCGGCCGAGGGGCGGTCGAATCCCATCCAGGAGGCGTAGCCCACCCGGGCACCGCTGGAGCAGATGTTGGTGTGGCTGTTGTGGCCGTCGATGCCCCACGAGTGGAGGACCCGCTCCATGTAGGTGTCGTCGCCCATCCGACCGACGTGGTACATGACCTCGTGGTGGCGCTCCTCCCGGAAGGCGTTCCCGATGCGGGTACCGACCTCGTCGAGGGCCTGTTCCCAGGAGATGCGCTCCCAGAGGCCCTCGCCCCGGTCGCCGACCCGCTTCATCGGATACAGGATCCGCTCGGGGTCCTCGACCTGGTTGATGGTGGCCGGGCCCTTGGCGCAGTTGCGGCCACGGCTGGCCGGATGGACAGGGTTGCCCTCGAACTTCGAGATCCGGCCGGTCTCCTTGTCGACCCAGGCCAGCAGGCCGCAGTTGGCCTCGCAGTTGAAGCACGTTGTGGGCACCAGCCGGTGGGCCCGCCGGACCCTGGTCGGCCACGCCTTTGCGTCCAGCGCGTCGACGTGGTCCCAGGTCTCCTCGGGCGGATAGCTCGAGAGGCCTGTCCCCTCCTTCCGGGGTGGGGCGGTGTCGTCGATGGTCATCGTGGTGCTCCGGATCCGTCGCTACGAGAGGGGGACCGACTGGCCGGCCCTCACATAGGCGTCCTCGTAGGCGAACAGGCCGTGAAGCACGAACGGTGCGGCTACGGCGGACAGGAAGAGGCCATCAGGCCCCAGGGCGATCGACACGGCCACCAGGACCAGCGGTATGGCCAGCCCGTTGAGGCGCCACTGCCTGAAGGACCTCCGCTGGCCGCCGCTCGTCATCTCGGTCAGGGCCATGGTCACGTGCCGCGAGTGGTCGCCGCGCACCTCGAGGCCCACCAGCAGTCCGTTTGCGGCCAGGCCGATCAGGAACGCCCACTGGATGGCGGCCGCCCCCGGCACGTCGATGAACAGCGCCAGCAACGAGTATGACGCGCCCCCGGCGACGACGGCCTGGGCCAGCAGGACGGGAAGCAGCAGCGGCTCCTGCCAGAGGTCCCGACCCTCGCACTGACCGAACAGGAAGGCGGTGTAGCCGGCGGTGGCCAGCGCCAGCAGCACCGTCGGCACCACCAGCACGGGTAACAGACCATCGGCGCCGGTCAGCCCGGCCACCCACCAGGCTGCCACCACGGCCCCGAACCCGCCGAGTACGTAGGCGCCCTTCACCAACCACGAGGTGCGGTTGCCCCGGGTCAGGAGGTACACGAAGCGCTTCGGCTGCTTGAGGTCGGCGACCAGCAGGGCACCGGTGAGGGCCAGGAACGCACCGGCCAGCATCGGGGGCACGACGCCCACGGCTGCCCGTGAGCCCCCGTGGCCCAGCAGCACCAGCATCGAGGCCACCAGCATTACGCCGGCGGCTATGGCCTTGGTGACCAGGTAGCCCGAGACCATCGAACCCCAGGCAGGCGGATGCTGGGTGGTGTAGGTGGTACGGGCCATGGCCTCACCATCGTCCCGGCTGGGTGCGGCTGTGAGCGCGACTGGCGTGGGGGTGGGATGGTCGAATCGTGTCTCGGCCCAGATCATCCCGTCGGCAGCGATGTAGGCGGCCAGCGGATCCAGCGAGGACGCAGTGGCGTCCTTGTACACGACCTTCGGGCTGGTCCCCTGCTCCGGGGAACGCACCGCACCGTCGGTGGTGAGGAGCAGCGAGATCTCGGACCCCGGATCGTCGAGGTCGCCGACCCGTATNGCCCTGGGTGGGACACACGACCACGCACGAAGGCTCGAGGCCGTCCTCGATCCGGTGGTTGCAGAAGTTGCACTTGTGCGCCGTGCCGGTCTGCGGGTTGAGGTAGATGGCGTCGTAGGGNCAGGCGTTCATGCAGGCCTTGCACCCGATGCAGTTGTCGTCGTCGAAGTCGACCACACCGTTCTCGGCACGGAACAGCGCCGAGGTCGGGCAGATGGCCATGCATGGTGCATCGTCGCAGTGGTTGCACCGCATGACCGAGAAGTGCCTCTCGCTNTCCGGATGGGTGCCGGTCTCGACGTACTTGAGCCACGTGCGGTTCACCCCGAGCGGCACGTCGTGCTCGCTCTTGCAGGCCACGGTGCAGGCGTGGCAGCCGATGCAGCTTCCGGAATCCAGGACGAAGCCGAGGCGTGTCATAGGAGGTGTGTCATAGGGGTGGCTATCCAGGTCTGGCAGGCGGTCGGGTCTGCCGGTCAGGCGGCGACCGTGGCCATCTGTCGGATCCCGGCGCACAACAGCACGACCATCCGGTCGAAGCTGCCGNCNAGGTNGAGTGCGAAGGGATGGCCGTCGCCGGCCTCCAGGTGGGCGAAGCCGTGGAAGGCACTCCGCAGGGTCCTGGCAGCGTGGATGCGCTCGTCGTCGGCCAGCCCGTAGGAGGCCAGGGCCTGGCCCAGCACCTGGACGACCCGCTCCACGGCAGCCTCNAACTCGGCGTCGGACGAGCACGGGTAGCGGTCNGTGGCCGCATACAGGCCGGGATGGTCACGACCATGGCCCGCCATGCGCCGCCCATCGCCCGGACGGCGTCGTCGCCCGCCAGCCCCACGGCGGCCTCGCCCAGGCGGTTGGCGAGGATCTCACGACCCCGCAGGCCCAGCGCCCGGATCAGCGCGTCGTAGTTGTCTACGTGGCGGTACAGGGCCGGCTGTCGGACGCCGAGGCGTTCGGCCACACGGGTCAGGGTGACGGCATCCAGCCCCTCGGCGTCAGCCAACTCGGCTGCGCAGTCCACCACCTGGTCGGTGTCGAGAGTTCGCCTGCTCATGTCCGGATCCTAGTGTTAGAGACTCTCACGTGCTAGTTATGAGCGCTGTCGTTTTCGTGAGCCATCACCCTGGTGCTCCCGGAGCGGTCACCAGACCACCAGGGCGGCACCTGCCGCCACCAGCACCGCTCCCCAGAGAGCGCGGGTCCCGAGAGCCTCGCGGGCGATGAGGACACCCAGCACGACCGAGACCTGCCTGAGGCCGGCCACCTGGCCCGCCTGGGCCCGCTGGAAGGCCAGCAGCACGAGGGCGTAGGCCCCACCCTGGCCCACTCCCACCAACGAGGCGACCCCCAGCACGGGCCGTAGCCGACCCCACCCGGGCCGACGTACCAGCAGCACGGTGCACGAGCTGAGCACCATGATCACGGACAGGTAGCCGAGGGCCCCGGTGAGGTCGACCGAACGGGCGTCGATCAGCGAATAGCTCACCGTGCAGAGGCCGGTCCCCACAGCCAGGACCACGGCCTTGCGCTCCTGGAGTCGGCTGCCCAGGCCGGCCAGGAGCAGGAGGCCGACGAGGAGCACGACCAGCCCTACGGCCGTGGCGACGGACGGGCTCTCGTCCAGCAGCAACCAACCGCCCAGGCCGATCAGCAGCGGGGCGGTGCCCCGGGCGATCGGGTAGACCACGCCCAGGCTGCCATCCCGGTAGCCGGTTCCCAGCAGGGTCTGGTACGCACCGTGGGCCACCGACGATGCCAGGACCGCGCCGATCACCTCGACCGGTGGGTCGACGACCGCCGCAGGCAGCAGTGCGATGCCGACGGCCAGGTAGGCGAGGGCGATGACGACCTCCGGGTCCGCTGTCCTGTGCAGGCGGGCGTTCCACCCGGCGTGCAGGACCGTCGAGGCCAGGACGAAGAGGACGGCGGAGGT
>JGI24819J35694_1000061_pt1 | contig 18168 bp, 15 predicted proteins | sample METZYME_3_800m_FD_35694 | JGI IMG/M metagenome (IMG submission 35694) | reverse complement strand
GTCATTGCTATCGTTGCCCCCATCTTTGGCGTCGTGATCTGTGGCTATATAGCCGGCCGTGTCCGGTTGCTGGACAAGGCGGCCATCCACGGCATTTCGATCTATGTGTTCAACCTCGCAATTCCGCTGCTGTTGTTCTACGCCATGGCCAAGATCGATCTGCCCGACGTCTTGCCCTGGAGTTATCTGCTGGGCTACTACGGATGTGCGTTGGGGTTTTTCGCTGTGGCATTTACCGTATCTGGCCTGGTTTTCGGTTATCGACCTAGGGAGGCCGGTATATTTGCGTTTGGCAGCAGTTACGGCAGTTTCATCCCGCTGGGCATCCCCCTGGTGCTGACTATCTTTGGTGAGCGCGCGACCCTGCCATTGTTTATGCTGGTGGCGACCCAGGCGTTGGTGATGTTTCCCGTAATGACGCTGGTTCAGGTCTCGGGTGCTGGCCATGGAGACCAGGGTTCGCGTCTGTGGTCGTTTGCCCGGGGCGTTATTGCCAATCAGTACCTCGCCGGGATTGCACTGGGTACGTTGGTCAACCTGATGGACTTGTCTTTACCTGCGGTGCTGGTGGGTGTACTTGAGCTTTTCGCTCAATCAGCAACACCGTGTGCGCTGTTTGCATTGGGTGCTGCACTGAGCCAGTACCGTGTTGCGGGCTCTCTGGGTGCATCAGTTGCGATCTGCGTGATGAAGACAGTGGTATTTCCAGTAGGTGTCTGGCTGGTTCTACGCTTTGTGCTGGAGTTAGACTCGTTGTGGCTGTCGGTCGCCGTGGTGTTGGCGGCTTTGCCGGTAGGCATTAACACTTACCTGTTTGCGGAACGATACTCGACGGGGGTACCGTTAGCTGCTGCGTCGACGGTTGTCAGCACAGCCGTTTCAATGATTACACTCTCACTGGTTCTTCTGTTATTGGGCGTTTCTGGATGAACGTTCGTCGGGTAAAGAAATGCCGGCCAGGGACTGAAGATGACCGCTGACACTCGCGGCCAGTGCATCCAGTGCATAGCCCCCTTCAAGCACAGAAATAAGTCGTCCATTAGCATGCTGGTCTGCGGTTTCCAGCATCCGCTCGGTCATCCANCCGTAGAATGCTGTAGACAGGTTGATACTGCCGAGGGGATCTGCCTGGTGGGCGTCAAATCCGGCTGAAATCAGGATCGCGTCTGGGCCATAGTCGTTGACAGCCGGCAGTATTTTTTCTCGGAAGGCTTGTTCGTAGTGGCTGTCGTCGCTACCCGCGGGCATTGGACAGTTCAGTGTGGTACCGGACCCGTCGCCGATACCGGTTTCGGAATAAGCGCCGGTTCCAGGATAGTGTGGGTATTGGTGCAGGCTGATATAGAAAATACTGGGGTCGCTTTCGAAGCTGTGTTGCGTCCCGTTCCCATGGTGGACGTCCCAGTCCAAAATAACGATCTTTTCCAGCCCGTATTCCTGTTGCAGATAACAGGCGGCGATCGCAATGTTGTTGAACAGACAGAATCCAAGTGCGACGTCACGCTCGGCATGATGGCCGGGAGGTCGGATTAGAGCAAAGCCGTTATTTGCTTTACCGAGGACCACAGCATCGGTCAGGGCAAGAACGCCACCGGCGGCCAGCAGCGCAATCTCGAATGAGGCTGGGCTCACCGCGACGTCGGGGCTATCCAGATACGCCCGTCCCTGGCTACACGCCTGTCGTGCACGCTCTATCAGCGTACGATCATGGACGCTGCGCAGCCAGCGCTCGTCGCAAAGCTGTGATTCGACGGGTATCAGTTGGCTGAACCATTGTTGTGCGCGCAGGTGGTCCAGCGTGTGGGTCAGACGGGCCGCACGCTCAGGATGCCCAGGCCCGGTTTCATGTTCGGNAAACCTTGGGTCAGTCAGAAAAGCGGTTTTCATAGGGTGTTTATCCAAATTCAAAAACCTCGCTACAATGATGGTCCCTGATCAAGCACGCCTCGTCAATGCGGCACGATTGAACTGACCGGATTCGCAGACTTGATGTTATCGACGATACCCCATTGGTTTGACGCGACATCGGTCGATAACGATGAACCAGATGCGATGGATACTCAACTCGAGTGGTCGGATGTCGGTGCTTGATTTCCTGGCTTCGGCAGTGGCAGTAATGGGCGGTTATCTTCTGCTGTTTAAGTACTGGCCGTTGGGTCCTGCCTCAGGCTCAGAACTTAAGCACATAACCCGTGTGGATCCGCCGACCGGCGACAGCTTTACCATCGGCACCTACAATATTCACCGGTCTCGGGGGACTGACGGCCGGCGCGATCTTAATCGCATTGCCGAGGTGATTAAAGACTGTGACATTGTTGGGTTACAGGAAGTCGAAGGATCAACCTGGCGCGGACTGAATAACCAGGCTCACTCGCTGTCAGAAAAGCTCGCTTGCGCGGTTCATTTCGCCCCCACGCGGCGGCGATGTCTGGTGCCGAATCGAGGCAACGCCCTGCTTACACGTATTCCCGTCGAGCACTGGCATCGTGAACCCTTATTGCCNACGTCCGGCAAGGGCTATCGCAACCTGACGCGATACGAGATCAGTGTGAACGGCAAGACGGTGCATGTCATTAACACGCACCTGTCTNATCCGGATCGTCAACGCCANCCGTTTGAACGGGTATTGGATGTTTTTGAACAGTACGATCACGCGATTCTGCTCGGTGACTTTAACGTTGAAGCAGGTCACGAGTGCCTTGACCGGCTACAGACATTTGCAGTGCAGGACGCAGCTGGCCTGGCCGGGGGGCCGCCTGGACGCGTCGACTGGTTGCTTGTTCGCGGGTTGAAGATTATTNATGCGTGGCACACCCCGACCGGACCATCGGACCATCCATTCTACGCGGCGCGGATTTCCTTCTAAGACGGGGGGTCGGTTGGGAAACCTTGGGCCGACAGCAATTGCCGGGCGGTAGCCAGTAAAACGGGGTTGTCTTGCCAGTTTCGAAGAAAGCGATTTATGTCTTTTCTGGCGGCCTGTTGATAAGTTGATTCAGTCTTATGCTGCCGCATAGCGTCGAGATCGATCAGCACAGGTCCCTGGTCCGACAGCAGAATGTTGGTTGCTTTGAGATCGCCATGCGAGATGTGCTTATGCCTCAGCTTGCACAGGATCCCGACAATCTCGCCCAAGGTTTTTTCGATCTCGGCATGGGGAACATCCCTTTTGAGATGGTCTAGACAGCTAATTCCATCCACAAATTCAGACACGAACCAGGATCTACCCTTTAAACCAACCTGGATTTCCTGGATCCAGGCAACAGCCGGTGCCACAGAAATATCCAGGCTCCGTAAGGTTCGGGTGAAATGCCAGCAGTTCTCAGCTCGTGAGCTGCGAACGGTGCGGCGGAGACGATGCCAGGCATTCTTGGTGTTGTAACGCTTGATTGCAATTTTGTAACTATCTCGGAAGATCAGTCCAACAGTAGTTGTGTTGTCGCTTTTAATGATCTGACATTCTGGATCGGACAGTGCTAGATCCGGGTTCTTGAGAGTGTGGCGTATCAGCGGTGAATGATCGCGTAAATAATGGTGTATATGTAGATGACCTGAGGAAAATTGGCTCGCGCTATCGGAGAGCAGCGTGAGATCGCCCGTCGGAATCTGCGATTGTGTTTCCATCTACAAATTGCGCATCCCAGATCGTGTTGCGTCCCTTGGTAAGGTCAGTGCTGGGTGCTGGCCGGTGTCAGAGGGGCGTTAGCAACCTTGCCTGTCTTTCTTTTGCGACGCTCTTCAGAACGATACAGGTTGTGGGCGCGTGATTGCACGTCACGCCAAAAGCTGTCGTTGTCTTGCAATGTCTCGAGTACCTGTCGGTTGCTGATATTTTCGTAAGTGGCGATGAATCGTATTAGGTCGCGTTTGGTTAGGCCGAGATCCATACTGGAGTAATGCAGTCCAGACACGTCTCTCATCTTCCAGCGCGAAGGAGTTACGCTCTGTGGTGGCTGCGGTCGTTGCAGTTTTAGCATCCCTATACAGATCGCCTTGAACCAGGCGGTTATCGTTGGTTTATGAATCTGCATTCGGTGCAGGTCGATAAGGAAAAGATTGCTATTTTCGGGCGTTGGTTCATGCGATTCTTTGGTTCGCTGCAGCAGGAAATGGCTGAGGTAGAAGTCCCGATGGTTGGCACCGCTCTTGTGTAGAACTCGAGCTGTTTGTGCTAGTTGTTCGATTAACCAGCGTTTAAAGCAAATTTTATCGGGTAGCTTGTTGGCATTACGCCCCCAAAAATTTTTATCTTTAAACAGATCTTCAAGACTTATAGCTTTTGGAATCTCATCTGTCACGATCAGCGATTGGCGTTTAGCAGGATTGTTTAATATCTTTCCAAAACGGCGTTCCCGGGTACCATAACCCGCGATGTTGAGGGTATTGACTCCAAGATTCTGGAGCAGTGTCAGGCGACGAAGGTGGTGGACACCTTTCCATTCATTTTCCGCACCGAATACGGGCAACCGGAGAGAGGTCAGGTTTTTCCCAATTTCTTTCCAACCCACACCATCATGAATTTTCAAGTAGTAACGTTCACCGTTGTGACTGAAGGAAACAGTTCGGCGACCCTCTTCACCTAGCTTGTTTCGAGCCTCTACGACGTTATGGGGACCACCAATTGTGTTCTTCCCAATATCCAAGAGCTCATCAAAATTCAATTGGCCAAGATCTTCGCGTAAGTAGACGTTACGTAGTTCTTGGCTGTCAGATATGCAGTTTATCGGGGAGGTTTTTCTACGTTCGTAAGTCTCAATTGCGTCAACGGCTCTGGCTGGCATTTTGTAAAGGGTTGGATTTGTTCCGTAGCGTTGGCCATTTGCAGACCATTGTTCCTGATAAGGAGAGGTTAGCATGCTCGCCAACTGGGAATTCAGCGCTTCCTGGTCGAACGGTGAATCCAACACGGTACCTGCCTCGGCGGCTTTTATATGGTCCGCATAACCGCACACATCCGTTGCTAAGACGGGGAGTCCTGCAGCAATAGCTTCAAGCAGAACCGTGCCTGTATTTTCGTTATGTGCCGGGTGCACCATCAGATCACCGGCGGCAAGCAGTTTGGGGATGTCTTCTCGTGATCGCCCGCCTAGGAAAAGGACTTGCTTAGATACCGACAGCCTATCGGCCTGTTTTCGGTATTGTTTTTCATCATCATCGTCACCAACAACAATCAGGCTAGTGTGTTCTTGGAGGTCTATCGGCAGACTGGCTAGAGCATTGATAGCCCGAACTAGCCCTTTAGTTCGAAAACCGGACCCAATGAACATCAGCAATAGATCGTTGATAGGCAGGTCGAGTTCTACGCGGAGCTTTTCTCTTTGGTGAACGCGATCTGTAATTGGTGAGAAACTTTTGTCGAGTGTCGGAGGAAGCAAGTGGAATCGCTCATTGGGAGTGAAATAATTCTCTTGGTACTCGCTTTTCTGTCGCTCTGATAGCGAAAGAATGAGCGTTTGGCTTTTCAGACCGAATACGGCTTCTTCAAAAGCATACCGGCCCTTATAGCGTGCCGACAGTTTGTAGATGGGTGGGTACAGAGTGCTTTTATCCCCGACGTAGCAGCTATCTGCTCCATAGTAAAGATCAAGACCGGGCATTTTGTTGAAGCCGACGACTACATCAAAGGTCTGTTTCTTGAGTTCTGCCTCCAGTTTGTTATGGAATTGCTCGTTTTGGGCATGATTTGAGAATTTCAAGGAAAACTTTACAGGCTCTAGAACCGTAAACGGGACTCCTTCCGGACGTTCTCCCCGCCACTCGGATACGAAAACGTGGGTATCGTGCCCCCGCTTTTGCACTCCTCCAGAATTCGGAGAAAGTCGAGTGACAAGCCGCTATAGGGCGAATACTTAAACAGACAGAATGCGATTTTCATGAGGAGAACGGCCCCTTTTTCGATAGGCCATTGTGGATAGTGTAACCGTCTTTACTGCCGATTTTTAGGGTCAATATTAACGCAAGTAGATAGCCGGCTATTGCAGCTGACGGCACTCCCAGTTGTAGGCCGTACGGCAGATTATCGCCAAGTCATCGTATTGTGGTGTCCAGTTTAAGACCTCCCGAATCGCACGGTTGTCGGCCACTAAATTGGCAGGGTCTCCCGCCCGGCGCAGCCTCTACGATGGATAAGCGCTCGCCGCTGACNTGCTCGACGGTATCAAGAACCTGACGGACACTGAAACCTCGACCATAGCCACAGTTCAAAACCTGTGATTCACCCCCTGACTGTAGGTGATCGAGCGCGCATNAATGGGCTGCTGCGAGGTCCTCGACATGAATGTAATCACGGACACAGGTGCCATCAGGAGTATCGTAATCGTGACCGAACATTGATATTGACGGGCGCTGCCCGGTTGCGGTTTCACACGCGACCTTGATTAAGTGGGTTGCTTNCGGAGTTGCCTGACCCAGAGTGCCGTCAAGACTGGCACCGGCAACGTTGAAATAGCGAAGTGCAACGTACTTGAGACCAGTGTTGCCTTGNCTACCACCAAGCGCCATATCACGCAGCGTCCATTCAGTGATTAACTTGGTTCGGCCATAGGGATTGATCGGTATCGTGGGATGGTGTTCGGCAACCGGGATCTGCTCTGGATCTCCGTAAACAGCGGCGCTGGAAGAAAAAATAAAGCACCCTACCCCTGATGCACAACATGCGCGGATCAGGTTTAATGATCCGACTACGTTGTTGCGATAGTACTTTGCCGGCTCAGCGATGGATTCAGGCACAACGATATGCCCGGCAAAGTGAATGACTGCATCGGTCCGCTGCTGGCGTAGGAGTGACGACATGGCGGTCTCATCGCCAGCATCAAGCTGGTGAAAGTCAGCCGTTGGTGGCACTGCCCAACGATGACCACTGTACAGATTATCGACAACAGTCACCTGATGTCCCGCTGCCAGTAGTTGCCGGACAGTGTGCGAGCCAATGTATCCNGCGCCACCGGTAACTAAAATTTTTAGGGGAGATGTCGCCAAATTTTTGGCTCAGACGATTGTAACAATGGGCATTATATCTGGGCACACCGTCTTTTCTTGAATATTTAGCCTCAGACCTGTCCAATTTCAGCCAGCACGTCGGCAACGTGTTGTGGCAAGAGATCTTCGAGACATCGGGTATGTCCAAATCGACAGGACCGCTGGAAACAAGGCCAGCAGTCGGGCTCCAGAGACACACTTCGGGCATTGCGGCTCAGTGGTGGGGTGAATTCAGGGCTCGACGCGCCATAAACGGCTACCAGTGGTTTACCGACAGCAGCTGCAACATGCATCAGTCCAGAATCATTGCTAACAACTTGAGTCGCAGCGCTCAGCAGGTCAACGGCTTGGTCCAGACTGGTCCGTCCGCTGAGGTCTACACAGCGCCCATGAACGGCGTCATTGATAGCTAGGGCAAAAGGCGCGTCCCGGGAGCTACCCAGTAGCCAAACCCGCCAGCCTTCATTCAGTTTAAGTGACGCGAGTGCGGCAAAATGCCTGACTGGCCAGCGCTTTGCTGGGCCGTACTCTGCACCGGGACATAGCGCGAGTACCGGGGTGTCGGCGACTGGGACGGCGAGGTTGGCCAGGATGTTGGGCACAGATTCAGGCTTAGATTCTAGTTTGGGTCTCGGGGTATTTCCGATAAGCGGGGCATCTGCTGACAGCCCAAGTTGCACGAAACGCTGTACCTGCCGGGGTTGTTTCTCCTTGTTGAGCGTGCGCAAGTCATTGAGCAGTCCGTAACGGGGTTCTTTCCGGTAGCCAGTTCGGTGCGGAATACTAGCTATAAACGGTACCAGCGCCGATTTGATAGAACCCGGCAGGACAATGGCCTGATCAAATTGGCGGTGTCGCAGTTGTCGGCCCAGGCGAATACGGTCAGTGAGTTGCAGACGATGGTGTGCAAAAGGCGCTGCTATGGCGTCATCGACTTCCGGCATACGGCTTAACAAGGGTAAGGTACTGTCGGGTGCTGTGACCATGATCCGGCACTGGGGCCGGGTCTGTTTCAATTTGATGAAAAGACTCTGCGCCATGATCATGTCACCGACCCAGGCCGGACCGACCACCAGAATATTAGAGGCGATTGTGGTCATGGTGGTACCAGATAAGGTGGACCCACCTCCCGGGGTTGGCCTGTCAGGAGCTGTCTTTAAGAATGAATCGCGTACCGCAATAAGGACACAAGGCATCGCCACCCTTCTCGATCGGCAGATAAACACGCGGGTGTTGGCTCCATAGCGTCGTGTCTTCACGGGGGCAGAAAAGGGGCAGTTCGCTGTGTGCGATTTCTCGGGTTTGGACAGCGGTATGCTGATCGGCTGTTACCGTCTCGGTCTGGCCGATCGGGGGCTTTGTTGGAATTGGCATCTTGGCAGTGGTTGTTATATTGGGGTCAACCAGTCACGGTGCGCCTGGTGGCGACCTAGGACACAGTCAAAAAACAATGATTGGATTTTTTCAGTGACCGGACCGCGCTTACCCGAACCGATGGTGCGGTTATCGAGTTCCCGGACAGGTGTGACCTCAGCCGCTGTGCCGGTGAAAAATACTTCATCTGCGATATAGACCTCATCACGGGTGATCCGTTTTTCCACCAACTCGATACCGAGTTCTTTGATCAACGTAATTACCGTATCGCGGGTAATGCCTTCGAGTGCGGAGGTCAGATCAGGTGTGTAGATCTTGTTATCGCGCACAATGAAGATGTTTTCGCCAGTGCCTTCCATGACATACCCCTCAGCATCAAGCATCAGTGCTTCGTCTGCACCGGCTGAGACAGCCTCCTGCAGGGCCAGAATCGAGTTGATGTAGTTACCACAAGCTTTGGCTCGGCACATGGTGATGTTGACATGATGCCGCGTCAAGGACGATGTACGGACCTTGATGCCATTTTTCAATCCGTCATCACCGAGATAAGCACCCCATTCCCAGGTCGCGATCGCCACATGTGTTGTGAGCATGTCGGCACGAATTCCCATGCCCTCGGATCCGTAAAAAGCCAGTGGTCTGATATAGGCAGCTTCAAGGCCGTTGGCCCGGATCACCTGTTTCTGTGCGTCATTGAGTGTGTCGGCATCATAGGGCATATCCATACCGAGAATGTGTGCTGATTGAAAAAACCGATTCGTGTGATCGTGCAGACGAAAAATAGCTGTCCCCTGTTCGCCCTGATAGGCTCGCACGCCTTCAAACACACCCAGCCCGTAATGCAGCGAATGTGTTAGCACGTGTACTTTGGCATCTCGCCACGGCACCATTTCGCCGTCCATCCAGATAGTGCCGTCGCGGTCTGAAAATGACATCAGGATTTCCCCAGTGTGTTGTGTTCTTTGAATCTGAACATCAAGCGCCCCTGTTTAGAGCACAAGTACGCCCCTGTCAACCAGTGATGTTCTGTCTAGANTGGAATATTTTTGGTGTCCCGAAGCATCCAGCTAACCGCGAGTACAGCATCTCGCGCATAAGGCTCAAGACGAGATTGAATCTGCTCNGGGGTGATTTCGGGTCCCAATATACCGATTCCAACCGGTTTCATCGTTTCCAACTGAAGGTCGATNATTGATTTAATCACGGCCTGTGCCATGACGAGACCGTGCCCAGTTTCACCACGTTCAATAATGCCCAGTGTCACAGCACCGACAATAGCTGCTCGCTTTAACGCCTTTTTCAGTGCAAGCGGTTTTTCCATTGAGCCGGGGACCCAAATTGGCTCGTCCAGCTGTAGTCCTTCATGCATCGCAGTCTCGTGCGCCTGGGCCAGCATGATTTCTCCATAGGCTCGGTGAAATGAACCAATGATGACGGCGATGGTGGGTCCTTTGTGCATAACTGTAGAGCAGTGTGTGCAGGCTGAATCGAGAGGATAATTCTACCGCATGGTAGTCAGGGTACGGGTCGAATAAAGCGTTCGGAATGTTTTTGCTGTGATTCAGTCGACAGACAAATGTTGTTGCCAGAGCGATGTGATTCTGTTGCGTTCCGTGGCCAGCTGGTTCTGGTCGATCAATGGAGGCATCTCCTGGAGCTTGAGTCGGTTTTCTGTTGTCAAGTAGAGCGTAAGGATTTCCAATAGGGAAGACCCGGTGTCCGCATCAATCAGGCCTGCGTCGAGCAATGCCTTGATGATGGAATAATTGTCTCGATCAACCACGAGTTGAGGGTAATCTCGGGCCCAGTTCAGAACCCAGTACTGGACCAGGAATTCTATGTCGACCAACCCGCCTCGATCCAGTTTTAGATCGTACTGGCTTGTTGTGCTGCGGCAGTTAACGGCGATGGTTTGATCACGCATGTTGGCAATCGCCTGGGCGAGCGTGGTCGGTTGGCGAAACGTTAGCAGGATATCTTTTCGGATTGCTTCAAACCGCTCTTCCAATGCCGCATCTCCACAGATCATCCGGGCCCGAACGAGTGCTTGGTGCTCCCAGGTCCAGGCACTGTCCTGCAGATACCGTGCATAGGCATCCAATGGTGTAACTACCGTACCGGATCGCCCGTCGGGCCTAAGACGCAGATCGATCTCATAGAGATTTCCGGCCGGGGTTCGCACCGTGAGAATGTGGACCAGTCGTTGCACCAGCCGACTCAGTCGGTAGCGGCGCTCTGCGGCGGCTGACGNACTTATCGAAGATGGCTGGTCATAGACGAATATAATATCCAGGTCGGAGTTGTATCCCAACTCACCACTGCCGAGCTTCCCATACGCAATAATTCCCAGTTCGGCTGTGTCTATGTCCAGTAGCGACGGTATCAGAGTTTTGTGCGCGCTATCTAACGCCTGTTCCATCAGGGCTTCGGCCAACGCAGACAGTGCGTGGGACACGTCGTGCACACTGAGTAGCCCGGCAATATCAGCGGCACTGACACGAAGGTTATAACCCCAGCGGAATTCACGGAGCAGGTCCATATCCCGTTCGAGATCGGTACTGTTGGCATTGCCCAGTTTTNTNGTGATCTCCTGCGTAATAGCTGACCGCTTTTCAACCTCGAAATTTGTGATCGGATCCAATAGTTCGTCCAGGATAACCGGGTGTTGACCGATCCAGTTACTGATTGAACTTGATGCCGTTGTGAGTTGTACCAACTGTCTAAGCGCGAGAGGATTTTCGGACAGCAGTGAGAGATAAGCGGAGCGTCGGCCGATTGTTTCGACGACCGACAACAGTCGGGTGAGCATGACTTCTGGTTCGCTGGACTGCACACATTCCTCGAGGGCAAGCGGCAACAGTCGATCGAAGCGTTCACGGCCTTCACGCGAATAAGCGAGATAAAAACGGCTTGTGCGAACGTTTTCCAGCAACTGGATAATTTTGCCGGATTCCTTAAAGCCCGCTGCAGTCAACCTTTTGGCCGCTGCGTCGGTCGGCAGTTCACCTTGCCAGATATCGGCCAGATAGGTCGTATCTTTAGGGTCGAGGTCTGCAACAGGGGTGAATATGTCAACAAAAATCTGATGGATGCCTTCGGTTACTTGGCTGAGCCGAGAAAAAAGATGACTTTCAGAATCGAAGACCATGGCTGTGGCGATGCGTTGTTTCTCCACGGGGTCTTTTGGGATACGATGAGTCTGTTGATCGTCTAAGACCTGGAGACGGTGTTCGAGNCGACGTAGAAAATCGTAACCGGAGCGCAGTTGTTCAACACACTGGTGGTCTAGAATGTCCAACGATTCCAGAGCAGTCAGGGCGGACCAGATACTTGGTGTTTGGAGCACCTGATGACGACCACCGTGGATGATCTGATGGCTCTGCACGATAAACTCGATTTCTCGTATACCCCCTCGACCTAGCTTGATGTGGTCGGACATATCCTGGTGCTGAAGCTCTCGCTCAATCAGTGCTTTCATTGAACGGATCGCGTCAATGGCGCCGAAATCCAGGTACTTGCGATATATAAAGGGCCTGAGTGTTTTAAGTAACTGGGTACCGCCGAGTCGATCCCCGGCAACAGGTCTAGCCTTGATCAAGGCGTAACGNTCCCAGTCCCGTCCGTGTGTCAGGTAATAGTGATCCATCGCGTCGTAAGACAGTACGAGCGGCCCGNTGTCGCCATTGGGACGTAACCGCATGTCGGTGCGGTAGACGATGCCATCTGCTGTGGGCTCCTCCAGGATAGCGATCAGCACCTGACCCAGTTTGATAAAGAATTCCTGATTGCTGATCTTGCTCGGACCCAGTGTTTCGCCTGGTTCAGCATAGGCAAATATAAGATCGACGTCAGAAGACAGGTTCAGTTCCCTGCCGCCGAGCTTACCAAGCCCAAATACCGTCAACGCTATGGGGAGACCAGTGTCATCCCCTATAGGTTGTCCGTAGCGATCTGCAACTTCGCGGTGAGCGCAGGCCAGCGCTATTTCGATGATGGCATCGGCGAGTTCCGACAGTGTGGCGACTACTTCCTCCAGTGTTGCCCACCCAGCAAGGTCGCGCCAGCCGATTCGTGCGACTTCCCGGTGTCTTAAGCGACGCAGTTCCGCAGCCAGCTCGGCACGATGAACAATTCGTNTCCCGATCTCTTGCACAGTGGTTGTTAGCTCGCCCGGGTGCCTTGGTTGTTCGACACCCGACGGACCACAGAATATTTGAAGCAGTCCCGGTTCCTGAGACAGAACGCGGGCGATAAAGTCACTGCAGGCGACGATTCGGGCCAATGCCTGTACGGCCTGTTGACTTGAATCATCTGGATTGGCTTGGACCGCCGGGTATTCAAGGTGGTCCAGTAGGGTTTCCAGGCGTGACAGTACTAAAGGCCGAAGAGTGGACGGCAGGCCAACAACACTATCTTTAACAATGTCTTTGGCCGTTGTCATTAGTTCCAAGGTATGGGCCTACACTTCGATAATGCGGATCTTTTTGAGGACTCAGAACTGTAGGCGATAGGCGTTAGGGTCAACAGACGGGACCCGTTCATCGATCATTTGCGCGATCATCTGCCCGGTGCCGGTTGCCATCGACATGCCCAGCATATTGTGACCGGCGGCAACATAGACATTGGACGCGATGGGACAACGATCGATACAGGGTAGCCCGTTTGGCGTCATCGAGCGCCATCCAACCCAGGTTTCCTCGATCATGTCGGCACAGGCTTCTTTAAGGCATTCATTGGCTCCGGTTCGAAGCAGTGCTACTCGATGTGGATCGATCCTCCGGTTGTAACCTGAAAATTCAAGTATCGATCCCAGTCGGTAACCACTCTTCCAGGGAGTTGCGACGATGCCGGAATCAACGAGGTTAAGTGGATAGTTTGGACAACGCTTGGGTCGGGGCATGGTCAGTGAGTACCCCTTGGCCGGTTGAATCGGTGGTGACCAGCCAAGCTGGCCGGAAAGCTGTGGGGTGAATGCGCCGGTCGCAAAAACAAAATGGTCTGCCACGATTTCGCCCCGTGTCGTGCGAGCAGCTATGGGTCGGCCATCGTTAAACACAAGTTCTTGTAACGTTGTATTTTCCAGTATTTTGACATCTCGTTCGACCAATGAATCTCGCCAACTTTGAAGCAGGCGATCTGGCCTGAGATGAGCGTCTCCAGGAAAATGCCAGGCGCCGGCCAACCCGGGGCGCAGCGCAGGTTCCAAGGCCGATATGTTTTCGCCAAGATAAGACCGTGCGGCAACACCGTATTCGTTCTGCAAGAGTTTGACTGTGCTAGAAAACGAGGCGAACGTCTGGGGCAGCTTACACACATAAAGTGTCCCCGTGGTTTCCCAGTCACAAGCCAGTCCGTATTCATTTATTAACTCGTCATAGAGTCGTCTAGATTGTTGTAACAGACTAAGTGCTGCGTGACCTGTCTTTATCATCTGATCTTCACGACAATTTCCGGCAAATCTGAATAGCCAGCGCCATAGATCGAAATCTACGCGGGGCGCTACAAAAAAAGGTGAGCGTCGCCGAAAAAACGAACCCAACGCCTGACCAATCACGCCAGGTTCTGCTAGGGGTAAAAGGTGGCTCGGACAGATCACGCCACAGTTGCCGTGCGATGCCTCACCACCGACTCGACCCCGGTCTATCAGTGAGACTGAATAACCCCCTGCCTCGAGGTAATGGGCACAGGCTGTGCCAATAACGCCTCCGCCTATCACCAGAACGTGTTTTGCGTGATGGCTCAACTGGTTATACCCATACAGAAAGGATCCTCTGGATCTAGAATCAAAGTAGATTCGGCATTGATATGTGCACTGCCTGTAATCTTAGGTATTACCCGGTCTTGGTGCCACTTCCCCTCGGCTTCGAAGACACTGCCGACGATNCTTTGTTGGCGCCAGGTCGTTCCTGGTGCGAGTTTGCCATCGGCCATCAAGCAGGCCAGTTTGGCGCTGGTGCCCGTACCACAAGGGGATCGGTCGTAGGCACCACCCGGGCAGAGTACAAAATTGCGACTGTCCGCTGGATCATCTGCCGGACCAAACAGTTCGATATGGTCGATCTCTCCGCCATCGTCTCCAGTAATCCCATCGCGAATTAGCGCCGCGCGAATCTGGTTGGCGATTTCACTGAGGCGCGGGATATGGTCAACCGTGACATGTTGCTGTGGGTCTTGCGCGAGAAAGAACCAGTTCCCACCCCAGGCAATGTCACCATAAATGGTGTCGCCACCATCAAGCTTAAGTTTGACGCACTGTCTGTAACGATAGCTTGGAACGTTTGTGACAGTGACTCGGTTGTTTTCCTGCAGGCAGATGCTGACATCGCCTACCGATGTTTCAATCAGATGGTTACCGGGAGCGATTCGGCCCAGGTGATGTAACGTGACTGCCAGACCAATGGTGCCGTGACCGCACATGTTGAGTACACCTACATTGTTAAAAAAGACGATTCCGGCGGTTGTCTCCGTTCTGGTTGGTTCACACAGAATGCCGCCAACCCAAACGTCGCTGCCTCGGGGTTCGTTGACAATGGCAGATCGAAATTGGTCATACTCATTTTGGAATATTTTCCGCCGACTGGCCATGTCACCTTTACCGAGATCCGGCCCTCCGGAGATCACAATCCTTGTAGGCTCACCACCTGTGTGGGAGTCAATTACGTTTACGCGCTGTAATTTCATCTTCAGGGTCACCTGCTACTGAGGAGTTTCCGGCATGACGCACACCGATGGTATCGAATACACTGGATGGCAGCTGAGATGAGATTATGCGGTCAGGCTACCCACAGTGTCAGTACTGTTTCGATGGTACGCACATTTAGGATGACCACCCAGTGTAATGAAAGATTTGTTTGACCTCGGAGCAAAAAAACGCCAGTTCGGTGTGGTGGGACACCCGGTAGAACACAGTAAATCTCCACAGATCCACCGACTTTTTGCGCAGCAGTGCGGGCTCGAACTCGAATACATGGCGATTCAGCTTGATCGGGGAGGTTTCGTTCAGGGAGTACACAACCTGCAGGCAGGCGGTGTGTGCGGTCTCAACGTGACCCTTCCGTTCAAGGAAGAAGCAAGCCAGTTGTGTGATCATGTGAGTGATCGCGCTGAGATTGCTGCAGCGGTAAATACGCTTTGCTTTAGAGAAGAGGGTGATATTTATGGCGATAACACCGATGGTGTCGGCCTAGTAACAGATGTCGAGGAAAACCTGGGACTGAGATTGCGCGGTCGAAGACTACTGCTTCTGGGTGCCGGTGGAGCAGCACGGGGTGTGCTTCAGCCTCTGCTGGAGGCCGGTCCTAAGCAACTAGTGATCGCAAATCGTACCGCGGAGAAAGCCCGCCAACTGGCGGTTGCGTTTGCAGGTTACGGCCCGGTCGAGGCAGTGGGACTGGATCACGTTTCAGGTTGTCATTATGACCTGGTGGTCAATGCCACTTCTGCGAGTCTTTCCGGCGAGATGCCGCCGTTGCCTGACGCGCTGTTTGCAGCTAATGCTCTGGCCTACGACATGATGTACGGTGATGAACCCACGGTATTTATGCAGTGGGCCAAGGATCACGGAGCGGAGCAAGTCAGCGATGGTTTGGGTATGCTGGTGGAACAGGCAGCGGCGTCGTTTTATCTCTGGAACGAAATCAAGCCCCAGACGGAAGAAGTCATCCGCTTGGTGCGACAGATGTAACGGCTACATTATTCAATGCTCTAGTTAGAGCCTCTTCAATGGGCAGGTCCAGAAGTCGGCGGTTTTATATAGGAAGGCTCAGGGATCAAAGCCAGCCAACGCCTGTTCCACAATCGATCCCAGCGCCAGGACATGGTCTTGGCGATCGTTAAGACAGGGAATGTAATGGAATTTTTCGCCACCTGAGCGCAGGAATATCTCCCGGTTCTGGATTTCGATTTCCTCGAGTGTTTCAAGACAGTCTGCAGAAAACCCCGGACAGATCACGTCGACACTACGAACACCTTGGTTGGCGAGCTGTACCAGAATTTTATCGGTGTACGGTTGAAGCCAGGCTGCACGACCGAAACGAGACTGAAAGGTTACCTGCCAGTCGCTTTGCGACAGCTTGAGTTTTTCAGCAAGCGCTGTGGCGGTAGCAAAGCACTGTTCGGCATAGGGGTCGCCGGCCTGCCGGTAGCGCTCTGGTGTGCCGTGAAAAGAAATCAGTAAATGCTCAGCCCTACCCTGCTTCGTCCAGTGCTCAGAGATCGACGCCGCCAGCGCATTGAGGTAACCCTCATTGAGGTGATAGTCACGAACGATATGCAGTGCTGGAAGGTTTCTCCAGCTTTTTACAACGTTGGCTACTGCATCATAGATCGATGCGGTAGTGGAAGACGAATACTGTGGGTAAAGTGGCAGAATTAGGATCTGTTCTGTGCCCCGTTCAGCCAGATTATGCAGTGCGGAAACAATTGACGGGTTGCCATAACGCATACCCAGCTCAAAATACAATGGTAGTTCGATTTTTTGCTGAAGATAATCCGAGATTAGATCGGTTTGACGTCTCGCAATTGTTAGAAGAGGCGACCCCTCCTGGGACCAGATTTTTTGATAGGCGGTGGCACTGCGTTTTGGTCGAAACCGGAGAATAATGCCGTGAAGTATTGGACACCAGATCATCCGGTGTAGTTCTACCACACGATGATCATGTAGAAACTGAGCCAAAAACTTGCGTACGGCGGGTGAATCTGGAGCATCAGGTGTTCCCAGGTTAGCAAGAATGATGCCTATGCTGCGGTTGCGATCAGAGTCAATCCCAGTTTGGTAGCGCATCCGGTCAAACTCCTAGAATTGATTAGCGTTACTTGTCCGGTTGACATCGCAGCGACTCACGCTGCAATAGTCTAAATCGCACGATGATAGTTGTATGCTACCCAAGACTCGTTTGCAGTGTGTGTCACCATATATCAATGAGTATCGCCTCCCTGCTGTGAATATTGTGTTAACGAGATTTCATCTGTGATTGTTCATGGTTGAGTCAGGCTCGAATCGAGTGTGAAATACGCTGATATCGAAATCCAATAACGATCGCGCTACGCAATGATGTTATAACAAGGGCTAATGAATCTGTGGTTATTCCGGTAACTTAATTTGGAGCCTTCGGCTAGGAAGTAAGATTATGCACTGGTTCGTGCTGGGAATTATTGGGCTTACGCTTGTCGTCTCAGCAAGTCGTTATCCTCGACTGGCGTTTACTTTGCTGGTTGTACTTCTCGCAGTCGCAGTCATCACCTTCCAGTTGAATTTAAAAAATGACGAACGTTCCGACTCGCTGATTTCTGATTCAGAGGTCGAACTATCCCAGGTGACCATGACTTCAGGTTACGCGGGTAGTTACGACATGAAAGGCATTCTACGCAATGACTCACTAGTTTCTTCTATAGTCGAGGTTGTAGTACAGATTGAGATGCTGGATTGCCCAACTCAGGGTAAAACAGATCGGGGTAACTGTAACGGATTGGGGTGGGCGACGGCCAGGATCACTAAGGATGTACCACCCGGTCAGAAACAGGAGTTCAATACCAACCTGTCATTTCCCGCATCCGAAGTTTCGGGCTATATCACCTGGGATTACCAGATCTCGCAGGTCATCGGGCGACCACACCTGCGTTAGTCGCTCCATAGATTCCGGTCTTTTTTCTGTCCAGCAGGCGAGAAAACCACCCCAAAAACACAAAAGAGGCGACGGCCGGAGCCATCGCCTCTGTCGAGTTAGGAACGTCTGCCTAACGGTTGATTAACGTCACTGTTACGCGTTCTTAGCGCCGCCTTTTCTTAGTTGCTTTTTTCTTAGTTGCTTTTTTCTT
>JGI24819J35694_1000058_pt1 | contig 18326 bp, 15 predicted proteins | sample METZYME_3_800m_FD_35694 | JGI IMG/M metagenome (IMG submission 35694) | reverse complement strand
ATGCGTCGATATAAACAAACTAAATCAAATCACATTCGTGATTGGATTGAGCAATTTATGCGTATGCGCGCCTGTTCAGAATGTGATGGCTCTCGGTTGAAAGAAGAAACTCGTGCTGTTACAATAGGAAACATTAATTTGGGCCAGGTATCATCTTATTCAATAAAAAATGCAAAGGGATTTTTTAGTACCCTTAAACTTACTAAAACAGATGCTGCTATAGCCCATCAAATTTTAAAAGAAGTCCAAGAACGTCTGAGTTTTTTGATTGATGTTGGATTGGACTACTTAACACTTGATCGATCTGCGGCCACTCTTTCCGGCGGTGAGGCCCAGCGCATTCGATTAGCGACACAAATTGGTAGTCAATTGGTAGGTGTATTATATATTTTAGATGAACCATCAATTGGGCTTCATCCACGCGATAATGGCCGCCTTTTAAATTCTTTGAGGAAACTTCGTAATTTAGGGAATTCTATTATTGTAGTAGAACACGATCAAAAAACAATGGAATCAGCTGATCAAATTATAGATTTAGGGCCTGGTGCCGGTGAGCATGGTGGAGAAGTTGTTTTTTCGGGGACACCTCAANAGATACTAACTTCAAAAAAATCTNTAACAGGAAAATATCTTTCTGGTAAAAAAGCGATCCCGGTTCCAAAAAGCCGCAGGAATGGAAGCGGAAAAATTCTNACTATAAAAAAGGCTCATGGCAATAATTTAAAAAATATTGAAGTNTCATTTCCCTTAGGTAAAATGGTAGTGGTTACTGGAGTAAGTGGCTCAGGAAAAAGTACCCTAGTAAATGAAACAGTTTTTCCGATTTTATCGAAGGAATTAAATGGTGCTAGAGCCTATCCACTATTTTATGAATCAATCCAAGGATTGGAATATTTGGACAAAGTGATTGAAATTGATCAAAAACCCATCGGAAGAACACCTCGATCCAATCCCGCTACATATACAGGCGTATTTACATTCATCCGTGATTTATTTACTCAACTTCCAGAATCAAAAATTAGGGGGTATAAACCAGGGCGTTTTTCTTTTAATGTTAAAGGTGGTCGCTGTGAATCCTGCGAAGGAGACGGCATTATCAAAATTGAAATGAACTTTTTACCCGATGTCTATGTGGTATGTGAAATTTGCAAGGGTGCCCGTTATAATCGAGAAACACTTGAAATAAAATATAAAGGGAAGAATATTGCGGATATTCTCAACCTGTCAATAGAAGAAGCCTCAGAATTTTTTAAAAACATACCTCGAATTAAGAAAAAACTGGTTACCCTTTATGATGTAGGCCTTGGATACATTCGACTTGGCCAACAGGCCACCACCTTATCGGGGGGTGAAGCTCAGCGCGTAAAACTAGCAACCGAATTATCTCGTGTATCGCAAGATCGTACATTTTATATACTGGATGAACCGACAACTGGACTTCATTTTGAAGATATAAATTTGTTACTGGCGGTCTTACAAAGATTGGTTGATCGAGGCAATACTGTTGTGGTCATTGAACATAATTTGGATGTGATAAAAAGTGCTGATTGGGTTATTGATTTGGGACCGGAAGGTGGTGAGGAAGGTGGTCAACTTATTTTTTCTGGGACACCTGAAAAATTATCGGAATATCCGGGTTCTTATACAGGAACTTTTTTGAAAACCACATTGAATGGGGCTCTGGGTAAATAATGCAGTCCCCCAAACAACTCCAGCAATATTATCCCTATTGGGAAATCACAAAAGATTTAATAGATCAGTGTATTGATATTATGTTAAATCTTCGTCAGAGCGGGCACCCAGGTGGTTCAAGATCGAAAGTTCATGGCATGGTTACAACATTACTATCTGGAGCCATGCGATGGGATATTCGCGATGCAGGGAAACGTTTTGCTGATAGATATGTACTAGTTGCTGGACATACGAACCCAGTTGTATATGCTACATTGGCTGTTTTGAATGAAGCGCTTATAATTAAGTACAATCAGACTGGGAATGCCAAATATAAACATTTTAAAGGGGATGAATTCCAATTAAGGTGGGAAGATTTGCTGATGCTTCGTAAGCATGGGGGGTTACCTGGTCATGCAGAAATGGAAGGAAAAACACTTTTTTTCAAATTTAATACAGGTCCTAGCGGACACGGGTCACCCCCCGCTGCTGGTGAAGCCTTAGCCTTAAAATTTGCTAAAGTTCCAGAAGTAAAAGTTTTTGCTTTTGAGGGAGAAGGTGGATTTACTACTGGTGCTTCTCACGAGACTATCAATTCTGCCTGGGGCCTAGGTCTTGGGAACCTAATTTATTTTATGGATTGGAATGACTATGGCATTGACGCCCGCCCGTTTAGTTCAATTGTTTATGGTACGCCAAAAGACTGGTTTGGTTCTCATGGTTGGCACGTAGAAGGTACAATGGAAGGTGAAAACTGGGGTGAATTGACAAAAGCGTACCATCGACTTTTGATTGAAAATGCTGATCCCAATATTCCTAAAGTCGTATATGCCCGTTCAAGAAAAGGGCGCGGATATCATAAGTTTGATTATGCTAGTCATGGTGCTGCACATAAAAGAAATTCAGAATTATTCTGGAAAACAAAAAAAGATTTTGCAAAAAAATACAATGTTGATTTTGAGGGATTTGGTTCAAAAGCACCAGAATCCTGGGGTGGACAAGTTGAACAAGCTCGCTCATTATTTAACACTATTTTTTCTGTAATGGAATCAAACCAAGAATTGGTTGATTATCTTTCAGACACATTGATATCATTGGGTGATTCAGTGCCTGAAAAAATCGATGGGTGTAAAGTAACGGTAAAAAATCCGGCCAATGATAAAACACTTTTTAACGTGGGAAGCCTCCCAGGTGATTTATTCGTAGCACCAGGAGAGAAAGCGCCAAATCGAGTTGGATTTTCAAAATATGCTAGTTATATCAACTCTAAGTCTATTGAAAAATATGGCCGTCCGTTAGTTATCGCAATGAGTGCAGATTTAGCTGATTCCACCAATATTTCAGGTTTTGCCAAAGGATATAATGGATCTCCTGATTTTGGGCTGTACGACAAAGATACTAATCCTGATAGCCCGTTGATGCCTCAAGGAATTACAGAATTTACTAATTCAGGTATGCTAGCTGGACTGGCGACTGTTAATCTGAATGAAGATCCTTATTCAGAATTCAACGGATTTTACGGTGCTATGAGTACATATGGTTCATTTAGCTATTTGAAATACGGACCAATTCGCTTGTTTAGCCAGGTGGCTCAAGATTCAAATCTTAAAGTGGGGAAATTGATTTGGGTAGCTGGACATTCAGGTCCTGAGACAGCAGAGGACAGTCGCACACATTTTGGTATTTTTGCCCCAGGAGTAACCCAGTTATTACCGGATGGACATATTATCAATCTGCATCCATGGGAGCATAATGAAGTTGCTCCTGCATTAGCAGCTGCTCTTGCCACGGATGTTCCAATCGTGGCGCTTCATTTGACTCGTCCTCCAGTTGAAATCCCGGATCGCAAAGCATTAAACATGGCTTCCCATATGGAAGCAGCTAAAGGCGCTTATATAATAAAAGATTATGATAAATCGCGTCCTGAAGAAGGTGTTGTAATTATTCGCGGTACAAGTTGTACCAATTCTTTGATGAAAATTTTACCAAGATTTGATGCAAAAAACCATAATATAAAAATTGTAGCAGCTATTTCATGGGAGCTGTTTCAGCGTCAACCCGTAGACTATCGAAGTAGTATTATATCAGACCAAGAATGGATGGATGCCATGGTTATTACCAATGGGGCCCTTAGACTTATGCATAAGTGGGTGGCCAATCGTGTCGTAGTAAAATACAGTATGAGTCCAGATTTTGATAACCGTTGGCGTACAGGGGGTTCATTGGAAGAAATTGTGGCAGAATCCAAACTAGATCCAACTAGTATTTGGGAAGGAATCAACCGATTTGCTAAAGAAAGAGAACAAAGATTAAATTCTGTCCGAGATTCTATTCCTGTATAAACTGACAAAAATTTGACGACCCCCCATTCATTTTTGTACCTTCCAGCCCCGAAAGGATGAACTTTTTCTATTTTACCTCAATAAATGACTGAAATTCATATAACTAATCCACAGCCCTTTGAAGATGATCTAGTTGTTGAGAAATCTCTCCGCCCAAGTCGAATGGATGAGTTCATTGGCCAAAAGGACGTTATAAATAGTCTCAAAATATATATTGAAGCTGCTAAAAAACGGAACGAAGCACTAGATCATGTACTTTTATTTGGGCCGCCGGGATTAGGAAAAACAACCCTTTCAAATATTATTGCCTATGAACTAGGTGTCAATATAAAACAGACTTCAGGCCCAGTACTTGAACGTGCCGGAGATTTGGCTGGAGTACTCACAAATCTTTTGAATCGAGATGTATTTTTTATTGATGAAATTCATCGTTTGAATTCAGTTGTTGAAGAATATCTTTATTCTGCTATGGAAGATTACCGTATTGAGATTATGATTGACAAAGGCCCAGGCGCTCGTAGCGTACAACTCAATTTAGAACCATTCACTTTAGTGGGTGCAACAACACGTTTGGGGAATTTGACGTCTCCCCTGCGAGATCGTTTTGGTGTGGTACTAAGAGTTGATTACTATGATCCCGAGGATCTTTTTCAGATTGTGACTCGCTCAGCAGAGATTCTTGAAGTCGAAATTAATGAAGAAGGTGCGCACGAACTTGCAAAACGTTCTAGAGGAACGCCACGTATTGCCAACCGTATTTTGCGAAGAACAAGAGATTATGCCCAAGTAAAAGCTAAGGGTAAAATAGATAAAACTGTGGTACAAGGATCCTTAGAATATCTTGGAATTGACGAATATGGATTAGATGATATGGATCGTACTATTCTATCAACTTTGATCGAAAAATTTAATGGAGGCCCCGTAGGCGTGAATTCGCTGTCTGTAGCCGTGAGCGAAGATACTGCCACCATAGAAGATGTATACGAACCTTATTTGATTAAAGAAGGATTTATTCAGCGGACTAGCAGAGGTCGTATTGCTCAAGAACAGGCATATAGTCTCTTAGGTAAGACAATTACAAAAAAACAACAAAGGTTATTTAAATGATTGAGAAGAAGAAAAAATGGAAACTTGCCGATTTTGATTATTCACTCCCAGAAAAATATATTGCTCAGTATCCTGCAAAGAGGCGCGATTTATCTAAACTAATGGTTCTTCATCGTGAAACAGGTAAAATTGAACATAAAATATTTTCCAGACTCCCAGAATATTTAAGACGTAACGATTTGGTGATTTTAAATAATACGAAAGTATTTCCGGCCAGACTTTATGCTAGCAAAGACCGTACAGATGCAAAAGTGGAAGTTTTTTTATTGCGAGAATTAGAAAATGATCTTTGGGAAGTCATGGTTCGCCCAGCTCGAAAAGTACGTATTGGTAATAAATTAATGTTTACTAAAAATGTTTACTGTGATGTGATTGATAATACGATTTCAGGTGGGCGTGTTGTCAGATTTGAATATAATGGTGAAGATATTTATAATGTTATCGATCGTGTGGGGATCTCACCGCTGCCACCATACATTAAACGTGAATCTGAACCTAAAGATAAAATACGTTATCAAACTGTTTTTGCTGAAAAACGTGGAGCGGTAGCTGCACCAACAGCAGGTCTACATTTTACTGATGGGTTACTTAAAAGAATCCATGCAAAAGGGGCAAAAACGTCTTATACAACGCTTCATATTGGACTAGGAACATTTCGTCCTGTTCAGGTTGAAGATCTGAATCGGCACCAAATGGACTCAGAGTATTTTGAAGTCAATCCTAAAACAGCATTATCTATTAATGAAACCAAGAAAAAACGGCGTCGGGTATTTGCAGTTGGGACATCGACAGTTAGATCTCTTGAAACAGTGGCTGTTTCCGGTTTTCAAGTTTCGCCGAAACGAGGTTGGACAGATAAATTCATTTATCCACCTTATAAATTTAAAATGGTGGATGCCATGATTACCAATTTTCATCAGCCAAAAAGTACACTTCTTATGATGGTATCAGCCTTTGCAGATCGTGACCAGATAATGAAAGCCTATCGTGAAGCCAAGAAAAATGATTATAGGTTTCTGAGTTATGGCGATGCTATGCTTATTCTTTAATTAAAGAATTGTAAAACATAGAATGAAAATTACTGCGATAATTCCGGCAGCTGGAAGCGGGGAACGTTTTGGAGGTAAAAAACAGCTAAAAAGAATGGGTAATCGACCATTGCTTTTTCATACACTCCAGCCATTTATTTCCTCTGAATTAATAACTGAAATCGTGGTTGTTGTATCAAAAGATGATGTGTATCAGGTAGATCGGGAGTTGAAATCTACGATTTCAGTTAAGACAGTTAAAGTAGTATCAGGTGGGGATACTCGTCAACAATCTGTATTTAATGGTCTTAAGGCAGCTGACAAATCATCAGTACTTATATGCGTACACGATGCTGTGCGGCCTTTTGTCACTGAAACGCTTATTGATAAGGTAATTCAAGCTTGTGATCAACACGATGGTGTTATTTTGGCACAGCCTTCAACAGATACGATAAAAAAAGTCATGAATGATCAAATTCTTGAGACACTCCCTCGAGAAACCATATGGAGAGCTCAAACACCACAAGTTTTTGCTAAGCAGGCTTTACTAGAGGCATTAGAACTGGCTGAATCAGAGAATATTCTTAGAACAGATGAAGCTTCATTATTGGAACGAATAGGATACCAAGTAGGCTTTGTAGAAGGATCTCCCACCAATATTAAAATTACAACAGAAGAAGATTGGGTTTTTGCAGAAGCGATATACAAAAGTTTGAATAATGATTAATTTAAATTATCATTTGAACCAGTTATTGACAAGATAACGTTGACAAGTATATATAGATGATTAAAACAGGCATTGGATATGACGTTCACCAATTAGCAGAAGGTGAAAAACTAATCCTCGGGGGCGTGGAAATCCCTAGTCAGGTTGGCTCTATTGGCCATTCTGATGGAGATACTTTAGTTCATGCGATTGTGGATGCATTGCTCGGCGCAGCTAATCTTGGGGATATTGGCCAGCTTTTTCCAAGTAAAGATGAACAGTGGAAAGATATAGAGAGTCTCCATTTTCTGAATAAGGTTGGTGAAATGTTAAGAAACGCTTCTTTTGAAATCAGTAATATTGATTCAATTGTTTTTCTTCAGAAACCAATACTTTCCGGTTTTATTCCTGAAATAAAATATAAAATTGCCTATACCTTACAAATCGATCAATCTCAGGTCTCTGTAAAAGCAACTACTTCGGATTATTTAGGATTTATTGGTCAAGGTAAAGGTATTGCTGCACAGGCGATTGCTACTTTAAAATCAGTGTAATTGTGGGTATATACTGCCCATCCTTTTCAAAAGTTAATGTTGGACTTAAAGTATTAAAACTACGTGAAGATGGTTATCATAATATATATACATTATTCCAAGAATTGGATTTTGGCGATGAATTATTATTTGAAAAAACGGAAAATAGTTGTTTGATTACATCGAATGTGGACTGGATACCCACTGATAAATCAAACATTTGCTATAAAGCTTATAATGCCTTGAAAAATCTTTATCCTGATTTAGGAGGCATTAGTATTCAAATTAAAAAAAAGGTTCCTATCGGATCTGGTTTGGGTGGCGGTTCAGCAAATGGAGCAGCAGTTTTGAAGGAATTATAATCTATATGACCTTGGATTATCTATATTTGAGTTGGAAAAAGTTGGGGTATCAGTAGGTGCTGATGTGTCTTTCTTTATTCGTGGTGGGACACAATTAGGTGAGGGGATTGGTGATAAACTTACCCCTCTTCCTAACCCTATTGCAGGGATATATTTATTAGTTATCCCAAATATTTTTATCAATACTTCATGGGCTTACACGGAACTGGGAAAAAAATTGAAATTCGATACCAAAGTACCTAACTTCCGCGGCTTTTTTAACGGGGATATTCCCTCGTATAAGTTTGAGATTTTTGAGAATGATTTTGAACGGATCGTGATTCCAGCATATCCGGAGATTGGTAGCATCAAGCAAAAACTACTTAAGTTAGGTGCACGGTTTGCCAGTCTGTCGGGCAGTGGCTCGACTGTGTTTGGGATTTTTGACGATGACACTTTAGTAACAAAAGCCGAGTCATTTTTCCAAACTTCCTATCAGACCATTCTGGCTCATCCTGCCTAACTTCCTCCTTTTGAATCACAATCATAAAATTAATACAAACAGAGTATTTGGGGCGTCGTCTAACGGTAGGACACCGGGTTTTGGTCCCGGCAGTCGGGGTTCGAGTCCCTGCGCCCCAGCAGAAAAAAATTAAAGATAATTAACTACCCAAAATCAAAGGTATATTTATTGGTTTTGCAATGATAAACCTGATAAAAGGGGACCTTAAAATATTATGAATAATAACCTAAAAATATTTAGTGGACGTAGCAATCCAACCTTAGCTGAAAAGATTGTTGAATCATTGGGTATAGGATTGGGACAACTTACTATTAAAAACTTTGCTGATGGTGAATTGTGGATCAAATTTGAGGAAAATATACGTGGCACTGATGTATTTATTATACAATCTACTAATAGTCCGGCAGAGAATATTATGGAATTAGTATTGATAATTGATGCGGCAGTTCGTGCATCAGCTAATACAGTGACAGCAGTGATACCTTATTTTGGGTACGGTCGTCAGGATAGAAAAGATAACCCCCGTGTACCAATTTCTTCTCGGGTCATGGTTGACCTCATAACTGCAACAGGTGCTAATCGTATTATCACAATGGATTTACATTCCACGCAAATCCAAGGTTTTGCAACTATACCATTTGATCATTTATATAGTCGGATGGTTTTGCAGGATGCAATCAATAGCTTAGAACTAGATCCGAAGAATTCAGTTGTATTATCACCAGATGTGGGTTCGGCCAGAATGAGTCAGGCCTATGCTAAACGACTGGGGATGCATTTTGCACTGATTGATAAACGTCGTTACGCGCCTAATAAAGCACAGGTTATGCATATGATTGGTGATTTAAAAGATAAGCATGTACTGATCATTGATGATATGATTGACACTGCAGGTACAATAGTAAATGCAGCAAATGAGGCAAAAGAAAATGGCGCAATAAGTGTAACTGCTATAGCAACACATGCATTGTTATCTGTTCCTGCAATTGATCGGATTAAAGAATCTAATATTGGGAAATTGGTAGTAACGGACACTGTATCTATTGAAGATGAAAAAAAATTAGGTAATATGGAAATAGTAACAGTAGCAAACGTGTTCGGAGAAGCCATTCGTCGGGTATATGATGGTGAATCAGTCAGCGCTTTGTTCGAATTTTAATTGAAGGTAAGTAAAATGGCATCTTATTATAAACTTCCGATAGAAATACGCACTGGATCTGGGGCTAGTTTAGCTCGCGAACTCAGAAGAAATGGAAAAATTCCTGCAAACTATTATTATAGTGGCGAAGCAAATCAAAATCTAGCTATTGATAAAAAAGCATTTAATCATGCTATTCATTCTGGGCAACAAGTTTTTGAAGTTGATATCAATAATGAAACAATTTATATCATGATTAAGGATATACAATATCATTCGGTTACTGAAGAAGTTATGCATGTGGATTTAATGCGTATTCGCCGAACAGAAAAAATGACCTTTTCAATACCATTAGTTTTAGAAGGTGATGCAGTTGGCATAGATGAAGGTGGTATTGTAGCTCAAGTTGCAACAACAATTGATGTAGAGTGTTTTCCTAACGATGTGCCTGAAAGTATTACAGTAGATATTTCTGGCTTGGAGTTTAATAGTGCCATGGCTGCAGAAGAAATTGTATTACCCNTGGATACCNTACTANTATCTGCTGAAAACACAACCATTGTAACCTGTAATCCGCCGAAAGCAGAAGTTGAACCTGAGCCTGTTGAAGATGAAGAAATTGAATTGGCTGAGGGCGAAGAAACAACTGATGAAGAAACAACTGATGAAGATAGTAAAAGTGATGAAAAGCCTAAAAAAGATGCTGATCAGGATGAATCCTCAGAAGAATCATGATTGCCTTTATAGGGCTCGGTAATCCTGGCAATGAATATGCAGACACAAAACACAATGCCGGTTTTTGGGTTGTGGATGAATTGGTTCGTCGCTGGAGAATTAGTTATAAACCAGGGAAAGGCCAGTATCTCTATTCTGAAAAAATCAAAGGAGATGTCCTCTTAGTGAAAACAACCACAGGAATGAATGGTAGTGGAATTGGCGTAAAGGATATTATTAAACATTGGAATGTTTCTTTGGAAGATCTGTATATCATATTGGACGATGTGGATCTTCCATTAGGTAAGTTACGTATTCGTCCAAAAGGCGGCGATGGTTGTCACCGTGGTATGGAATCGGTTATTTACCATTTGGGAAGCACACGATTTCCGCGCCTAAGATACGGAATCGCTACAGAAGATAAACTGCGTCCTGCAGAAAAATATGTATTGAAATCTTTTCGTAAAAAAGATCAAGTATTGGCTGATGAAATGGTGGTAAAAACTGCAGACGCTGTTGAGTCAATATTGCGTATTGGTATTTCTAAGACAATGAATAAGTATAATTCTTGAAACTAATCAAATTAAGGAAAAATTAAGTCAATGATACCATTTGGATCACTCATTATTGGTGCTGGTTTGCTTGCAATGCTGTATTCCTTTTGGAAAACAAGTTGGATTAACAAGCAGGATCAAGGGACTGAAAAAATGGAAAGAATTGGTTCCAATATTGCTGATGGCGCCATGTCTTTTTTGAAAGCCGAGTACCGTGTATTAGCTGTTTTTATTGTAGTGGTAGCCGCGCTATTAGGTTTTGCCAATGTAGGGAATTCTGAATCTAGTGCGTTGATTGCACTCTCATTTATTACTGGTGCTTTAACATCTGGATTAGCTGGATTTTTAGGTATGCGCGTTGCCACTAAAGCCAACAATCGTACTACACATGCTGCTAGGACGGGATTAGCACCTGCTTTAAAGGTTGCTTTTGCAGGCGGTTCTGTCATGGGATTATCTGTTGTAGGGTTGGGAATAATTGGATTAGGTACATTATTTATCTTTTATCAATCATTTTTCGAAGCAGATTATCAGAAAATTTTAACCGTTATATCTGGTTTTTCTCTTGGTGCTTCTTCTATTGCCCTATTTGCACGTGTTGGTGGTGGTATTTATACAAAAGCAGCTGATGTCGGTGCTGACCTTGTAGGTAAAGTTGAAGCAGGTATCCCAGAAGATCATCCTCTAAATCCTGCTACGATTGCTGATAATGTTGGGGACAATGTAGGTGATGTTGCTGGTATGGGTGCCGATCTTTTCGAATCCTATGTGGGCTCGATTATTGGATCAATGGTTCTTGGCGCCAGCATTCTTGTATTTGGAAAATTTGATCTGAATTTTGTAACTCTGCCTTTACTAATTGCCGCTTCTGGTATTGTAGTATCAATTATCGGGACCTTTATGGTTTCAGTAAAAGAAGGTGGAAACCCGCAGAAGGCATTAAATATTGGTGAGTTTGGTTCATCCGCTCTTATGGTAGTAGTGATGTATTATTTGATCACGAACATGATTACCTGTTTCATTTGTTCTGGATGGTATAGAATATTCCAGTATGGGTGTTTTTTGGGCAGCAACCATAGGTTTGGGGGCAGGTCTTGGTATCGGAACAATCACTGAACATTATACTGGAACACATGGTGGCCCAACAACATCTATTACACGCCAGTCATTAACTGGAGCGGCAACGAACATAATTGCTGGGCTTGGTGTTGGCATGCAATCCACTGCAGTTCCTACTCTTATTATTGCGGCTGGTATTATAGGTGCGTATCATTTTGCTGGACTTTATGGTATCGCTATGGCGGCTTTGGGAATGCTGGCAAACACCGGAATCCAATTAGCCGTTGATGCTTACGGTCCGATTTCTGATAATGCTGGTGGCATTGCTGAAATGGCTGGACTTCCAAAGGAAGTACGCGATCGGACCGATAAACTAGATGCAGTTGGAAATACTACCGCAGCAATTGGTAAAGGATTTGCTATTGGTTCAGCAGCTTTCACAGCATTGGCACTTTTCGCTGCTTTCATGGTACAAACCGGAATTAAAGGAATCAACATTGCTGATCCTATGGTGATGGCTGGCCTCTTTGTTGGTGGTATGTTGCCATTTTTATTTTCATCATTAGCAATGGGTGCAGTTGGACGCGCGGCAATGGCTATGATTGAAGAAGTCCGGTATCAATTTAAAACGATTCCTGAATTATCTGCAGCGTTGGCTGTAATGAATAAATATGGTGATAACGATGAATGGTCTGATGAAGACCGTAAAATATTTGAAGCAGCTGACGGAAAAGCTGACTATGGTAAATGTGTTGAGATCTCTACTCAATCTGCTATTAAAGAAATGCTTTTACCTGGACTGCTTGCCATTGTGACACCAGTTATTGTAGGGTTTGTGTTTGGAGCTGAAATATTGGGGGGTCTTTTAGCTGGCGTAACAGTTTGTGGTGTATTGATGGCTATTTTTCAATCCAATTCCGGAGGGGCCTGGGATAATGCTAAAAAAATGATTGAAGAAGGAATTGAATTGGACGGTCAATCCTATGGGAAAGGCTCAGACGCACATAAAGCAGCCGTTGTTGGAGATACAGTAGGTGATCCTTTTAAAGATACCTCCGGGCCATCTCTTAATATTTTAATTAAACTTATGTCTGTGGTATCGCTAGTAATTGCACCATTGATAGTCTAAAGATAGGGAGTATTATATGAAATACTACGAAAGCTTATATATCATCAACCCAAACTATGAGCAAGATCGTCTTGATGAAATAATGAAGACAGTTGCTGATAAAATAAGTGAATATGGTTTTTCAATAATTAACCATCATGTTTGGAGTAAAAAGCGCTTGGCCTATTCAATCCAGAAACATAAATATGGCACGTTTGTTTTGCTCCATTTTCAAACAGAATCTGCTGAAAACTTAAATCGTTTTGAACGTTTCATGGTTTTGGAAAAACCTATTATACGGCACCAGACGGTTGGGTTAAAAGAATGTCCAGAAGTTGAAACAGAAAAAAAATCGGTAGATTTAGATAAAAATATAAAATCCATGACTATTGATGATGGATTATCAAAAAAAGTAGCTTCAGGATCTGAAGATGTAAAAATCGATAAATCAAAGTCATTATCTGAAAAGGGCGATATGGGAGAAACACCTAATGAACAAGAATCTAAAGAAATAGAAACCTTAGAAAAATCTGAAGAAATAGTTGAAGTTGAAAAAACAGAAAATATTAAGGAGTAGGTAATGGCATTTCAAAGTAGAAGAAAATTCTGTTATTTTAAAGAAAATAATATCACACAAATTGATTATAAGGATGTAAAATTGTTGAAAAGATTTATTACTGATCAAGGGAAAATTATGCCACGGAGAGTAACTGGAACCAGTGCAAAAATGCATCGTAAACTTGTACGGGCAATAAAGCAATCCCGGAATATTGCATTGATGCCTTACTCAAATATTAGTAAAGAAAATTAATTATGGATGTCATACTTTTACAAGATGTAGAAACACTGGGAACTGCAGGGGATATCATTAATGTAAAACCTGGTTACGCAAGGAACTTTTTATTCCCCAAGGGATTAGCCGTACGCTCATCAAAGCGTAATCGTGCACTAGCTGATGAGAAAAAAGAAGTTGCGAAATCGCGCTCTTTACGTGAAGCAAAAGTATACGAAGAATTGATGAATAAACTGAAAAAAATAGAAATTACAATCGAAGTGAACGTTGGTGGAGAAGATCGTTTGTTTGGCTCAGTAACTAGTCAGGATATTCACAAAGTATTAATGGAAAAAGGAGTTGAAGTAGATCGCCATGCAATTCTTTTAGAAGAGCCAATCAAAGCTTTAGGTATTTATGATGTTCCAGTGAAAATTACCAAAGGATTAAGTCAAGAAGTTAAAGTTTACGTTATACAGAGCTAGTCTAATTCTGTTAAGATAATGAACCCCCTGTTTTATATCTATTCTGCAGGGGGTTTTTATTTGAGGTAGATTGTGTTAATATGAATAAGCGGGTATTAAAATATTTTGGTCATCTTATTCTATTTTGGATGATTTTTTTTTCAGTAGACCGATTACTATTCCTAATATATAATTTAGATACATCAGGTCTTTCATTCTTCCAACTCATTGAGCCTTTTTGGCGGTCGCTAAGATTGGATCTTTCAGCTGCATGTTATCTAATAATCCCACCGTTTTTGTTATGGTTAATTGGTTTATTGATTCCGCTTCGGTCGGTCGGAGTATTACTGAAAGTTTATTTTTATATTTTTGTTCCTATTCTAGTCCTTGGTGTAGTGGCCAGCATGGAAATATATAGCGAGTGGGGTTATAAACTAAACCGAGATGCAATTGATTATTTAAAGTACCCAAGGGAATTCTGGGCCTCTTCGCTTAACTCTCCATTGGGATTATTATTAATTATTTATTCAATATGTACAATTTTGTTTACAAAGTGGGGGTTTCATATTGCCGGTAAATTTCAGGATTTTTCAAACATTGCCTCTGGGCTGAACGGAAAAAAATTAATTAATAATGTTGGGATAGCAATTACAGGTTTTATTGTTTTTTCAGTTTGTATACGGGGAGGTATTCAACTGGCACCAATTAATCAGAGTTTTTCCTATTATTCTAATAATCCCACTTTAAATGCGACAGCAGTCAATACATTTTGGAATCTTATTTATAGTTATTCGAGAGAGGACCATAAAAACTCTTATCAGTTTTTTACTGCTGATGAAATTGAAAGTAAGTTTAACAAATCAAAAGAAACATATATAAATACCCCCAAAATATTTTCGATGCAAAAACCCAATATTATTATGATAGTTTTAGAAGGTGTTGCAGCCGAACTCTTTGAAAGTATGGGTGGTAGAAATAAATATACCTCTAATATGGATCACCTCATTAAGAATGGACTGTTATTTGATCAAATTTTTGCTACAGAGACGAGGACTGATCGGGGGATTGTGTCTATTTTAAGCGGGTATCCTTCTCTGCCATTAATATCACTTGTAAAACAACCTGATAAAGCAGCTAAACTTTCATTCTTACCAAAACATTTTTTAAATAATGAGTATGAAACTGTGTTTTTTTATGGAGGGGAATCAGAATTCGCCAACATTAAATCTTATCTTTTAAATGCCGGGTTTAACCAAATTATTGATAAAAATGATTTTGACAAAAAGGATATGAATTCAAAATGGGGCGCACATGATCACATTATGTTTAAAAAATCATTAAGTGAATTAAAAAAATTAACCGAGCCTTTTTTTGCTACAATTCTTACTCTATCAAGCCATGAACCATTTGAAGTCCCAATAGACCCAATTTTGAAGGGAGAAGACAGACAAACATTGTATAAAAATTCAATCATTTATACTGATGAATCTGTAGGACGTTTTATGTCGTCAATTAAAGAGGAGCCCTACTTTCAAAATACCATTTTTATTTTTATTTCCGATCATGGTTTTAGAATGGGAGATGGGCATAACCGCTATCCGCGGAGGTATCATATCCCTTTATTTATTTATGGCGATCCTTTAGGAAAAAAGTGGAGAGGTAGAAAAATATCTGTTATTGGCAGCCAAACAGATTTGGCCAAAACAATTATAAATCAATTTGATTTAAATTATAATGGATTTATTTTTTCAAGAGATTTATTAAATAACGTATATGGGAATGCTTTTTATACATTTAATAATGGTTTTGGTTTGATTGAGGAAGAACAATCTGTTGTTTATGACCATGATTCTAAGTCCGTTACATATTTAAATAATTTTGTGTCCGACTCAGTTAACCAGTTTCTATTTGATAAAGGACGTGCGAAGCTCCAGAAAACCTACCAGGATTTTATTGATCGATAATAAAACTATCGGTTGCCGGGAGAATAACCCATCCGGTATTTTCATTGTCTATGTTTGCTGACGTTTCTTTCCCAATCTCGAGTTATCAAATTTTTTCTTACAAAATCCCTAAATCGCTATCGGGCAAAGTTGCTGTTGGAATGCGCGTGAAGGCTATGTTTGGTCGCCGAAAAGCTCAAGGGATTGTTGTTAAAATAAAAAAAACAACTGAATTTAAAGGTCGTATTCGCCCGATTGAATCACTGGTTGATGATCAACCAGTTCTAGATCCAACTTTATGGAAATTAATCAATTGGCTTGCAGAATATTATTATACCCCACTTGGTATTGCGGCAAAGACTGCTCTTCCATCCAATTTATCCACTCGGTATAAACCTAAAGTCCAAATGATGGTAAAAGCCACTGGACGAAAATCAGAATTGCCAAAACAAGCCAAAGCACAAAGTGCGATTGTTCATCATCTCCAAAATCAGGAAAGTTTTGTATCGGTCAACTCATTAAATGAATTTTCATCAAACCCGGCTAACGTATGTAGAAAACTGATTGAAAAGAATTTGATAGAAATGAAAGAAAAACCGATTATACCAGATTTGACCGAATTTTCATTTAAGCCCATTCATAAAAATATTCGATTTACAAATTTTCAAAATCAGGCTATCAATAAAATATGTGAAAGGCTTGATAAAAACCAATTTAATCCTTTTTTATTGCATGGCGTGACTGGTAGTGGAAAGACTGAAATATATATTGAGGCCGTTCGTCATACGCTGGATCAAAATAAAACAGTGATTATCTTACTCCCTGAGATATCCTTAACTCCACAAATTGCTGGACGTTTTCAGGCTGTATTTGGAGATGCAGTCGCTTTGTGGCATTCAAAATTGAGTCAGTCTGCCAGAGCCTGGGTATGGAAAAGAATTTGTGCTGGATATTATAAAGTTGTTATTGGTGCCCGTTCAGCCATTTTTACCCCTCTCAAAGATTTAGGTTTAATTGTAGTAGATGAAGAACAAGAAAGTTCTTATAAACAGGATTCACGGGATCCTAGATATCATGCTAGAGATGTATCACTTATGCGCGGGAAAATTCATAATGCGGTTGTGGTNCTAGCCAGTGCAACTCCTAGCCTTGAATCATATTATAATCATATTAAAGGAAAATTTGAATATATTCATCTCNCCGAACGTTTTGGTGGCGCTAAATATCCAAGTGTTCATATTGTAGATTTAATTAAAGAATCTGAAAAAACAAAAATATATGGATCCTTATTCTCCAAAATTCTTTTAGGCAAAATTGCCGAGCGGATTGAGAAAAAAGAACAAGTAATACTATTGCATAATCGGCGTGGTTTCGCACCTGTATTGCGTTGTATGGATTGCGGAGAGGTTGAAATGTGTCCTAATTGCAATGTGGCATTAGCTTATCATCGAATCGGGGAATATCTACAATGTCATTTTTGTAATCATATTGAAAAACAAATACCATCCAAATGTAAGGAATGTCGAAGCTTCGATATTCAATTGGCTGGGGCAGGAACGCAAAAAGTNGAAGATCAATTAACTCAACAATTCCCGAATGCTCAAATCGAACGTCTTGATCAGGATACAGCAAAATCAGGTGTTAATATAACCAACGTGCTNCAGAAGTTTTCTGATAGAAAAATAGACATTTTATTGGGGACTCAAATGATTGCTAAGGGATTAGATTTTGCCAATGTAACGTTAGTTGGGATTATTAATGGAGATACGGGGCTATATATTCCTGATTTCAGAGCCGGAGAACGCGTATTTCAATTAATCTATCAGTCAGCAGGTCGGTCAGGTCGTGGCCATATCCCAGGGGAAGTAGTCATTCAGACTTATAACTCCGGGAACCCAGTTATTCAATGTGCTGCTCAACTAGAGTTGAAAAGATATTATGATATTTGTCTTAATGAACGAAAAGCATTGGATTATCCTCCTTTTAGTTGGATGATCCGTTTGGAAATATCGGGTAAGAATAAAAATGCGGTAGAAAGAGCAACCAAAATCTTGAGGGAAAAACTGGGGAATCCACCCAAAGGTATTGGTCTCCTAGGCCCCGCTTTTTGTTATAGGGAAAAATTATATAATCATTACCGAATGCAAATTGTGATAAAATCTCAAAAGAGAAAAGATCCCAATGGATATAAGCTACATAAATATTGCAAGAACATTATATACAATGGGAATGGGTTGAAATTAAAAGGGAATGTTCGCTTGATTGTTGATGTCAATCCTGTTTCTCTATTATGATAAGATTTACATTTTTGTCAGTTTATTTG
>JGI24819J35694_1000057_pt1 | contig 18353 bp, 22 predicted proteins | sample METZYME_3_800m_FD_35694 | JGI IMG/M metagenome (IMG submission 35694) | reverse complement strand
GGAGGTACCTGTCTGATTCGCGGTTGTATCCCCAGCAAGGCCCTCATCCACGCAGCAGAGCGTTTCGAGGCCTTGCAGCAGCATTCTTCAGACGGAGGCCATATGGGCCTCTCGGTCAGTGGCACGCCCGAAGTCGACATGGCAGCGATGGTGTCGTGGAAGGATGCGATTGTCGAGCGCCTGAANCTNGGGGTGAAGGGACTTCTGAAGGGTGCGGGTGCCGAGCTCATCAAGGGCTGGGCCACTTTCAAGGACCCCAGGCACTGCACAGTCGATACCGCCGATGGTCCTGTGGAGATTGAAGCAGAGAATGTCATCATCGCCACGGGCTCCAGTCACATCGACCTCCCCTTCATGCCATGCGACGAGGAGTTCATCCTCTCTTCGACCGGCGCTCTCGACCTCGACAAATTGCCCAAGAGCGCAGCGATTGTCGGGGCGGCTACATCGGACTCGAACTCGGATGCGCTCTTGCCAAGCTCGGCACCGAGGTGACCGTGGTCGAGGGTCTCGACAGTATTCTCGCCATCGTGGACAAGGAGATCCGCAAGCCGTTGGAGATCTGGCTCAAGAAGCACAAGGTAACGATCCACACCAATGCGCTCGCGCGAGGCACGGAGATCAAGGGCAAGGGCGCTGCGCGCAAGGTCCAGCTCAGTTTCGAGAAGGACGGTGAGGAACACTCTGTCAAGGTCGACAAGGTTCTGGTGACCGTCGGACGCAAGCCCAATACCAAGGGATGGGGATTGGAGAACATGGGAGTCCGCATGGACGCCTCAGGGCGCTTCATCCGCATCGACCGGCAGTGTCGGACCTCAGTCCCTAGCGTCTACGCCATCGGTGATGTCGCTGGCGAGCCCATGCTCGCCCACAAGGCCAGTGCACAAGGGGAAATGGTGGCCGAGATCATCGCAGGCCACCCACGCGAGTTCGACAAGGCAGCAATCCCTGCCATCATCTTCACGGAGCCCGAGATCGTCTCAGTGGGGCTCACACCTGACGAGGCGAAGGAGCGGGGCGAGCAAGTCATAGTCGGCAAGTTCCCACTCGCTGCCAGCGGCCGAGCACTGAGTATCGAGGCTGAGAAGACTGGTGGTTTCATCCGAGTGACGGCTCGTGAATCGGACCACGTCATTCTCGGAATCCAAGCCGTCGGCAGCCATGTGGCCGAACTGCATGGGGAGTTCATACTCGCATTGGAGATGGGTGCGCTGCTTGAGGACGTAGCGGATACCGTGCACGCGCATCCGACGATGACTGAGGCGTTCCACGAGAGCGTGCTGAAGACTCTCGGTCAAGCGATACATACCACCTGAGGAGAGCGAATGGATCAGATCAGAATCCTCCGAGCAGGTGTCGTCGAGCATCACGTCATGGCCGAGGCGATGAAGGAGATGCAGCAGCAGAGAATCGCCGACGAGATTCCCGACACCCTGATCCTGGTCGAGCACCCCGAAGTCGTCACCGTCGGACCCAAGGCGATACGCGAAGGCGTCGTGGTCGATGGCTATCCTACTGTGCGCACCGACCGTGGAGGTGGCATCACTTGGCACGGTCCCGGGCAACTGGTCGCTTACCCGATAGTGAAGTGGGGGCTGGAGGAGCAGAGCATCCGAACCATCATCGGCAGACTGGAGGACTGGGGCATCAAGGCGTTCGCAGACTGTGGCATCGGGGCCTACAAGGACCCCTCCATGCAAGGCACTTGGGTCGACGGGCACAAGATCTGCTCGATCGGGCTCTCGTTCCTGCACTGGGTCAGCCGCCACGGCATGTCGATCAACATCCAGACACCTGGCACCCGGGTAGAGGACCTAGAGGGCTGCGGCATGAGAGCGGGCGTCCACACCAGCCTCGCCCAACTGGGATACACTCACGACCTCGAAGGCAGAGCCATCGACATGGCCCGCATCGAAGAAGCTCTGCTCGTGAACTGCGAGGAAATACTCGGCAGAGCACCCATGCAACCTGAGCCATGGACTGCCGAGGTAGTCGCATGAGCGCGTTCCCTCGCAGGAGCGAGCTCGCACACCACTGGTCACTCGACCCCAACACCGTCTTCCTCAATCACGGGTCTTTCGGGGCTTGCCCGAAGGCCGTCCTCGAGAAGCAGGAGAGGTTGAGGGCGCAGATAGAGTCAGACCCAGTCAGATTCTACGAAATAGAGGGAGATGAGATGTGGGCAGAATCACTGGACGTTCTCTCCGAGTTCCTAAACGCGGACTCTGCGGGTATGGCCTTCGTCCCGAACGCAACCGGAGGAGTGAACACCGTCCTTCGCTCACTCGCCCTCTCTCCGGGTGACGAGATACTGGTTCCCGACCACTCATATCAGGCGTGCTGGAACGCGGTGGACTTCGTTACCGAGAGGGTCGGAGGCAAGACGGTCGTCGTCCCCATACCGTTCCCTGTCGAAAGTGAGGAAGAGGTTGTCGAGGTGATTCTGAGCCATGTTACCGAGCGAACCCGACTCGCACTCATCGACACCATAACCAGTCCAACTGGACTCAGGATGCCTTTCGAGCGGCTTGTCGGAGAGTTGCAGTCGAGGGGGGTCGACGTCCTGCTGGATGCAGCCCACGGCCCGGGAATCGTGCCACTGGATCTCGGTCAACTGCAACCTGCATACTGCGCTGGAAACCTGCACAAGTGGTTGTGCACCCCGAAGGGGTCGGCCTTTCTGCATGTGAGGGAGGACCGAAGAGAAGGAATCAGACCTCTTTCGATAAGCCACGGTGCCTCGATTCCCGGAACTGTGAATGAAAGGTTCAGAACGGAATTTGACTGGCCTGGGACTCAAGACACCACTCCTTGGCTTTGCATCCCGAAGGCAATCGAGTATATCGGCGGCCTCGTCGACGGCGGCTGGCCTGGGATCATCGATCGCAACCGCAGCCTCGCACTGGCCGCTAGGAAGATCTTGGCCGAGGCGCTCGGCACCCCGCTCCCGTGCCCCGACTCCATGGTATCCGCACTTGGCACGGTGCTGATGCCGGAGGGTGGGCCGGTTGCGACGTCGGTGTTCGACGGAGACCCACTTCACACCTCCCTGCTGGATGATTACCGCATTCAAGTCCCTGTGTTCAACTGGAGTCATCACGACAGGAGGTACCTGCGAGTCTCCTCCTACCTCTACAACCACATAGACGAGTACCGGTACCTAGCAGACTCCCTCGAGGAAAGCGGATGAGCTAGGGAAACCATTCAAGGACGAGATGGGATATCGATTACCATGCCTGAGGCCGTCGTAGCGATAACCGGCGCTTCCGGGGCCCAGTACGGCGTCCGCCTGCTCGACCAGTTGGTCAATGCTGGCTGGTCGGTCAACCTCATTGTCACTAGCGCGGGGGCGATCAACCTAGACCTGGAGTGCGGAATCACACCCGAGGAACTCGCCGGCCACGACTCGGTCACCCTCGAGGACAATGGCAACCTCGCCGCCCGCGCTGCCTCCGGCTCGGCCCGATTCGATGCCTATGTCTTCTGCCCCGCCAGTGGCACCACCATCGGCAAAATAGCCGCTGGCATCTCCGACAATCTCGCCACTCGAAGCGCTCTAGTAGCGCTGAAGGAGAGGCGCAAGGTGATAGTAGTGCCCAGAGAGACCCCGGTCTCGACGCCCCACCTAGAGGCGATGACCAAGATGTCGTCTTGGGGCGTCGTCGTACTGCCTGCCAGCCCTGGTTTCTACCACTCGCCGACCACGATTGAGGACCTGGTCGACTTTGTGGTCGCTCGGATACTAGACCAGATGGACGTAGATCACTCCCTGAGCAAGCGCTGGACCGGCGAGGAAGTCAGCAGCCAGTAACCGGTTAGTGCGGACACCGCTCCGGCGTGGGTTCAATAGTCCGACGAAGGCGCAGCGCTGCTGAGGAAGGAAGTGATGGATGCGGAGATTGTCGGGGATGAGCCTACAGGCTCAAATCTCCCTGAGTCGGTTTCGCGACTATTGGAGCGTGCACGCGCGCTACCTGTGCCAGTGCTCGCGGTCGCCGCGCTGATAGTGGTGGGCGGCTCTGGAGGGGCGATCCTCTACGGTGACGACATCATCTCATGGATTAAGGGCGAACCGGACTACGAACTGATAGAGTTCGATTCCGAGCAGGCCAGAGTCTACGCGCAGTCGCTGGTCGACATGGGACATCCGGAGTGGGAAGGCAGACTCTCTGGCACCGTAGAGGAGAAGAACACGGCAGAAGCGATCAAATTCAACTTCTCCTCAATGGGCATTCCCGCCACCTTGGAGGAATTCGATGTGCCGATGTTCGTCATCGGAAACGATCCTGCCCTGTCGATGTGCACCCCAGGCGACATCGGGAGTATAATCGGCGGGCCCACGCCCTGCACCATCACCGATGTCAACCGCGACATCGTCGAGTTCACGCACCGTGAGGACTACGTCATACAGGGCTACAGCGGCTCCTCCTTCATCCGCTACGTCGATGATATCACAGTAGTCGACCTCGGCACCGGAAACGAGTCGGCCGACTGGGCCTCGGCTGCGAACGGAGTCGGCCTTGTTTGGCTGGAGCCGGAGACAGAAGGCAACACGGCGCTGTTCCAGAGGGGTGCGGACAACGACCTCGCGGGACTCATCACCATAAACGACAAGCAGAACTGCGACGAGCTCGTCGCCGACGACTGCGTTCCGTACTTCAAGTCGGTCGGAATCTCATCCATCGAGCCCATACCCGAGGATCTCGGTTTCATCATGGTCTCTAGGAGCGTCGGCCAGGCCATCGTCGACGAAGTCATCAACGGTGATGCCCGTCTGCAGTTCATCACCGATGTCAACAATCAGGGCACTGCGACCATACACGTGCCCTGTGGAATAATTGAGGGGCAAGGTGAATCGCTCATCATCTTCGGAGCCCATCACGATACTGTGTACAACGGGCAGGGGGCAGTGGACGATACCTCTGGGGTTGCCACCGTACAGGAGATAGCTAGGCAGTTCGGACTTCTGGAATCGCGGTTGGGGGCTCCTAAGCACACCATCTACTTCTGTACCTGGGGCGGCGAGGAGGAGGGGCTGTGGGGCTCCACCGAGTGGGTCGACAAGCATCAGGCCATGCTAGCGGAAAATCTCAGGCTTTACGTCAACCTGGACATGAACCACGTCGATGCGGAGCGCAACTCCGGGGTGACCCTCTTCGGCAACAACAAGGCCGACGTCGATCACATCAGAGGTGTCGCGAGCGTATTCTCGAGCGCCTATCCAGAACTAGCGGACAAGTACCCGATCAGCATCCACAAGCACAGTTCCACCGCCATGCCCTACAACTCCGACCACGCTCCCTTCGTCTACAACCTCGATGACGATGAGGGTTCGGACAAGGACTACGGCAGAGCCATTGTCTGCTACGGCTCGGGCTCGACCGAGTACCACACCTATCTGGATACGATGGATCGCTTCAACGAGGAGAGCCTGATGGTCTCGGGAATAATCTACGGCTCCCTCGTCAGGTACCTCGCCTACGGCGACTGACAGTGAGCAAGCACGGCCTCGTAGTCGGGCTCCTGGCCCGGATTGTCGGCAACCCAAGCGAAGCCGATGCTGCCATCAGCCTCGACTACGAAGACGGCACGCTGCGCAACGGTGTAGCCTTGTATGACGAAGTCGTCCAGTGCGATGCCATAAGCACTGACTGCAGAGCGATGGACGTCTGAGAGCAGTGGGAACGAGATGTCGTTCGCCTCGGCGAAAGCGGCGTTGGAGAATGGCGCATCTACCGATATTCCCAGAACCGAGGCTTCTGCCGCCCCAAGGCCAGTCATCGCATCGGTGAAGGTGCACATCTCCTTGGTGCAAACTCCGGTGAAGGCGGCAGGGTAGAATGCCAGGATGACCCTCCCTGCCCCGCATCTCGCTCAGCGTCACAGTCGACTTGTCGTGTGCCGTCAGAGTGAAGTCGGGGGCTATATCCCCTACAGACGCCATAGAGGGTCCACGGGGTTCAACTGATTACATTTGCTCCGGTGATTCGATTCCGAGCAGGCCCAGCCCGGTTGAGATGGTCCTAGCCGTCAGGTCGCACAGTGCCAGACGGCTGTCTCTGGTCGCATCATCTCCAGCCGCGATGACGGGGCATACCTCGTAGAACGAGGCGAAGGACGAAGCCAGCGAGTGCAGGTAGGTGCACAGCGTATGTGGGGAGTATGATGCCAGCGTGGCATCGGTGACGGCGGCGAAGTTGACGAGCCGTCGTGCCAGCAGGGCCTCTTCGGGTTGAGCGGGTGTGATGCTGGCGTCTCTGGCCGACGAGCGTTCGATGCCCGAACGCCGGAAGATGCTGCAGATCCTTGCATGGGCATACTGCAGATATGGTCCTGTGTTGCCCTCGAAGGCGAGCATCCGGTCCCATTCGAAGACGTAGTCCTTGCTCCTCTCAGTGGATAGGTCGGCGTACTTGACGGCGCCGATTCCAATCATCCTAGCCACGGCTTCACGTTGCGCGCCCTGCAGCTCTGGATTCTTCTCAGCAATAGCCTGCTCAGCCCTCGAAGTGGCCTCGCGCAGCAGATCCACCAGTTTGATGACCTCTCCCTCGCGGCTCTTCAGAATCTTGCCGTCAGAGTCCAATACAGAGCCGAAGTTGACGTGGACTGCGTTATGCGCCTCACCCATGAAACCGGCTTGCTCGGCCACTTGGAATACCATCTCGAAGTGCTGTATCTGGGGGCTCCCGACCACGTAGAGTAGGTCGTCGCAGTCAAGCCTCTCTACGCGATCTATGATACAGGCGAGGTCGGTGGTGGCGTAGTTATAGCCACCATCTGCCTTCTCGATAATCACTGGCATCGGCTCACCCTCCCGATTGAGCCATCCGCCGGGCGGGTACACGACCTTCGCGCCCTCGCTGTCCTCGAGCACGCCGCTCGCCTGCAAGCGCTCGACGACCACTGGCAGAAGGTGGTGGTAGTTCGATTCGCCCATGATGTCGTCGTCGGTCAGGAGCACCCCCAGCATCCCGTAGACCTCGTTGAAGTAGCGCATCGACTCGTCGACGAGGATCCGCCACAGCCTCAGGGTCTCCTCGTCGCCTCCCTGTAGCAGAACCACGCGGTTCCTAGAACGCACGACGAACGCCTCATCGGAGTTGAACTTGGCTCGGGCCTGCTTGTAGAAGGCATCCAGATCACCGACGCTGAGTTCCTCAGCGGCATTGGCCTCTCCGAGGTCGAGCAGGTGCTCGATCAGCATGCCGAACGGAGTGCCCCAGTCACCGACGTGGTTCTCACGGTAGACAGTGTGCCCTTTGTGCCCCAGCATCCGGACTATCGCATCGCCTATCACCGTCGAGCGGAGGTGGCCAACATGCATCTCCTTGGCCACATTAGGGGCCGAGTAGTCCACTGCGACGGTTCTAGCCTGCTCGACGGCTATCCCGAGCCTGTCATCAGGCAGCAGTGCCATCACTTGGGCCGCGAGCCAGGAGGGGTCAGCGCGCATGTTGACGAAGCCGCTGACCGCAGATACCCCCGCCGTACCCGATAGCATAGGGCCGAGGGCTGCGGCGATGTCGTCAGCGATGTCGTTCGGCTGGCGGTGCAGCGTGCCGGCCAACCGGTGGCAGGGCAGTGCGAGGTCACCGTGTTCCTCCACAGTGGCCGGGCCGAGCAGCCCCGTCCATACCTCATCGGCGATGCCCATCCCCGAGAGTACCTCCTCCAGAGCCGGTCCCACCGCATCCGCTAGTACTCTCATCGTCTCAACTCCAAGCGTATCTCAGGATGGCGGCGATGCCGCCGAAAGCGTCGAACAGCGTGGCGCCCTCCTCCGTGTCCATGGAAATCAGACTGACCCCCGCCGAGGTGCGCCCGGCGAGCATGCTCATCTCGTCTATCAGGTCCATCGTCCTGTCCGGGTCCTCCCTGATGTTCTCCGAGTCACAAGAGGGGCAGGTGGGAATGTCTGAGCGGGTCATCTGGGTCTCCACCCACTCGTGCTTGCACGGCTTGCACACCCAGCCGACCCTTCGCTGGCGCAGTGCTTCTGAGAGCAGCAGAGTTGCGACTGCGCCTTGATCGAGCGCTGTTCTCACCATCGCCTCCCCGTAGGTCGCCTTAGGGCTGGGCTGCATCACCTCACGTAGGAAGCTGTCCACCAGATTGCGCTCGGCGTCGAGCTCGATCTGGTCCATCAGACCACCAGCGCGCTGAATCAACTCGCGCAGTCCGCTCTCGTTGGAGTAGCCGACGTCGAACAGCGGCTCGCGGATCAGTTTCTTGATCTCATGGTGGAAGTAGTCGTTCTTTACGACAAAGTCCTTGGTCGCACCGGGACCACCTACGATGATTCCCCTGAGATTCTCAATCTGAGGGAGCCAGTAGGCGCAGGCCCTCTCTGCGGACTTCTTGAAGAAGTTGTGAGCCGCTTCCTCGATCAGCCGCTCAAAGCGCTGGGCGGATTGCCCGCCCCGCCCGTGCTTTGAGGGGACCTGCGAGGTGATGTGCTCCTGGCAGTGCATGCGCTTGCCAGTGGCCAAGCCGTATGCCGACTCTGAGCGGTCGATGACGAACAAGCCGTACGCGGCCCTGTCAATCAGCATCTCCTCGAGTTGGCTGACCTCGAATCTCGAGTCGCACCTGTACCTGAATGACGGGAACGGCTCCGGTGGATCGTCGATGACCGTGGAGATGAGTCGGGTCTTGTTGTTGCCCACTATCACATGGCCGACGAAGATGCCGATTCCGCGTTCTCCGGGGGTCTTGTAGCGGTTGATCGTGGCAATCGCGGACTCGATGGCGTCAGCAACGTGCTTCCTAGTTGACTTCGACTTGATGTTGGCAGCTTGACCGACCTCTTGGGAGAGGTACTGACGCGCATCGTGAATCATCCTATCAGGCGGGATGATGATTGTGACGAGCTCTGTCCCCATGCCACGCATGGACGTCAGGTCCTCGAGCGCCTTCTTCAGACGGAGCCTACGCTGCTGTTGCGCCAAGTCGTCAGACATACTGTTCCTCTGTGAAAGGCCGTAGGGGCGGCATTTCAACCCTTCACCGCGGTCGCGCCGCAGGCATTGAAAGGGGGTATGTGTGCCCATCCTGCGATGGCGACCGTGATTGCGGCCCTAGGAGGCAGCCTTCTGAGACCCGAGGTAGAAGAGCGGCACGCCTGGCTCGAGAGTCTGATTGAGATCGTTAGAGACCGCGTCGCGATGGATGACAGGCTCGGTCTCGTCGTCGGCGGCGGAGCCGCCGCACGCGAGGGAATCGCACTTGCAAGACCTCTCATCGACTCCGAGGACAGGCTTGACAAAATCGGCATCGCCGCCACCCGTCTCAACGCCGCCATAGTGCGTGAGAGCCTCGCAGATGCCGGGATCCCAGTGTCCGGTACCATCCCGCACAGTGTCAACGAGGCGACTTCTCTGCTCGAGAATCGGCAAGTCGTGGTGATGGGAGGGACACGGCCTGGCCACACCACAGACGCTGTCGCCATCAGGCTCGCTATCGCCGCTGGTGCCGAGCGCTGTGTCATCGCGACCAACGTTGCCAAGGTCCACGACGCTGACCCACGTACGAACTCCGATGCCGCCTCGTACGACCGGCTCACCCACGCCCAGCTACAGGAGATAGTCGGCCCTCCTGAGCACGCTCGAGCAGGCCCCTCTCAGGTCGTCGACCCTATGGGCGTAGATGCGGCGCTGCGCGCTGGGATGCCGCTTCTCATCCTCGACGGGCGTGAGCCCGAAAGAATCAGGGAGGCCATCGAAGGCGGAGAGTTCGGCGGCACCATAGTCGTGTAGGTGAGTCCATGAGTCGTAAGGAGAAGATACTGAAGGCGGCCCAGAGGACCGCTCAGGAAGCTAGGGATACGGCCCAGCGACACCGAGAAGGCGAGCGTCGAAAGCGCGCGCAGAGGGAGTTCCAGACTCCTGAGCACCGGCACTGCGTGGTCTGCTGGGCACCGATTCCTCTCGACAGTGATCCTGCAGTGTGCACCGATCCGAGTTGCGCCGAGAAGCACGAGAAGAGAGAGGCTTCGAGGAAGAGGCTGACGGTGATGCTCTACCTTTTCCCCGGGATTGCGATTCTGCTCGTCCTCTTGCAAGTCATGGGGGCATCAGGTTGAACAGTGACACAGGTGGGATGTGATTCGCATGATGGTGCGCATCCTCTCGGTCCTCCCGGCGGTTGTTGGAGTTGTCTGCGCCCTGCTGGTCATAGGCAGCCTGTACAGCCCGGCCCTCGACCCTAGTCGCACCAACGTCCCGTTGGTCCCCTGCACCGACGACACCGCCGGGTGCCCGGTAGGCCTGACGAACGAGGACCTGTCTGCTCCTACTGCGTTCATGCTCCTTGAGATAGAGTTGACAATCGAGTGGAACAAGTCCGACAGCAGTTGGATAGGGGTCATCGAGAGTCCGCCCCCAAGTGGCTGTGAGCCAGACTCCAACGGACTCACAGCCTGTACTGCGGACGACTTCGAATTCGTCGCAGGCGGTGACAGCGAGAGAGATGGCTCGATGGTGTTCCAACTCAAGTCCGGTGATTACAGATTCGCCACAGCGAGCACCGACACCTCCGGCCTCGGTGGCAAGCAGCTCGTGACCATCACTCCCGAGGTCAGTCTGAATCCCGCAGCTGAGATTCTGCTGGGAATCGTTGCCGTACTGCTGTTCGCGGGGTCTGGGGAGATGTTCGCACACAACCGGATCTTGCAGGCCTGGCAACGCTTCAAGGAAGCCTGAGTCGGCATCAGTCTTGTTGAAGAACCGAAACAAGGTGCCAGTGTCATGGGCGTGCACCAATGCGTGAACTGCGGCACGAAGATCGACGTCGCGGGGCTTGTCCCTACAATAGGCGGGTACAGGCTCTACTGCAGCGTCTGTGGCCACCACTGGCACGTCGAGTGACTACTCGTCCCTTCGGGGCCAGTTCTCCGGCACTCCAGTGGGTTCAGAATCTCGTCTGCGCCTATCGTCTCGATGAGCCTCATTCGCAGTTCCTCGGTTCCCTCGCCGGTGACGGCGCTGATGAGTGTCTCGGCATCCTCCGGGACGCTGTCTAGGATGTCGCTCTTGCTGTGGACGACTATCATCGGGCGCTCCGACATCAGTCTCTTGACTTCGGAGAGCAGATGCGCCTGCTCCTGCTGGCTCATGCTGCTGCCCTCGGTCGAGTCGACTAGGAACAGCAGTACGTCGCCGGTGTGCTCCAGAGCGGCGATGGCCTGCATCTCGATGGGGTTGCGCTCAGTCATCGGCCGGTCGAGCAGGCCGGGGGTGTCCACCATCTGGTAGACTCGCCTCCGGTGCTCGAAGTGCCCCAGATGGAGCTGCTTGGTGGTGAACGGATAGACCGCGACCTCCGGCTCGCCGCTGGAGAGCGCGGTGATGAGTGCCGACTTGCCGACGTTCGGCGCACCGGCCACGACAATGCAGGGCTCGTCGGAGTCGAGCGAGGGAAGCTTGCGCAGGACATTGCGGGCCTCGCCGAGCCACAGAATCTGCGGCGAGACCTGGCTGAGGATGGATGAGAACCTGCCGTAGGCGTGTCGGCGGGCTTGGTGGAAGCCCTCGATGTTGCGGAGCCGCAGAATCTTCCTCTGCGTCTCACCGGCGATCTTGCGGACCTGCTCGGCGGCCCATTGGATGGTGCCGAGGCTCTTGCGGTACTCGTCGTTGCCGACCGCAGCGTCAATCAGCGCTTGGTCGAACTCCGAGAGCGCGTTGAGACTGGGCCATTGGTCGACCCACTTCAGCAGGGTCTTGTCGATGACGTCAGCAGCTGACTGGACCATCCTGTCCATCTGCTTGCGGGTCCGGTGGTACTTGTCTGGGTCCTCGACCAAGTCGGGCTGCTTGCTCGCCTTGCGGAACGCCTTGTCCAGAATCTCCTGTGGATACAGGACGGTCGGAATACGACGCCAATCCATCGATGCCATGCGCTCACCTCGGACCCAGCGGCCACAACCATCCCACTTCAAGCCACCAGTCGGGCCATAGGCCCGATTTGGGGCCAACATACTCCTTTTCTATCACGACACGTACGCAGTTACATGGATGGAGAGCGCAGAGGCAAAAGAATCGATGACCTGCCCGGCTGGGCCAGGCGATTGCACGAGAAGTACGGCTCGCCCGAGCTGTCGGGCCTGAACGACGTCTTCCACGGACCGCTCATAGATCGGAAGTCCGGATTGAGGAAGGACGACATAATCGAGGTACTGCTCGATGCAAGAGCGCTTCCTGAGGATGTCGATCCTTGGGTCAGGGGGGTGCTGATTGGGACTTCTAGGAGCGCTGTCGAGATACTCGACGAGGGTGGCGACTTCCGCTCCATCGCGAGGGATGTCATCGTCGAGGTACGCTTGGTCACCCATCTGCGTCGGCCGTACATCGAGGACAGCGAGCTCCTTACCTTCGAGAGGGAGGATATGAAGCGGCGCTCGAGTCTGCACGAGAAGGCAGAGAGGAGCGCGGACGGACACGATGACAGCCACCTGTGGGGCTGATTCATGTCCGAGTTCGCGGCTAAGAGGTGCGTGCCTTGCGAAGGCGGAATCCCGCCGCTCACCGAAGATGAGCGGGCTGTGCTGATTCCGCATCTCGATGGTGACTGGAACGTCGTCGACGGGCACCATCTCGAGCGTGGCTGGTCGTTCCCCGACTTCGCCTCCGCGCTCGAGTTCACCAACGCGGCCGGAGCCATATGCGAGGCAGAGAACCACCACGCTGACTTCGAGCTGGGCTGGGGGCGCGTGAAAGCGATAATCTGGACTCACAAGATAGACGGTCTGACCGAGTCAGACTTCGTCCTGGCTGCTAAGCTAGACAGAATCTAGGTGGTCCGATGACACATCAGTTCAGAATGCACGTCTTCGTCTGCACCAACGAGCGCCCGCCAGAGAACCCACGTGGCTGCTGCGCTGGGAAGAATTCGCTCGACATCCTCACCCGTCTCAAGAGGGCTGCTCGCGCCGAAGGTCTGGAGGACGTGCGCGTCAACAAGGCGGGCTGCCTGGACAACTGCGAGAGGGGGCCTTCATGCGTTGTCTACCCAGAGGGGACCTGGTACACCCTGCCGGACGACGACGATGGCCTGAAGGCCGTTCTCGAGCATCTCAAGGGCGGCGAGCCCGCCAGTGACTACCTGATGGGTGATTGAGTGCGCAAAGTGGTCTATCCGAGAGTCGGTGGCGTCGACAGCATCCGAATTGTCGAGGACTCTGACCCGGTGGCCGGTCCCGGCCAAGTAAGAGTGAGAGTGCACAGGGCAGGAATCAACTTCGCGGACCTGATGATGCGTCAGGGGCTGTACGGCTCCAACCCGGAATACCCGTTCACCCCCGGCTACGAGGCTGCAGGTGAGGTGATGGACGTGGGCGAGGGGGTCACCGGGCTCGGTCCCGGTGACCGTGTGCTCGCAATGACCGGTTTCGGAGGATACTCCGAGCAGGTCGTGCTGGATGCCAAGAGGGTGATCTCCCTGCCAGACTCGATGTCGTTCGACCAAGCCGCGGCAATCCCAGTCACCTACGGCACCGCCTACCACATGCTGGTACACCTGGGCAACCTTGCAAGGGGCGATACGGTTCTCGTCCACCACGCAGCCGGGGGCGTCGGCACCGCGGTGGCTCAGATATGCAAGGCGTTTGGCGCCTCCCTGATTGTGGGGACCGCGTCGGCTCCAAAGCGCGAGTTCGTCGAGTCACTCGGGATGCGCTTCGTAGACCGCGAGTCAGAGGACTTCGTCGAGGTCTGCAAGGGCGCGACGGGGGGCAAGGGCGTCCACCACGCCATCGACCCGGTCGGCGGCAGCCACGTGATGCGCTCGTACAAGGCGCTGCGCCGAGGCGGCAAGCTGTACTACTTCGGCGCCTCATCCGCAGTTAAGGGAGACAAGCGCTCGTGGGTGACCGCCCTCAGGATGTGGGCATCGACACCGCGCTTCGATCCGTTGAAGATGATGAGTTCGAACAAGGCCGTGTTCGGAGTCCACATGGGTCTGCTGGACGACGAGTCGGTGTTCCGAGGCCACCTCGACGCACTCTCGGGGATGCTCCTCAAGGGGCAGATAGACCCGGTTATAGACTCAGTTTGGAGGTTCGAACAGGTGGCAGAAGCTCAGAAGCACATCCACGACCGGAAGAACCGAGGCAAGGTCCTCCTCGACTTCTCGTGATTCACAGTCGTACCGGGCGGGTCGCGCCGCAGGCCTGGCACTTGAGCAGGGTCGTGCGTCCCTCCTTGACGAAGCGCGTGTCGGGCGCCNGGCACTGGTCGCACAAGATGAACGCCTTGACGTAAGCGACCAGNTTCTCCTTGATCCTCATAGGCGGGACCCTTCCCTTGAACATCACACGGATCTGCTCCCGGGTGCCTGAGGTCCCGAGCTCGTTGAGCAGAAACTGGTAGACGTGGTTGGAGTCGCGGTCCATCGCGCTGACGATGTCGGCGAAGTTGCGCAGGATGGTCTGGCTGCCCTCGATGAGGATGTCCGGCTCTGGCATGGTCCACCGCGAGCGCTCTCTGATGTCCTTCGGTATGCGCTCGCGCGCACGGTCGAGCAGGGCATCGTAGTCGTAGTCGGTCATCGGCCTGCCGAATCATGGCCCCCTTTTCACCCCACCGGGCGCCGAAAGGCCTCTTGCGAACGGTCAAAGACTGGAACGGCGCAGGCAAACCGTGGACGAGCAACTCGAGGTCAAGGTCGCTCGCACCCACCCGGACGCCAAACTTCCCACCAAGGGAAGCGAGTATGCTGCCGGCTGGGACCTCTACGCGCTCGAGGACACGGAAGTGCCGTTCCGCCAGAGCATGAGGCTGCGCACAGGCCTGCACGTCGCCATCCCCGTCGGCTACGAGGGGCAGGTACGAGCNCGCTCATCATTGGGCTCCAAGGGGCTGATCCTGCCCCACAGCATCGGCACNATCGATGCNGACTACCGCGGCGAGNTGTTCGTGCTGATGACATGGATAGGAGAGGGTGGCTCGTACACGGTGAAGGCNGGCGAGAGGATAGCGCAGATGCTGATCTCGCCGATACCGAACGTCAGTTTCCGCGAGGTCGATTTCGACGATCTGGGCCAGACCGAGCGCGGAGACGGCGGATTCGGCAGCACCGGCCGCTTCTAGCGAGTGCAAAGTCGCGTTTTTCCCACTATCTCCTCCCGGTGGATTCATAGAGAGTCAGCGGCGGGACGAATTGATGCCACTGAGCGTTGACGAGCTTCGGAGCAAGGTCGAGGAATACCGCGGCAAGGGCCTGAACAGCCAGCAGATAGCGGATGAGCTGTCACTGTCGCACACCACCATCCAGTGGCTCTCATCGAGCGGGGTCTCCGCGGAGGACCGCCCCAACGACATCCAAATCGGCTGGAGGTCGATCGCTGTCAAGGCAGGCAGGATAGAGGCCGTGTCCTACGTCTTCGCGGACATAATCGACGAGGAGATAGGCGACGAGGTCGATGCCATCGTCGGAATCAGCCTCAACGGAATCGCCTTCGCCCAGGCCATCGCCGGCCAGATGGACCTAGACTTGTCGATAAGCAGGAGCATTGGCGAGGACGAGGGAGGTCACCTCTCCGAGGTCTTCGCCGGCGTCGGCGGCAAGCGCGTCGTCGTGGTGGACGATGTGGTGTCGTCGGGAGAGACGATGCGGAAGACCATCAGGAACCTCAGGTCAGCGGGAGCTGACGTCAAACTCTGCCTGGTGCTCGCCAACAAGACGCACAACAACGAGCTCGAGGGCGTGCCCCTGCGTGGATTGGTCAGAGTGGTAACGGTCTGAGGGAGTCGAATGCACTGGGCGGACCACACCGCGCAGACGCTGCGGGACCGGGGCGGCCCTCAGGTCATCGCCTCCGGCATCACCCCCTCGGGGGAGTTCCACGTCGGCCACCTGCGCGAGATCCTCACCGCGGAGATGATCCACAGAGCCTGCCTCGACGCGGGGATGGACTCGCGCTACATCTTCATCGTCGACTCGATGGACCCCTTGCGCCGCATCTACGACTTCCTCTCACCCGCTTACGAGCAGTACATCGGCCACCCTCTCGCCTACATCCCCGCTCCAGGGCCCGACGGCGAGCCCGACCCGGATGGCGCCAGCTACGCCGAGCACTTCCTAGGTCCGTTCCTGGAGGCGCTCAGAGAGATCGGGGTGGAGCCAGAGGTGGTGATGAATCACGAGACCTACGAGAGCGGCGCGTTCGCAGACAAGATTCACTCGGCGATAGAGCAGAGGGACGAGATCCGCCGGGTCATCGAGGAGATATCGGGACGGGAGGTCCCCGATGACTGGTTCCCGTACAACCCATTAGGCTCCGACGGCAGCCTCGACGGGGTCAGGGTGACCGGTTACGAGCACCCGCACGTGCACTGGGTAGACAGCCACGGAGTCGAGGGCTCCTCGGACATCAGGACGGGGCAGGGCAAACTGCCTTGGAGGATCGACTGGGCCGCCCGCTGGGGCATCCACGGCATCACCTGCGAGCCCGCGGGCAAGGACCACGGGGCCGCCGGCGGCAGCTACGACACCGGCATCCCGATCTGCGAGATGCTGGGCAGCCAGCCGCCGCACAAGATGGTCTATGAGTGGATCCAACTCAAGGGCATGGGGCCTATGTCCAGCTCTATGGGGGTCACAGTAGGCCCGATGGACGCCCTCGGACTGGTTCCTCCCGAGATAATGCGCTACGTCATCGCGCGCGGCAAGGTCGGACGCCACATCGACTTCGACACCGGGCCGGCGCTGTTCCAGACCGCAGACGAGTACGAGCGATTGGTGGCGGAGCCGCCTAGCGGCTCGGATGATGATCTGTCTAGGCGTCAGCAGGTAGCACGGGACACCCAACTCGCTGCACTGAGGCTCAGTCAGGTCGAGAGGGGCTCAGACCCTGCTGACTCGATAGCCGGTGTTTCCTTCCGGCATCTCGCCATGCTCGCTCAGATCAAATCTAACGACGATGATGTCTGGGACTCGCTGCGAAGGTCGAGCCACCTTGACGGCGAGCCTGGTGATGCGCTGACGGGCCGCATGCGCCGCATGCGAAACTGGGTCGATGGACCGCACTTCCCTGACGCCGCGAAGGTCGAGGTGCAGTCGAGCGTCAGCGAAGAAGCACGTGCAAACCTAGACGAAATACACAGATCTTTCCTTTCAGCTTTGGCCGGTGCGCTCGCGGACTGCGAGTGGACTGACGGGGCTATCGCAGACTGCATCAGAGCCACGATTGGAGAGGAAGGGATTGGCGGGCGGGATGCCTACGTCGCGCTATACTGGGTCATACTCGGCAAGCACCACGGCCCCAAGGCGTCCTCACTGATGGCTGAGATGGAAAGTGAACATCTTCTTTCCCTAATCAGTGAAACATAGGGTAGGGACTGAGTCACTACAACGAGCCGATCTCCAAGAGCCTTGGCTCGGGCATCCCCCTCATCGCCTCGTTGATGGCCTCGACCTCCATGTGGGCACCAGCCATCGTCGTAACGAATGGGATGTTGAGTTCGACTGCCAGCCGGCGCATCATGTTCCCGTCGAGCACCGCTCCTCCCGTCGAGCGAGGGGTGTTGATGACGAGGTGGATCTTGCCCTGTCGCATCAGGTCCAGCGCGTCGGGCGTGCGGCGCTCTGCGATCCTGTAGCAGGTCTGGACATCGAGCCCCCCCACGTCGCGCAGCACGTGGGCGGTGCCTCTGGTGGCGTAGAGGGTGAAACCCATGTCCTGCAGCCTGCGGGCCTCGTCGATGATGGCCAGCTTGTCGCCGTCCTTGACGGTGATGTAGACTCCTCCCTCGACAGGCACCGGCAGCTCGGTTGCGAGCCTCGCCTTGAGGTAGGCCGCAGCGGGCCTCGCGTGCGAGCCCATCACCTCGCCGGTGGACTTCATCTCGGGACCTGGGGCGGGGTCGAGGCCTCGCAGCTTGATGAACGGGAACACGGGGACCTTGACGCAGACCGCATCGGTCTGCGGCTCGGGCACGTTGAGCTCGCTGAGCTTATCGCCCAGTGCGAGCCTGGCCGCGATCCGGGCCAGCGGCACGCCGGTCGCCTTGGCCACGAACGGGAAGGTGCGCGAGCCCCTCGGGTTGACCTCGAGGATGTGCAGGACCTCGTCGCGGATGGCGTACTGGATGTTGAAGCAGCCCTTGATGCCCAGTTCGACGCCGATTCGCCTCGTCCAGTCCTCGACCTCGGCGAGGATGTGCACGGGGACGTTCTGCGGCGGGATGAAGCAGGTCGAGTCCCCCGAGTGGATGCCCGCCTCCTCCAGATGCTCCATGATGGCGCCGACCAGCACCTCCTCGCCGTCGCACACCGCGTCGACGTCGAGCTCGATGGCGTTCCCGAGGTACTCGTCGATGAGCAGCGGGCGGTCGGGGGCGAGGTAGGCCTCC
>JGI24819J35694_1000050_pt1 | contig 19272 bp, 16 predicted proteins | sample METZYME_3_800m_FD_35694 | JGI IMG/M metagenome (IMG submission 35694) | reverse complement strand
CCTATCGATGGATCTCGCCTCGCCACTGTGACTCAGGTTACTGAAGATGAGTATGACCAGGTGGTAACCAGAGCACAGCAAGCATTTCTGGAATGGCGTAAAGTACCAGCACCAAAGCGTGGTGAGGTAATCCGGCAACTTGGGAATCGGCTCCGCGAGAACAAACATTCTCTTGGTGCCTTGGTCACTCTAGAAATGGGAAAGATCAAGGATGAGGGGGAGGGTGAAGTTCAAGAGATGATTGATGTCTGTGATTTCGCGGTAGGCCTCTCCCGTCAGCTTTACGGCCTCACAATGGCAAGCGAACGACCCGACCACCACATGCGAGAGCAATGGCACCCTCTCGGTATCGTGGGGGTGATCACAGCCTTCAACTTTCCTGTGGCAGTGTGGAGTTGGAACGCTGCNATTGCTGCAGTTTGCGGCGATGCCACCCTATGGAAACCAGCTTCAGGCACACCATTAACTGCACTGGCTGTAACAAAGATTGCTGCAGATGTCTGCATCGAGAATAAAGTGGACCCAGCTATTTTTTCTCTTGTGGTTGGTAAGGGCTCCACCGTGGGTGACCGTCTACTACATGACAGACGCCTCCCCCTAATATCGGCCACAGGATCCTGCCGCGTTGGTGAGCGGGTCGCCGAGGTCGTCGGGAAACGCCTCGGTCGGACCATACTAGAGTTGGGAGGTAATAACGCCATCATCGTGACGTCTAGCGCAAATCTGGATTTGGCCATCCCTAGCATTTTGTTTGGGGCAGTTGGAACAGCAGGACAGAGGTGCACGAGTACACGCCGTATCATCGTGCACCGGAACATCCGGGACGAACTTGTTACGCGGCTAGTGAAAGCCTACGAGGGTGTACGGATCGGTGACCCGACTGATGATGAGACACTTATGGGTCCACTTGTAAACCAACAGGCAGTGGATGACCTCCTCGAAGCTCGAAGCAAACTCTTGGAAGAAGGTGGAGAGATCATCTATGGTGGCACACAACTCGTGGGCGACAAATACCGCGGTGGCCTCTACGTCACACCATGCATCGCTATAGCTGAGAACCACTACGAAATTGTGCAGACGGAGACTTTCGCACCGATCCTATACATTATCAGTTACGGATCTTCCGACGCCGGACCAGCACAGGCAATCGATGAGGTACAGGAGGCCATCGAACTCCATAACGCTGTGCCACAGGGACTCTCTTCAGCAATCTTCAGCGAGAACTTCCGAGAGGCAGAGTATTTCTTATCTCACCGAGGGTCAGATTGCGGTATCGCTAATGTGAATATCGGTACATCCGGCGCTGAAATCGGTGGGGCTTTTGGAGGAGAAAAAGAGACGGGAGGTGGCCGTGAATCTGGCTCAGATGCCTGGAAATCCTATATGCGTCGCCAAACTAATACCGTGAACTGGAGCACAGAGCTTCCTCTAGCTCAGGGCCTCTCGTTCGAGGTCGACCAATAGCGAGATCTGGACGCTTGGCTGACCACTATCTCCACGTCGCCCTAATCACTGAGGTCTTCTTCGATGATCCTACCGGAGAACGACTTCAACGGGCACTCGTCGATGCACAATCCCGAGGCGCTGACCTAGCTCTCCTACCTGAGATTCCATTGAATCGATGGTCACCTGCATCTAAACAACCAATCGATGAAGACGCCGAAGAGTTAGGCGGATGGCGCCAGGTCCTGATGGCCAAAGCAGCTAAATCAGTTGGAATNGGCCTTGTAGGAGGAGCGATCATCCGAGATCCAGATACTGGGATCCGCTACAACACTGCCCTTCTCTACGATGGCAACGGAGTTTGCCACGCCCGTTACCGTAAGATCCATCTGCCAGAGGAGGAGGGATACTGGGAGACAAGCCACTATATGCCTGGCACCGAACCACCTCGGGCCATCTCTGACACCTTCTCTCTCACAGTGGGACTGCAGATATGCTCTGACGTCAACCGTCCACAGGGGTTCCAGATCTTATCATCTGAAGGGGCCGAAGTCGCTTTCGCACCTAGAGCGACTCCACTCGAAACATACGAACGTTGGCAACTCATTCTTCGCGCAAATGCAATCATGAGTGGAATGTACGTACTCTCAACGAACCGCCCGCGCCCAGAAGGTGGAACACCTATCGGTGGCCCTTCCGTCGCAATTGACCCATTTGGGCATGTGATGATGGAGACCAACGATCCCATCGCTGTAGTAAGACTCAAACGCAGCATGGTCGAACAAGCCAGCAGGGATTACCCAGGTTATCTGGATCGCTTCCCAAACGTCTACGCTAAAGGGTGGCTCAAGCTCACAGAGTAATCTGATTGCCAGACTGAGGCCTGCAGAAATCCAAACCCTTCATCACTACATCGACATTTAATAGCGCAGACACCTGGCCCTTAAGAACTCGGCTCGATGCTCTCCAATTTGGGTGCTATACGGTCCACTCTGTACAAACCGATCCTGTAAATGACCTCGTCACCTGCAGAACGCGCCCACCGATCTGAATCTCCAGTGCCAATCGTCACTATAGCGAGAACATTACCGCTTTGGTCGTATGCGGTTGTAATAGCCCCCTGATCCATAACTTCAAGAGAGTCTCCCTCCTCAAGGAACCCAACGGCTAAAAGGTTGGCCAATTCCGACATGACCCCGTTCACAGCGGAGGAATTCGTCTCACTTCCATCATCGAAGGTCCAAAGACTGTCTCCCCTGACCAGAGCGTATTCGTCAGTATCACGTTGGATCTCTACTCGGGTAACCGCAGCCGTATCGACTCTAGCCACTGTTTTACTGCGCCATTCGTTGGGTAATCTCTGGATATGGGTTCGCAGGTCCCCCTCAAGGATATAGACCTCATCCTCGTCTGGGAGTCTCACGTAGTTGGTTGAAGATCTCGGGCCCGTATCACCCACCAGCATTGTCTTGGTCACACCGTCTAGATCGAATTCGATTGACCACCCCGCGGCCGCTGATACTCCCATACGATCATGGTTGTCGGGGTTGGACGCTGCCAGATCACCAACGTCAAGGGTCAACATCGCGGCCCAGAAGCGAAAAACAGTCGCGGAATCCGCCTGATACCCGTTCACAGCCCAGTCATCGACTCCACCTGACAACTCTGAGTTAGAATCCGGGCCATTCATGCGGACTGACGTAACCGATACTTCTGAGATATCGTCAAAAAAGGTGGCGATATCTCCCGCAGCGTTCCTTCTTCCATCCCCCTGACTCGAAAACAGTGCCGCGACAGCCCAAAGTCCAGCTACAACGACCAGGGCACCGACCAACGTCTTAAGTGTTTTCTCGCTCATGCCACGACTTCCTTCCATCGAGACTCAGCACGACGCTTTCGACCGGTAACCCGGTAAACCCCTATAAGAACAAACAGGAGAGGGATCCCGACCAAATTCACCCACTTCAGCATCAGCTTACCATAATCGGAAGCGAATACAAAAGTCGGTGGCGTCCGGTCTTGGGAACGAATCCGAATTAAGGATTCGTCTTGGGCCAACCAGTCGATCGTATTGGCGAGAAAGATCAAGTTGGACGGATTGCCCTGCACAAACTGAAACTCGGTGAAGGTTGCATCACCCACGACGATAATCCTCCCCCGTGTCTCACCTTCATCTGGAGTAAGTGCAACCGCTAGGGTACGCACACCTAGTTGATCCGGTGTGGTGGCCCACTCTTGATCAGGGGTGATTGACTCCATCGGAGCGCGTGTGATACCGGATGGCGTGGTTTGCCAAAGGGGTGTTACCTGAGTTGTATCTGTTATCTCCAGTTGAGCAGCCCATGCAAAGGTGACCGCGTTAATGCCGGAGGTGATCGCGTGATCTGAAGCTGGAATCGCAATAGGCCATAAGGGATAGGGGGCTATCACATTGAAGAGTCCACGACGCCCCATGGACACATTCTCACTTGATTGAAGATCCGCTACCAAGCTCCCTGATAATTCCACACCGCGATCGCTCAACATGGACTCNAGGCCAGATCGTACAGGCAATGGATTTGGCGTTTGCGGGTTGAGGAGAATCGACTCCATCAATAAAAGCGCAGCACCACCCTGGTCTACATATTCTTCGACGCGCTCCACGGCTAAGCTGTCCAGGGTAGCCGTCGCACCTGCCACAATAAGCACTGCCGTTGAATCACCCGAAATCACCGAACCCGATTCACCTGCAATAGCCACCGAACCGATCTCGTAACGGCCGCCTAAGCTTTCGCGAAGTCCAGGAATGTCATCTAACCCTTTCGTATCAAAGCCCTCAACAAAGTTGACTCTAGGGCGGGTTTCCGTCGTCATGCGATAAATCGCTGATGCTAAACGAAACTCCAGATTGTCAGTACGTTCGATGAGTGGCATGACTTCCTCGTCATCCGCATAAGTCATCGCGAGGCCGTAGTAACCTCTCCGGATCTGGAATTCGTCATCCCTTAGGACATTGAATTCAATTGGGAAAATACCAAAAGCGGACGCTTCACTTGCTGCATCTTCATCATCATCCGGATTCAGCTCACTCACCACCACACCACCACCCGAAGCTGCCCGCATATCTGCAAGCAAATCCCGAACGTCCCGGAGTTGGATCTGGATTTCAGGAGGTAGTTCTGCGGAAGCATACAACTTTATCTGGACAACATCGTCGATCTCACCAAGCAAATCCTCTGTCCCCTCGGAGAGGGTATAGAGATTCTCGGCAGTCAGATCGAGTCGGCCCCGCACATAGCTACCAAGTAGATTGGCCATAAGGACTAGCACGATGAAAACGGCAGAACCTGCACGTAGTCGCTTGAACTCAGGTCGGATATTGCTTAGGCGTTCGCGACTCACCGCTCCAACAGCCAATACTAAGAATAAAGCAGCCGTAGACACGAAGTAGAGGACATCCCGAAGATCGACGACACCCCGTGCCACATTTTCAAAGTGACTGACTACTGAGAGCCGTGCGAGTGCACCCGAAAGCGCAGGGGGCAAGCCAATCTGCACTACCGGCAGACCAATCAAGAACAGTACAAAGCTTAGTGCGGCAGCAATGATGAATGCGGTGATCTGGTTACGCGTCATACTGGAAGCCCAGATGCCGAGCGCTACCAATTGGCCAGCAAGTAGTGCAGCACCTACATACTGAGCAGTCACGATCCCAGGATCAGCTTCTGATGCCATCAGCATTCCGATTGCTGTTGGCACGGTACCAGCAAGCGCAATGAGAACAAAAATCCAATTGCCTAAGAACTTCCCAGCAATGACCTCAGCCTCAGAAATGGGCTGGGCCATCAACCATTCAAGGGTTCCTCCCCGCCGCTCTTCTGCGAGTGTACGCATCGTTGCTGCCGGAACAAAGACCGCAAACAAAACAGGTAGCAAATCAAAGAGGGGCCTCATCGAAGCCAGGTTCGACGCATACATATTGCGGAAACCCAGAAAAAGAGAGATCCCCAGAAACGCTACCACCAAGACGTAAGCAGTGGGTTGATCGAAGTATCCACGCACCTCGTGCCGGGCAACAGTCCACATTCTTCGCATCACGAGCCCCCCTCAATCTCGGGATCCTCCGGCGAAAGCTCTAACTGAGAGCCTTCTTCCCCTAGATCTTCTGAAGTGAGATCTCGGAATACTTGTTCGAGACTGGCACGCTCACGATGCAATTCCCATAGCATCCAATTGTTGTCACGTGCAACCGAGAAAATCTTCGGCCTAAGGTCCTCTTCTGTGATTGCCTCAAGTACGACACGGACACGGCCTTCAACTTCCTCGACTGTGTGACCTGAGACACCAGACAGGCCAGACAGGGTTTCTGTGACGCCAGCACCTTGAGCCTCAACAATATAGCGGGCTCTTCCACTTTGATTGGCAAGAAGATCTTGGACACTTCCAATCGCGGCGAGTGCCCCGCGACTGAGGATAACCAAACGCGAACATGTTGCTTCGACTTCCTGCATGACATGGGTACTCAGCAGAACGGTCCGCTCTTTCCCGAGGTTACCCATAAGCCGCCGAATCTCGACCCGCTGGTTCGGGTCTAACCCTTCAGTTGGCTCATCTAAGATCAGGACTTCTGGACGGTGTAGGATAGCTGCAGCCAATCCAATCCTTTGGCGATAACCCTTCGAACACTCACCTACAGGCCGATAGAATACAGTGGCGAGAGCTGTTTCCTCCACCGCACTTGCAATGCCCATACGGGTGTCGTCTAAAGACAAGCCTCGGAGATCAGCCACGTGCTGCAGGTAGTCAGCGACAAGCATCTCATCATACAATGGGTTCGCTTCAGGCAGGTACCCTACTCGACGTTTTGCTTCCGTGAGGTCCTCAGTGATTGGTGTTCCATCGAATAGGACCTCACCCTTATCAGGCTGAAGAGTACCTGTAATCATCCTCATTGTCGTCGTCTTCCCGGCCCCGTTCGGTCCAAGGAACCCGACGACTTCACCGCGGTCGACAGTAAAACTCAAATCGTCGACTGCAATCACAGAGCCGTAATTCTTGCTTACGCCATTAACTGCAATCATTCGCACTCCCGAAAACAGTAAAGCCACGCCGGGCTATCGCTCGACGTGGCGGCTGGCACGCTGGACCCAAATGGCCAGTCGAGCGAGTAACCAAAGTCAGTCTTCTAACCGCCCTAAGAATGAAAACAACCCGTCCTAGAAGGGTCCGATACTCTAAAAGTGCCCTAGGAAGTTGTCCACACCTACTTCAATGTAGCGATGTTTATCACTACACCCAGAAATTAGCTAAGTAACTGATAATTCCAGCCCACACACGCAAACCTGGCGGAATCTTCAACCCCTGCTCGGATTAACCTCGAGCAGCCCTTCCCTCCTGCCACTATCTACGCCGAGCGCCTCCTTCTCCGCGACCTCCTTGGTTTACGGCCGCTATTGAGATGACCGAGGTGTCTCCATGTCTCACCTCGCCTAAGCATATAGATCGTGCTCGCTGATACACCGAGTTCTTTAGCCCAATCAGCTCCGGACATTTTCCAACGATCAGCCTCTTCATCCCAATCGTCCAAAACCTGTCGAGCTACCTCTTCAGTCAGTTCTGCATGGGGAGAATTCTCTCCTCTCAACCAAACATTCGAACCTAACCAGCGATCCACTTTCTGGATCGGTCCCGGTATCTTCCGTCCGGTGTGTCCCAAGCAGTAGTGGCGGACCTGGTCAACCGAAAAACCAGGATATAGCCTAGCGATCTCGGCATATAAGCAACCCTCTTCAGCTAAGTCTCTCCACTTTTTAACGAGGGCGACTTCGGGTTTCGGCATTCGTGCGATCTCCCTGGATTCATCAGTTTTGTTTGCTGTTTCAGTCTGCCTTATACCATCCAACACTATGAAGTTCCGCTCATTACAGGATCATTCAAAGAGCGTGGGAGAAAGGACCTCCCACAGTCGGCAGGGATCCGACAGAACTCCGGTGCATATCACCCCAGGAAGCTAGATGGGNGGTATGCCTTGATTCATGAAATGCTCGCGAAATTTCGCAATTTTTGGCGCAATTACAACCTGACAATACGGCTGTTCGCCATTTCTCTCAAAGTACCGGTCATGATATTCTTCCGCCGGATAGAAGGCTTCGAGGGGTGCTACCTCGGTGACGATCGGATCAACCCATGGTCCGTCCCTGTCGAGCCCCCGGATAAGGTCCAATGCGGTTTCTCTCTGACCGTCAGTATCGTGGAATATCGCTGAGCGGTACTGGGTACCAACATCGTTTCCTTGTCTGTTGAGCGTTGTTGGATCATGAACAACAAAGAAGATTTCGAGAAGCTCCCGAAAAGTGATAATATCCGCATTGAAGTCGATTTGGACTACTTCAGCATGCCCCGTAGAGCCGCCACAAACCTGCCTGTAACTCGGGTCAGCTACATGCCCACCGGTATATCCAGATTTAACGCGACTTACGCCTGAGACCATCTCGAAAACAGCTTCAAGACACCAGAAGCAGCCACCCCCGAGGGTGGTTGAATCCTTTCTGGACATCACATCACTCCGATCATGACACCACCTTCTTGTCGTCCTTTTCGGGCCGCCCCCAAGGCGTCCACTCAATATTCCTCACGTACTTCTGGATCCATCGGATCTCTTCCACATCTCGAGTACGCTGATGACGCGGCTCTTGGAACCCGTGAGGCTCGCGAGGGAAGCGGATGTAGCGCGTAATCTTGCCCTGATCCTTCAGGGCTTGGAAGAACATCATACTCTGGGGTTCAGTATCGGTTCTATCATTAATGCCGTGCAGGACAAGCGTCGGTGTAGTCACATTAGCAACATGGGTCAATGCAGAACGCTCTCTCCATTCGTCCGTATTATCCCATGGAGTGCCCCCGATATACCANAGTCGGACGTCGTGGTTGAACCCCGGACCGTACTCAGATGTCCAGTCTGANACCATAGCACCTACGGATGCCCCCTTGAACCGATCCGTCTGGGTGATGGTCCAGCCACCAAGGATGCCTCCATAGCTCCAACCACGTAGGCCTAACTTGTCTGGGTCTGCTATACCACGACTTATCAACTCATCGACACCAGTCATGAGATCTTCGTAGTCTCCACTTCCGATGTCGCGAAGATTACCTCGAAGCAGATCATCATCGTAACCGGAACTCCCTCGCACGTTAGGGAACAGTTGGGCGTACCCAAGCCCCGCCCAGACATGGTTTGACGCCGAGAAGGAGTTCCGGAAAACGCCAGCAGGACCGCCGTGAATGTGAAGTAGCAAAGGAAGCACGCCAGATTGGTATTCAGCAGGCAGCACCAAGATGCCCTCTATCTCAGTTCCGTCCCTGCTCTCCCAACGGATGACCTCACCCTGACCTAATACAAGCTCGTCAGTGATCGTCGGATTCACATCGGTCAATTGTACTGCGCCCGTGCCATCCGTTGGCCCAACCCAGATGTCGGCAGGAGTATCAAAGTCCTGAAACACGTAGGCCATCTTCGCACGATCCCTGGAGAATGAAGAAGGTGCCAGGGACCCAGCGGACGAAGTGATCTGTTCGACTGANTCCGAACCTAAGTTGATTCGGTAGAGATTATTATTCGTGCCGTGCAGACCACTGAATAGGATCGCAGAAGCGTCGGGGGCCCACACAAAGTTNCCGATATTTCCATCGAATGCCCCCGAGACTATGCGCCGGTCACCTCCATCAGGGTCCATCACCCATATCTTATCGAGAAGCAGCTCCCATTCACCATCAGTGCGAGCAGTATAGGCAAATGAGCGTCCATCCGGTGCCCATGATAGACGACCTTCGGGAGCACTATTGTCTGTGAGTTGGCGAATTGTACCAGCCTCAACTTCCAGAAGCTGAATCTCGGATAGGTTCTGTTGATTGCGTCGGTTCTCTATGCGCGACGTAAAAAGAATTCGATCCCCATTGGGAGCCACCGAGAAAGATCCAATCCGGTGGTCAGTATCAGTCAGACGTCGTTCCGCACCCGACTCCACTTCTATCAGCCAGAGGTTATTCCAGTTACCGCTCTGTTGCCCATTCGGACCTTCATCCACAAAGATCGCGTCGTACCCAGCTTCTCGAGCCTCCTCTTCCTCATCGGTCCTAGGCTCCGTAGCAACAAAAATGATTTTCGATCCGTCTTCTGACCAAGCATACGAGCCGATCGAAGTTTCATGCTCACTCAGTTGAACAGCTTCTCCTCCAGTTGTCGGAAGCAAGAACAATTGCGATTCATCGTCGACTGATCTTGTAAATGCCAGCCTGCTGCCATCCGGTGAAAACTGGAAGTTTCCGCCACCATCGTCACCGATGTAGCGATAAGGCTCACCACCCTCAGCTGAGACCCTCCACCACGTCGTTTCTCGCTCGTTCTCTTCCCAGTTGAGTTCGGATTTTGAGAAGAGCACCCAACTTCCATCCGGCGAGATCATAGCACCCCCAACCTGGACCATATCGAGCCCATCGTCNGTGGTCATCGCCCGCCGCTCCTGTCCTGCAACTGGAACNGCAAGAACGAACACGATTAAGAGGGTGAGGTTACGCATAACTTTCTCCGGGTTGAACCTGAAAAGCATCATTNGTTATCCTAGCGTGGACCTCAGCTATAGGCTGTGATGCTAGCCATCAAACCTACCGCGAGCGGAAGAGCAAGGGCAAAGCGTTTGAGTAAATGGATACCCGAATGATCATGAGGCGACTCGTCTCAATCTTTTTCCTCTCCTGCAGCGCATGTACGAGTGCAGTCGAGAACATCAGCTCGGAAAGGACTCATATTCTATACAAGCCAGCGAACTTACCTACTAATGCTCCGCTGGTCTTGGCCCTTCACGGCTACGGAAGTAATGGAAGAAATCTCCAGTGGTACTCTGGTATGGATGAGGCTGCAGATGTTCACGGCTTCGCTGTAGCCTACCCGTATGGAACGACAGACCGTGGTGGTACCCGACACTGGAACGCAAATCTGAATATTAGCTCGACGGATGATGTGAATTATTTATCTGAACTGGCTANAGATCTCCAAGCTGAACACCAATTGGATCCCCAGAGGACNTTTGTTTTTGGAATGTCAAACGGCGGATATATGAGCTACACACTCGCNTGTGAAACCCGTAACNTCTTTCGAGGAATAGCTTCAGTGACAGGTACCATGAGTGGACACGACTGGAATAATTGTANTCCGTCANATCCTGTTCCTGTCCTCCATATTCATGGCGTCGANGATCGTGTGGTGCCGATCGACGGAAGTATGAGCGCTGGAGGTGGGTGGGGTGGTGCTCCACACGTCGATGAGATCGTTTCGTTCTGGGCAGATTTGAATAGCACTACGACCGTAGACAGCGTCTTTCTCGCTCCGAGCACGCATGCTTTCTACTATCGAAACGGCCGAAACGGTAATGAAGTGTGGTATTACCGCATTAATGATTGGGGACACGAATGGCCTGGTCCTCAAGACCAAACGGGCACAATCGCGAGCGAAGTGATCTGGGAATTTTTCAGTAAGTTCTAGAACGTCCCCTATTCGCTCGTTGGCGACAAGTCAGTTCTACCGGAGTGCAAGACTGAAGTAACTACCTCCAGAGCAGTATTGAGGTCTTCGGTGCCCACATCACGGTGAAGTACGGCACGGATACCGTGTGGGCCACTNGGAAGCATGTGTACACCCTGTTCATGACATCTGTGAACAAAATCTCCTGCGCTCATTATCTGCACAGAAAATCGGACTATGTTCGATTGCACTCGGTCAAGATCGACTTCAAGACCATCTAAATCCTCAAGCTCTGCGGCAAACTGTCTTGCGTGCTTGATATCTTTCACCAGGTCNTCGCGATGGTGCTCAAGCGCATGGAGAGCACCTGCTGCAAGNATCCCNGCCTGTCGAAATCCGCCACCNAATTGCTGTTTAAAACGGCGAGATCGGGCGATCAAGTCTGTAGGCCCAGCAAGAGCTGAGCCTACAGGGGCGCCTAACCCCTTGCTGAAACAAACGTTGACAGTATCGAATGGCTCAGCGTACGTGNGTTCACTAACACCAGAAGCAGCGGTCGCGTGCCAGAGGCGCGCTCCATCTAGATGAGTGACCAGGCCGTGGGCATGAGCTGCCCTAGCTACGGCGTGGATCTGCTCAAGCGGCCAAACAGTGCCTCCCCCTGCATTATGCGTATTCTCCACACAGAGCAACCGCATACGCGGGCTTAACGTTACTGGATTGAACCGGTGTAAAGGTTCGATCGCATTATTGATATCAGCCGGCGTGAATACACCATCTACACCTGGAAGCGGCTTCATAGTCACTCCACTCAGAGCTGCTGCTGCCCCTCCTTCACTACGGATTAGGTGTGCACTATGGTCAGTCAGGATGAGGTCTCCAGGCTCTGTATGCGTCCGGATCGCGACTTGGTTAGACATGCTTCCAGTAGGCACAAATACGGCGTCCTCTTTACCCATCAGCTCTGCGGTCAGCTCCTCTAGCTCCCTAACTGTTGGGTCCTCTCCGTATACATCGTCACCAACTGCCGCTGCCGCCATTGCTTCTCGCATCTCAGTAGTCGGCTTGGTAACCGTATCACTTCTAATATCAACCATGGACAGTCTTNACGATATCGATTGTGGCCCNAGAGCCCGGTTCATTCCNGTGANGANGTCGAAGCTCCAGTTACTGTCCGTTGGCCGCAAGGCCATGGGGTTGACGGGATGCTCGTTACAGTGCAGATGGAAGATCCATCTCCCCCTGCAAAATTCTTTAAGCAACCGGAAGNGAGTTCCAAGTGATGAGACGACAAACCTTGGCCCTGGCAGTGTTCACGCTTCTCTTTGGCTGCGGTGGGAGCGAGCCAGAGGAGCAGCGCCCAGTTCGTAACCCACTCCTACGCCCCGAGCAATTCGGGGAAATAGCACCCGCCACCTTCCAAGTACTATTCGAGACAAGTGTCGGCGATTTCTTAGTCGAGGTGCACCGGGACTGGGGGCCCCTTGGAGCAGATCGCTTCTATAATCTGGTTACAGCAGGCTATTACGACGACACCCGCATTTATAGGGTGGTCGGAGATTTCATGGCACAGTTCGGGCTAAATGCCGACCCATACGTCAACCAAGCCTGGAAAACTCAGTTCATCATCGACGATCCTGTAACTCAGACTAACAGCCGCGGTGCAATGACCTTCGCTAAGGGCGGATTACATACCCGGACAACCGAGGTTTTTATCAACTATAGGGACAATAAGATGCTTGACTCCGATGGCTTTGCCCCGTTCGGTAAAGTTATCGAGGGAATGCAGGTGGTAGATTCTTTCTATGCCGAGTACGGCGATGGCCCACCCCGAGGAGATGGGCCCTACGCAGCCATGGCGCAGGCGCGTGGTAATGAGTACCTCGATTCCGATTTTCCTGAACTTACAAGAATTATCCGCGCAACAATTGGTATCCCGAGTCGATAGAAGCCTTACGCTTCTATCGACTTAAAACACTCTTCCTAGGAATGCCCCATAAGTGCATTAAATAACAGCTTGAAGGTTCCGTGCGTCTGGGCTCTGTGCTGTGCCCTGAAACCGATTAGCAAGACCGTTCCTTGCCCGTGCTGCACTGATACCACCGCCGCTTTGTTCGCGATCGCTTCTTCCCCAAGAAGCCANCCGCTCTGGAGAATATCACGGTCTATATAGGTCAAGACTCTCCGGACNTCTGAGCTACGGGCACCCGGCACCGTCTCGTAGACCTGACCATTAGCCAAGTAGGTGGCCAACGCCCTTTCGGGCATCCCATGCGCGAAGGGGCTCGAAGTATCGACATCTACCTTCAGCGTGGATCCCGGAGACCAGAATTCATTGCCCGACATACCTGAAACNGCATTGCGCACNGGGAGTCCAAACTCATCGATTGCGAGGTCTCCAGCCTCAGCAAAAGTCACAAGTGTTCCCCCAGCTTGAACGAATGCCTCTAGAGCTTCGATACCCTCTTGCCCAAACCCGCTTCTATAGTCAGGGGGGGTGCTGCTGNGGTCAGGGCCCCTGCCTTCATTCGAGNCCGATGGCCCTAACATCATCTCCTTACTGTCAGCCGGAAGAATGATGACATCCCATTTATCAGCCAGGTCACCTTCTAATATGTCCGGATCTAGTAGGCTGGAGTACTCGAATTCGAAATCCTCGAGAAGCCAACGAGTCCAGCCCTCGTCCATATTTCCACCGTAGTACCTCTGGTACATACCAATACGTTGACGTTCAATCGGGTGGCTGAAGTCTGCGGGGTCCACGTTTAGCGCCAGGAAATCTACCCCGGTCTCCTCTGCTACTTCAGAAATGGTAGATGCTGCCACTTCTGAGTCGACGATGAAGTCACCTGCTCTTGCTCGACCTGCATCGATGTCCACACGTCGCATTGATACGCCAGTTTCGAAAAGAAGGTTTATGGCTTTAAACGCATCATTCTGGCGACCACTGACGAGATACCCTTGCTGCCCCCGGGACACCGTCCCTGCGGGGTCAACCCAATCAGTCAGAACTGACAGAGGAGCTTGTACTGAGGTGGATACGGGATCTACACGCACACCCATGAACTCAGCAAGCACATCCGCAGACATGTCATAGGGTCGAATCGGATCACCTTCAGCTGTCCTGGTATAGCTGTTATCGGGATAGTACGTCTGACCGAGCAGCCAACGAATTACTCCACGCTTTGGCTGGGCCAAGGAAACCACGTGGGTGCCAGCAGCATACACGTAACCTTCGTGTGTAAACTGTTGATCCGAGCGCTCCACCGTAATGCCCTGACCAATCAACTTGTTCACCATCTTAAGCGAGGTCAGCACATCATGTTGATTCGCTGGTATCACATAGGCCTTAACGTCACCCTCCATCCCTCTTTGGGTCTGCCTGTGGGCTTTGTTATATGCGTTCCTAAGGACAGTTTCACGATTCTTGGCTGCGATCTCTAGAGGAGAGAAGGTTGCAACGATCTGCCGCTCGACGATGTCTCGTACATGCCACCATCCCCCTGGCCAGGGGCTCGGAAATGTCGTCTGCTCTGCATACTCTGGGAGTTGACGCGATCCACCAAGCTGATCTGGATGAACGTATAGCGGGGTAGCAAGGCGTGCGCTCGCCGATTCAGTCAGCATGCCTGCGATGTTGTGAAAAGGTGTGATCCAATGAAAACCCAAGTGTCCCCAACCTGAGTAAATCGCAGCGTTCACGGCACCCGGCAGATCTTCCTCCTCCATTTTGTAGGCTATATGTGCCCCGTACCAAGACATCTCGCGCCATACAAGCGGATCACCACCGGGGCGGATGGGCTCAGCATAAGGAGGCAAATAGATTCTGGCTGTATAGGGTCCCATCTGGTGGTGGTCGATGTACCCCTGAGGGATCCATTCGCGGAAGATGATCTCAGCCCCGTACCGCGACTCGACCGTGTTCTGCATGAACGCATCCCGATTGTTATCGTGGCCGATGTAGTGATGGTAGAGTTCCGGAGGGCTAGCCCCCTCATATTCCGTCCCAACCCAGCGGTCATACCAGTCCGTCACAATGACATTACCGTCTGGATTGAACGCAGGGATTAGGATTGAAACTGTGTTCTCTAGGATTTCCATAATCCCATCGTCGGTGCGCGTTGCGAAGTCATACATGATCTCGGCCGCCGATTGACTCGCCGCCACTTCGGTTGAGTGGAGTCCATATGACTGAACGAAAACAACCTTTCCGTTCTCTATCGCATTCTCAATTTCATCGCGTGAATGTCCGCGTGGATCTTGGAGGATCTCATTCATCTGCTTGATCTCTTCTAGATTCGCCAGATTCTCTGGTGACGAGATGAAGATTGAGAGGAATGGATTTCCAAGTGTCGTCGGACCCATGTGCACCACCTGTACCCGATTACTCCTCTCCCCAATCATATTGTAGTAATCGACCAACTTATCCCACCGAGCCAGCTCTCGGTCGGCTCCCATTACATGTCCGAAGAATTCTTCAGGTGCAGGGATTTGCTGGCCATCAGCCCAAACTGGNAGTGTAGAGGCGAGCGCAAGGAGGAAGATCGAGCGGAGCGCAAGGCGATGCAGGTTCATAAATCTCTCCGAAGGTCTGCGAAAACCGGAAAGGAAGCCTAGTCTCCTAGGATCGGCAGCGGCAAGGGAGTCCTAACGTGAATGGTGTGTACATATCACCAACATTCGGATCCCCAAGACCTGGCTTTTTCATCTAACCGACTACAGGTGTGCTATTCAGCGCTTCATATCGGAATGATTCGGCTACGCACCTGCTCGATCACCTCTGGTCCTATTCTGCAGCATCCCCCGATCCCCCGTGCACCTGCCCGGTACCACATTTCAGCCATCTCAACCCAGCTTTCCCCAGAATTGGTCCCCATCCACTTCTTGTTCTTAGCATCCCAGCTTTCCCCAGAATTCGGATAAACGATGATCGCCCGCTCAGTTCTCGGCTGAATCCGAGTAATAAGTTCATTCACGAACTTTGGGGCTGTGCAATTGATTCCTACACCGACGAGTCCCTCGATGTGCTCACAGAGGTCTACAACAGCCTCGATGGGCGAACCGTCACTTAGGTGGCCACCGTCTCGGCAACTGAAACTCACCCAACCTCGTGCGTTTGGAGTTGCATCGAAAAGATCCAGGAGGACTCTTGCCTCATCCATTGACGGAATCGTCTCACATACGACTAGGTCTGCCTCAGAAGTCACAAGCAGCCCAAACCGACGTTTGTGAAAGTCGATTAAATCCTGATCTGCGAGCCCGTAACGACCATCGTACTCCGAACCGTCAGCCAGGTATGCACCGTATGGCCCTATACTCGCAGCGACCAATGGACGGATTCGACTACTAGGCCTGGCGACGTCCGACCAAAAATCATTAACCGCATCCAGTGCGAGGGTGACCGAACGAATCAGCANCTCGTCTGTACCGGCCTCGTCAAAGCCGAAACGAGAGAAACCCTCATAGCTCGCCTGATAGCTTGCTGTGGTGATACAGTCGGCACCGGCTCTTAGAAATACATGGTGAACAGCACTGATTTCCTCCGGTGAATCAATTAGCATCTTGGCTGACCACAGGTGGGGGTCCAGGCTATGTCCCCGTTTTTCGAGGGAAGTTGCCAGACCCCCGTCTAGAATAAGGACACCCTGGCGCTCAAGAATGTCTTGGAAGGGGTTAGTCATTGAAGGGAACTGATGATTAGTGGTCTCAAGTCAAGACGCCCGACAGGCAGTCCTCAATTGCTCCAGGGCGGAACGATTTTGTTCGTGCGCGCATAAGCGATGCTCTGACCTAGATGTTCATGAAGGTGAACTACCGCCCGGATCCAGACATCACCCACAGTGGTTTCGCTTGTACCCAGTGTAATAAGGCGATCGAGGTCATTTGCGGTGGCCTGCATCGCCCTAGAAAGAAATTCGAACGACGCTTCTACTGTCTCTATCACTTCGTCTCTGGTTAATTCGCGCTCCTGAAATGCTCGGAAGGTCGAAGCATCCTCATTAATCCCAGTCTCCGGTGGTGCCGCGATACCCATGAGTGTTGGAACAAAGAAATTGTCTGCCGCGATGTGTTGATAAACTTCCGATACGGAGCGCACCCCATCCATAGGGCGCCACAGATACGCATCTTCCGGCATGGCAACCGAAAGTGACCGGAATTTCTCACGCGCGATCTCTACCGTGCCTACAAGGTTGGCGAAGGCCAAAACATCAGGTCCATTGAGATCCGCCGGAAAATCTTTTTCGAAAGAGAACGAAGAATCGAATCCAGATAGGACAATCAGCAAAAGTACCATGATCACGAGCAGTACGGCCGGCTTATTCATTTGAAAACCCCATGGTGATGGACTCGATCCCGCTAGAGTCAGGCCTAGAAGGACAGGAAACAAGTTATAGGGTTATCGATCCGGGTCGATTTACTACCTCACAAGAAAACGGGCCGCCCCTATTATAGGGGCGGCCCGCCTCTGTTAAGGAAAAACCCTGCTCTACGAGACCTGAACTACGTTCTCTGCAGCAGGACCTTTTGATCCCTCGACCATCTCGAACTCCACTGTCGAGCCCTCAGCGAGAGTCCTAAAACCATCGGACTGAATCGCGCTGTGGTGGACGAAGCAATCCTTGCTCCCATCCTCAGGTGTAATGAATCCGAAACCTTTCTGGTCATTGAACCACTTCACGGTACCCTTCATACGTATCATCTACTCCGTTGTGTGTTACGAGCGTCGGAGTGTCCCGGATGATCCGTACCCACCGACTACAATTAATGAATTCAAGCAAATGCTTGAGTGGCAAGCCTCGCAATGAACCCGGGGTTAGTCAATAAGGGGAAAGAAACTTGTGGAAACCCCTCCTATAAGTTTGTGGTTGTCATCTGGGACGGGCACGAGCTGTTGGGGTCATTTGCAATGATGGATTTGCCTACTAGGCATCACCACCCTGAGCTTACGGTGGCCATTATCCAACACACCGGGGAGAAAAGAGAATGAAAGCGGTTAAGTATGGTTCGACAACATTCGTAGTGATACTAATGGCCTGTACTGGCAGCATGCCGGAGAATGGCCCACCCCCCACTGAAATGGATCTTCAATCGACCAGTCCAGAAGAAATAACTCGCAGAGTCCCGCAGTTCGAGAATGAGCACGTTGAAGTTTGGAAAAGTATCATCATGCCGAACCAACCACTCACGATGCACCGCCACGACGACCCTCGCGCACTGATCGCACTCAAGGGAGGCACTTTGCGAGTAGTCAATCAGGACGGAGATACACACGACATGACCTGGGAAACCGGTAGTGCCTATTGGCTAGAAGCAGATACACCGGGTGAACTCCATGGGGATGTCAATGAGGGAGCGGAACCAGTGGAGGTTATCGTGGTGCAACTAAAAGGTGTCGGTACTGGCGGAAGCTGACCGCCCCAGTGTTAGGCGCCTTTCTTCGAGGACTGCTCCGACAGAAGACAGAGTAGTTCGTAAGCCATCGTCGCCCCTGCCAACGCAGTAATACCGGTCGGGTCGAATGGCGGGGAAACCTCAACAACGTCTGCGCCCAGGAATTGTACTCCACGCAGCTCGCGAAGGAGCGTCAGAGCTTCAACCGTGGTGAGTCCTCCAACTTCCGGCGTGCCAGTACCAGGTGCAAAAGCAGGGTCCAGACCATCTATGTCAAAGCTCAAGTATGTNGGGGCATCCCCAACAATATTCCTTGCCTCTTTGGCAGCAGCCTCTGCGCCGATTTGGGTGAATTCATCCATGAATAGGACTCGCATCCCAGTNGCTTCTGAGAAGTCCCAACCCTCCATCGAGTTCTGAGCTCCGCGGATTCCAATTTGTACGGTTCGGCTAGGATCGATCAGTCCTTCTTCTACCGCCCGGCGAAACGGCGCCCCGTGGCTGAGCCCTGAACCCATGAATGAATCCCACGTATCCGTATGTGCATCTACCTGTATGAATCCGAGAGGGCCGTCCTTTGCGAGTGCCCTGAGAATCGGGAGTGTTACAGAGTGATCTCCTCCTATCGCCAGGGACGTCAAGCCGTCATCACCCATGGCCCGGAAGAACGTTTCTATCTCCGCATGCACGGCCGCGATGTCATAAAGATTCTTAAACGGCACGTCACCCGCATCCCCAATCTGACAAACCTCGAAAGGATTTAGGCGTGTAACGGGGTGGATCGCACGGATCATACTTGAGGCGCTTCGCACCTCCCTGGGACCGTGACGTGCACCTGGCCGGTTGGTCACCGCTCCATCATAAGGAACCCCAACCATCGCAATATCGAATTCTGATCGATCATCGATAAGAGGTGCCCGCATGAATGTAGGAAGGTGCAT